>JGI24140J50213_10000617_pt1 | contig 16406 bp, 18 predicted proteins | sample BarGraIncu00222A_FD_50213 | JGI IMG/M metagenome (IMG submission 50213)
CGCGCGGTGCAGCCGGTGGGCCTCGCGGAGGAACACGGCACCGAGCAGCAGCGCCGAGGCGCCGTACAGCGGGCCCATGGCCGCCACCGGCCACAGCACGANGGAGGTGGCCACCATGACCCACGAGTAGGTGACGATCCGCGCGGTGACGACCCGGTCGGTCGCCACGACCGGGAGCATGGGCACACCGGCGGCCGCGTAGTCGCCACGGAAGCGCATGGCGAGCGCCCAGAAGTGCGGCGGGGTCCAGAAGAAGACGATCAGGAAGAGCACGACCGGCGCCCACGAGAGCCGCCCGGTCACCGCCGACCATCCGATCAGCGTGGGCATGCAGCCCGCGGCCCCGCCCCAGACGATGTTGGAAGGTGTGCGCCGCTTGAGCACCATCGTGTACACGACGACGTAGAACGCGATGGCGGCGAGCGTCAGAAGCGCGGACAGCGCGTTGGTCGTCACCCAGAGGCCGGCGGTCGCGACGGCTCCGAGCACGATCCCGAACACCAGCGCGCCGCGGGGGCTGATCAGCGAACCGTTCAGCGGCCGATCAGCGGTACGCGCCATGACGGCGTCGATGTCGCGGTCGAGGTAGCAGTTCAGCGCGTTGGCGCTGCCTGCGGCGAGCGTCCCGCCCACGAGCGTCGCGGCCGCCACGCCGAGGCCGGGCACCCCTCGGGCGGCAAGCATCATCGAGGGAACCGTCGTCACCAGCAGCAGCTCGATGATCCGCGGCTTGGTGAGCGCGACGTACCCAGAGAGCGTCGCCCCTACCGTCGAGAGGCGCGACCCGAGGAGGGGCCGTGCCACCTGAACGTACGTCAACCTGCGCTCCTGACTCCCGCCCAGCACCAGTGCGCCCCAGTGGGTCAGGGTGGCCCTGCGCGACCGGTCACGCAAGCACAATCGCCGGGAAACTTGAACCGATGTAGAAACCGATACCCGCGACAGCAATCGTTTGTGGCGGGGTACGGCATTTGTCCGTTCTGCNCTGNGCTGACGATCGGGCCTCGATCAGCCGCCGCTGACGACCTGCTGCACGAGGGCCGTCATCTGCGCGGCCGTGGTCGGGCCGATCACACGGGCCGCGACCCGCCCCTTCCGGTCGAGGACCAGGCTGCCGGGGACGTCGGGCGGCAGCAGCCGCAGCTGCGCCAGCAGCTGCCCCTCCGGGTCGACGAGGTTCGGGTAGTCGGACCCGATCGATTTCAGGAATGCCTTCGCCGACGACGCGAGGTCGTTCTCGTCCACGCCGACGAAGTCGACGCCGTCGGCCGCAGTCGCTCGCTGCACCTGTACGAGCGCAGGAGACTCGGCCTTGCAGGGCACGCACCACGAGGCCCACACGTTCAGCACGACCACGTGGCCGCGCAGGCTGGTCAGCGCGAGCGTCGTCCCGGACAGGGTCTTGCCGGAGATCGCCGACAGCGTGGTCCGACCGGACGGGGCGAAGACTGTGGCACCGACCTTGTTGATCCCCGCGTCCGGCACCGTGCTGCTCGGCGCGGACGAGCTGCCGCACGCGACCAGCAGGAGGAGTGCCGCAGTACCGGCGGCCGCCCCTCGGATCGCACGGGATCCGCCCATCGGCGCAGGCTAACACCGCCTTCGTGGCTACCCTGGCGCGATGACGGTCGGGGAGCTCCTGCGCACGCGCCGCTGGATGGGACTCACCTTGCTTGCTCTCCTCGTCGTCGTCGCGTTCGTCGGGCTCGGGAAGTGGCAGTTCGACCGCAGCTACCGGCTGCCGGACGGCTTCACCGACGAGCCCCCTGCCGTCGCGCTGGTTGCGGTCTCCCCACCGGGTGGCGCGCTGCCCGCGACCCTGGTCGGCCGCCAGGCCATCGCCGCGGGGCAGTACGACGCGGCCGGCCAGCGCCTGGTACCCGGCCACAGCCTGGACGGGGCGCCGGTGCAGTGGGTGGTGACACCCCTGCGGCTCACCGACGGCTCGACCGTCGACGTCGTACGCGGCTGGCTGGCCGGCGCGGAGGCCGGGCTCGATGCGCCCCCGTCGGGCACCGTCCAGGTGACCGGCCGGCTGCGCCCGCCCGATCCGAGCGTGACGGGTTCGGTCCCGGCCGAGGGGCGGTCGGCCTACCTGGTGCGTACCGCCCAGACCCCACCGGACCCGCTGTCGCTGCAGCCGGTCCCGAGCAGCCCGCCGAGCAGCTCCGGCGGTACGAAGCAGTTCCACCTGCAGAACGCGATCTACACCTCGCAGTGGTGGATCTTCGCCGTCCTCGTCGTCGTGTACTGGTGGCGTCTGCTGCGCACGGAGCAGGAGACCGAGCGCGCGTCCGCGGAGGAGCTTCCCTCGCCGGCCTGAACTCCCAGGCGGCGCTCAGGTCCGTCCCACGGTCCGCCCAGCCGGGCGGGGCACTCTCGTTCCTGTCAACGCTCGTTCCTGGCCACGAGCCATCAACGAGTGAAGCCCGAACGGAAGGAGAGGGCCGGGCCTCCGCCCAGCCGACCACCTCATGAACTGGTACCTGTTGAACATCCCGCTGGCCATCGCCGTCGTGACCGCGCTGGTCACCCCGATCTTCGTCGTCATCTCGCGCGAGCACCGCGTCGAGGCACCGACCGACCTTTCGACCGTCCCGCTCAAGCCGGTCCAGGACGACCGCCCGGTGCGCGAGCTCGAGCTGGTCTCCTGACTGATTGTCTCCGGGCTGAACGTCCGGAGACGGTCAGTTCCGCCAGACCGTCGTCCACCAGGACGANGCGTCCAGCACCCAGGCGGCCACGAACAGTCCGATGACCAGGCTGAGCACGAGCACCACGATCCGGCCGGNCTCCCCGAGCACGATCCGACGCGGCTTGTCGCGCACCGCGACGATCCGCAACGCCGGGACGGCACGTGTGACCACGTGNACCGTCATCGCGGCGAACCAGAGGATGAACGACGCCTTGTGCAGCGTCAGCATGCTGAGCCCCAGGATGGCGCTGGCACGAAGGCCGTCGCCGCCCATGGTGATCAGCAGGACGCCCGTGCCCAGCACGGCCAGGGTGGTCGCGACGACCACGGGCCCGAGCATGCGAAGCACCAGAGGTGGCGGCCCGGCCTGCACGTAGCCGGCGTCGCGGGTGTAGTAGCGCAGGATCCGCCAGCTCGTCGTCGCCGTCTTGAGCAGGACCGGCGGGATCAGCAGGGCCCCGACGAAGATGTGGACGCCGAGCAGCTGGCCGAGGGACAGCAACGTGAACCCCTCGACCGCGAGCAGCACCAGCAGGACGAGCCCGGTCCACGCGGTCAACCGCGCGTTGCCGGCCGGTCCCCCCGTACGACCCCTGGACTGGTCGTCACGGTGGAGCCGTCCCTGGGCCGTCGCCACGACATCGGCGACGGCCCTCGGGTACACGCTCTCGGTCCGGGACAGATCCACGGTCAAGGGATAGCGCACACCCGGTTAGGACGAGGCAAAGAAGGTGCGCACCGTCACGTGATGTGTGCGCACTGCCCCAAAGCCTTGCCGCCGACCACGTTCGGGCCGCCAGTCGAGTCACCGACCTGCACCTTGGGCGAGTTCCCCGTGCAGACCAGGTTGTGCTTCACGAGGTTGGTGACGACCTCGTTCGCGTCCGGGTCCCCCAGCTTGTTGGAGCTGTACGTCACGCTGCCACCGACCCAGTTGCGGATGAACCCGGACCAGCAGGTGTGCACACCGACGACCGAGGCGTCGCCACGGATGACGTTGTCCTCGTAGTCGGTGTAGGCCGGCGGACCGGACGGCCCCAGCGGGAACACGGTGCAGACCGCTCCCCCGCCACCGCCGGACTGGACGACGGATCCGATGTGGCTGTGGTGCACGACGACCAGCAGCGCGCCTGTCGAGAGCAGGCTGCCCGCGACCCGGTCGTTGCTGACGTACGTGCCGACGACCTGGTCAGGGTCGTTCTCGCACACGAAGAAGTTGGGCTCGCAGCCAAGGACCAGCAGGCCGTTCCACCGCACGACGAGGTCGCCGCCGATGGTGATGTTGGAGTGCCCGAAGCCGGCGTTCAGGCCGCCCCCCGTCGCTACGGTGACGTCGCCGGTCACGTGCACGTTTCCGGAGTCGACCGCGCAGATCCCCGTCACCTTGAGCGAGGCGTACGTGCCCGGTGCGACCGAGCCGCCCTTGCAGTTGACCGCCCCGAACGTCCCGGGCGCCGCTGACGCCACCCCCGTCTGAACCACCACCGCGGCGAGCGCGAACCCAAACAGCGCCGCTGCCCCCCGAAGCGTTCCTCTCCAACCGTTCATGGCACCTCCCGGTACGGAACCCCCCGTCCCAGGTGGCACGGTCCTACTGGGCCGGGTCGTCGTCAATAGCCCGGCGGCACCGATCACACGAGAGCCATCCCGACGAGGCCCAGCCAGCAGAACGTGGCCAGATAGAANGCGCGCTCCGCCAGCCCGAAAAGACCCCCACCGCCGAGCCGCCGGGTCACGATCATCCCGACCGCGGNGACGAGGAGGAGCCAGCCGAAGACGCGGAGCGGCGCCAGCTGGGACGCCCACACGCCTTCGAGCTGGAGGGCTCGGGGCANCCGGAGCCCGGCCACCATCACCGAGGTGAACGTCAGGAGAGCGAGCAGGCCGTGCCGCCGACCGTGCTCCGTCGGNGCCAAGCCGGGCTCGTCCATCGGGTACCAGGAGATCGCCAACCGGGCGAGCGCGAATGCGACGAGGAACAGGTCGACGAGCGCGGCGCCCCCATGCACGACGACCGCCAGCCCCGCCGCCGCGGCGAGACCCGCCACGCCCATGCTGATCGTGAGCACCCGGTAGCCGAGGCGGTAGCGGGTGATCCCGTAGTGGCTGACCGCGTCGCGCACCGGGGACAGCCCCGTGGGTAGCACGTGCAGGGTCACCAGGGCGCCGACGGCGACCGCGACCGCGGCGAGCGTTCCGGCGCCGGCGACGACCTGGTGCGTGGCGCTCATCCGCGCGGTGCCNGCGAGGTCAGCCGGTCGGGGGGACGCCGGGCTTTTGACCCGTCTCGGACTCCCACGCCGACAGCTGGATCTCGAGCGCCTTCATCAGCTCGAACACCTGGCCCGGCGGGATGCGTACGCGAGCGACGATCCGGGTCTGGATCTGGTTGTACGGCTGCCCGTGGTCGTCCTCGATGCGCACCGGCGGCGCTGCGAGGGCAGCGAAGTCGATGGTGAAGACGTCGGGGCCGTGCCAGAGGTTGGCGAACGACGCGTAGACGCCACCTTCGAGCTCGGGTGCGATGGTGACCTCGAACCGGTTCTCGATCATGTCGTCGTTCATCTGGGTCCTTGTCGCGCGGCTGGCTAGACGGGTTCGACCGACGTGGACACGATCGGCGCGCTCTGCATCGTATGTCCGGCGCCGAACAGCGCCCTGGCGACCGAGGTCTCCGCCTCCTGCTTCGCCGCGACCGAGTGCTCCGCGCGGACGACGTGCCGGATCGTGCACTGCGCCTCGGTGCAGTCGACGCTCTCGGGGCCGAGCGCTTCGAGGCAGTTCAGGACGGCCTCCTGCTTGGCGATCGACAGCTTCGGCTGGAACCCGATCACGAGACTCACGCGGTAGGCGGCCATGCTCAGAAGGGTAGGTCTTCNCCNGTACNAGAGCGCGAAGTCATCGCCCGGCCATCAACAGGTATGCGTTTGGCAAACCTTTGCGGCCGAGACTTCCACGCCTCCCGAGCGCGACCTAGCGTTCGCAGTACGAACCCCCGCCAGCGCCCCCGTCGGCGGGGGTTCGTGCTGCCCGGCCTCAGCCGACGCGGTGCAGCAGGACGACGGGGATCACTCGTGAGGTCATCGACTCGTACTCGGCGAAGCCTGGGTACCGAGACTTCTGCTCGTCGAAGATCCGGTCGCGCTCCTCGCCTGTCACGGGCGTCGCCGTNGCCTCGTACGTCTCGNCGCCGACCTCGACCGTCACGCTCGGGTCGGCGACCAGGTTGAGGTACCAGTCTGGGTCGGTGTCGGCGCCGGACTTGGACGCGAAGACGGCGACCTGGTCGCCGAGGTCGAGGTACATCATCGGGTTGGTGTAGGCGCGCCCGCTCCTACGTCCGCTGGTGGTCAGCAGCAGGACCGGCGCACCCGCGAAGTTGCCGCCCACGCGCCCCTGGTTGGCGCGGAACTCGGCGATGATCTTGTCGTTCCAGTCGGACATCGGGCCTCCTCGTCAGGGTGGTTACTGACGATAACCCGGTTCCCGTTCTAAGGGCGGACCACCCAGCGCTGCCGGTTGGCCTTGCTGATGGCGGCCCACTTGCGCCGCTCCTCGGCTCGGGCGCGGGCATCGCCGCGCGTCGCGATCCAGCGGGACTCCTTGACCAGCTTGCGCCACGACTCGAGCCGGCGCTCGGGCAGCGCGCCGTCCTCGACGGCCAGCAGGACCGCGCACCCCGGCTCCGAACCGTGCGAGCAGTCGGCGAACCGGCACGCCTGCGCCAGCGCCTCGATCTCGGGGAACGCCTTGTCCAGCCCCTCGGCCACGTCGAACACCCCGATGCCACGCAGGCCGGGGGTGTCCAGCAGCAGCGCTCCGCCGGGCAGCGGCACCAGCTCGCGCCGCACCGTGGTGTGCCGGCCCTTGCCGCGCGCGCCGATGTCGGACACAAAGACGGAGTCGGTGCCGGTGAGGGCGTTGACCAGCGTGGACTTGCCGACGCCGGACTGGCCCAGCAGGGCCAGGGTGCGGCCNGGCGCCGCCAGCGCCGCGAGCTGTTCCATGCCCTGCCCGCTCAACGCGCTGACGACGATGACCGTGACCCCGGGGGCTGCCAGCGCCACGTCGGCCTGGACGTACTCCGCGTCGCGGACCAGGTCGGCCTTGGTCAGCACGACGACCGGTTGCGCACCGCTCTCCCACGCGAGGGTGACCAGCCGTTCGACACGGCCGAGGTTCGGCTCGCCGTCGAGCCCGATCGTGACGAGCACGTCGTCGACGTTCGCGGCGAGCACCTGACCCCGGGACTCGCCGGAGGCGGCGGCGCGAACGACGGCAGTACGTCGCGACAGAACCCGCTCGAGCGTCGTGCGACCGTCCGGCCACCGCCGCAGCCCGCCCCAGTCACCGCTGCACGGGGCAGCAGCGCGGTCGCGGGCCATCGCGTCGAGCACGTCACCGCCGAAGGTCGCGCGCTGCTCGCCCTCCGCACCCAGACCGTCGATCGCCCCACGGTCGACGCCGACGACCCGTACCGGTTCCAGCCCGTGCTCGGCGTAACCGGCGAAGGCCTCCGCCCAGCGGTCGTCCCAGCCGAGGCGGAAAAGCGCGTCGTGCCTGGATGCACCCACGCCTGCGACGGTAGGCCTGCCTGCGGCCCGGGTCGAAGGGATTTCCGCCGGCTACGACCCCTGGACGCGCTCGCGCTCAGCGGTGACGTCGAAGTCGGCCGGTGGGTACTGCGGGCCGAGATCCTCCAGGCCGTCGAGGAGCAGCCGGCCGACTGCCCAGTTGCGGTACCACTTCCGGTCGGCAGGTACGACGTACCAGGGCGCGGACTGGGTGGAGCAACGCTCGAGCGCGACGGCGTAGGCCTGCTGGTACGCGTCCCAGAAGCCGCGCTCCGCGACGTCGCCCGGGTTGTACTTCCAGTACTTCGCCGGGTCCTGCAGCCGCTCGAGGAGGCGCTGCCTCTGCTCCTCCTTGGAGATGTGCAGGAACACCTTGACCAGGTGGACACCGTCGTCGACGAGCTCGGCCTCGAAGGCGTTGATCCGCTCGTACCGCGTCTCCCACTCGGCCTGCGGCACGAGATTGTGGACGCGGACGATGAGCACGTCCTCGTACTGCGACCGGTTGAAGATGCCGAGCGAGCCGGCGACCGGCACGGCCCGCCGGACGCGCCACAGGAAGTCGTGCCGCCGCTCGGCCCGCGTGGGCGCCTTGAACGACGTGATCGCGATCCCCTGCGGGTTGACCTGGCTCGCGATGTGCCGGGTGGTGCCGTCCTTGCCCGACGTGTCCATCCCCTGCAGCAGCAGCACGACGCGCCTTCTGCCGCCGCCGATCCCCTCGGCATAGAGCCGCTCCTGCAGCTCGGCCAGGTGCGGTGCGGTCGCGAGCGATCCCGCCTCCGTCACCGCCCGGTCTCCCGGAGCCCCCGGCGTACCCCGCGGGTCGAGCGCCGAGAGGTCGACGGGACCGCCTGGGAGCCGGAGCAGGTCGCTCACCCGGGCGGGAGCCTCCCGCGCCGGATTGTCCTTCGGGCTCTTCTTCGGGCTCTTCTTCGGGCTCTTCTTCGCCACGTCGACCCCTCGGGCTCGCCTGCGCCGGTCGGACCGGCCGCTGTTCGTGCCAGCCGTGCCGGTTGTGCGAGGCTACGGGCTCATGAACATCGATGGCATCTGGTCGGGCNTGTTCGCCGCGATCGTGATCGGCGCGCTCGGCCGGCTGCTGGTCCGCGGGTACCAGCCGCTCGGTTGCCTGCTGACCCTGCTGGTGGGTCTGGTCGGCGCCGCGATCGGCGGCGCGATCGGCAAGGCCCAGCACTTCGGCTTCTGGACGACGTTCGCCACCCAGGCGGTCATCTCGGCGCTGCTGGTGCTCGTGTTCAGCCTCGGGACGCGCAACCGCCAGTGGTAGGCGCCCCGCTCATGCGCCGGATCTTCCCGACGGCCGACGAGGTCGAGCCCGAGGCCGCGTACGCCTACCCGACCGACCGTCCGTGGTTGCGGGCGAACATGGTCTCGACCGTTGACGGCGCCGCAGCCGGGGGTGACGGGCTGTCCGGCTCGGTCTCTGGCGAGGCCGACCGGCGGGTCTTCTCGGCGCTCCGAAGGCTCGCCGACGTCGTGGTGGTCGGGGCCGGTACCGCGCGGGCCGAGGGCTACCGTCCAGCTCGCCTCCCCATCGCGGTCGTCACCGCCCGGCTGGACCTGGATCTCGGCAGCGCCCTGTTCACTCAGGCCGAGCACCGGACGATCGTCCTCACCTGCGCAGCAGCACCGCAGATGCAGCGCGATGCGGCCGCGCAGGTGGCCGACCTCGTGCTCTGTGGCGACACCCGCGTCGACATGGGGGCCGCCGTCGCTGCCTTGCACGACCGCGGGTTCAGCCGGCTGCTCACCGAGGGTGGGCCCACGCTCCTGCGGGCCCTGGTCGCGGACCACCTGCTCGACGAGGTCTGCCTCACCGTGTCGCCGTATCTCGCCGGAGGCGGTGCCGGCCGCATCCTCGGTGGTCGACCGCTCGATCACCGGGCGGGCACGCGGCTGACCCAGCTGCTGGAGGACGACGGCTGGCTGTTCGCCCGGTACGCCGTCCGCAAGCCCTAGCCCGACCTGCAGCTGCGCCTCGACACAGCCGAGCACCTGCCCCTGTGAGAAAGTCGCGCATGGCCACCATCGACATCACCGAGACGACCACGGCGACGCCCGAGCAGTTCCTTGCCGGCCTGATCGACTTCGGGCCCGACCGGTCGAAGATCTGGGGCAACAGCGCCGACTCGTTCCTCACGGTGCACGACAGCGGCGACACCTGGGCCGACGTGACGGAGGGGTCTGTCGGCGTGTGGGAGCGGCTGCGCTACGACTGGTCGAACCCGCTCGACGTCGTCCTGACGACCACGGACAGCAACGCCTGGGGCGGGGCGAGCGGGCACCGCTACACCCTCACACCCGGCGCCGACGGCCGTACCCAAGTGCATCTGGTCGTCGTCCGCGAGGGCATCCACGTCAAGGGTCGCCTGCTCGGTGCGCTGATGCCCTTCGTCGGGCGGTCGTTCATCGCCAAGAGCCTGCGCGGCGCCCTTCGCGCCATCGAGGCCCGTGCCGCCACCCCCTCCGACTGACCTCCCCCTCCCGCGTTGATCATGGGCGGATGGCCCTGATTTCTTGATCCACATGGGCCATCTGCCCATGATCAACGCGGTGGGTGGCTCCGGCGACCGGGGGCTGGTCAGCGCGCGGGACGCGGGCTACCCCTCGACGTCGGGCCCGGCGCGGCTGGGCGTGAGGCAGAGCAGGACCCGCTGGTCGCGCTCCATCGCGGCGCGGTAGTCGTCCCAGTCCGGGTGCTCTCCGGAGAGCTGCCGGTAGTAGTCGACGAGCGGCTCCATCGCCTCAGGCAGCTCCAGGATCTCGACGTCGCCCTCCACCTGGACCCACGGCCCGTAGAAGCCGTCGCTGATGACGCAGAGCCAGGCCTTGGGACGCTTGCGCAGGTTGCGGGTCTTCAGCGCGGTCTGCCGGGTGCTCACGACGAGCCGACCGAGGTCGTCGACGGCGACCGCCACCGGCGACATCTGCGGGGAGCCGTCGTCTCGGCTGGTCGTCAGGATCGCCCGATGGTGCTCCCGGACGAACGCGCGGGCCTCGTCGAGGTTCATGGGCCCAACGTACCGAGCGCGCCATCGCCAACGGCACCCCACCCGCCGCGTTGATCATGGATTTGTTGGGCGTTTTTCATGATCCACATACCCAACAACTCCATGATCAACGGGGAGGGGTGGGCGCCGCGGGGGCTAGCGTCGTCCCATGCAGCTGCCCCTGATGCCGCCCGTCAAGCCGATGCTCGCCAAGCCGGTCAAGGGTGTCCCCGAAGCCGACAGCGTCGAGGGCGGGCTGCTGTACGAGCCGAAGTGGGACGGGTTCCGGTGCATCGTCTTCAGGGACGGCGACGAGGTGGTGCTCGGGTCGCGCAACGAGAAGCCGCTGACCCGCTACTTCCCCGAGGTCGTCGCCGCGATGCGCGAGAACCTGCCCGAGCGATGCGTCGTCGACGGGGAGATCGTCATCGCCAGCGGGTCGGTCCTCGACTTCGACGCGCTGCTGAACCGGATCCACCCGGCCGACTCGCGGGTGCGGCGGCTCGCCGAGGAGACCCCGGCCGGGTTCGTCGCGTTCGACCTGCTCGCGCTCGGCGACGAGGACCTGACCGGCCGCGGGTTCGGCGAGCGGCGAGCGCTGCTGGAGCGGGCGCTCGAGCACACGAGCGGCTCCATCTTCCTCACCCCCGCGACGGGCGACAGCACGGTGGCCCGCAGCTGGTTCGAGGTCTTCGAGGGCGCCGGGCTGGACGGCGTGGTGGCGAAGCCGCTGGCCCTCCCGTACCGGCAGAACGAGCGGGTCATGTTCAAGGTCAAGCACCTCCGCACGGCCGACTGCGTCGTTGCCGGGTTCCGCTGGCACGCGTCGGGGCCGGTCGTCGGCTCGCTGCTGCTCGGCCTGTGGGACGGGGACGGACACCTGCAGCACGTCGGAGTGTGCGGGGCGTTCACCGCCGCCCGCCGCGCGGAGCTGGTGCAGGAGCTCGAGCCGTACCGTACGGACAGCCTCGAAGGGCACCCGTGGGCCGCGTGGGCGTCAGCAGCGGAGGAACCTGCGGACCGGCGCCCCGGAGCCGTCTCCCGCTGGAACTCGGGCAAGGACCTCTCGTGGGTCCCGCTGCGGCCGGATCTGGTCTGCGAGGTGGCGTACGACCACATGGCCGGTACCCGGTTCCGGCACACGGCACAGTTCCGCAGCTGGCGTCCGGACCGCGACCCGGGCTCGTGCGGCTACGACCAGCTCGAGCAGGTCGTGCGATTCGACCTCGCCACGGTCCTGGCCGGGGGCTGACGCCAGGTTAGGCTCGCTCACGTGTTCACCACCGTGCTGCTCACCGAGAAGGCCCTGACCGCCCACGACGTGGAGCGGTTCGCGCACCTGCACGACCCGGAGCCGATCCGGATCCACGTGGTGGTCCCGGCCCACGACGACCGCAGCGAGCTCACGGAGGTCGTCGACGACCTGGCCAGAGCCGACTTCGGCGACGCCTTCCTCGCCGACCACGAGGGCGTGACGGACGCGACGCGATCGACCGCCGCCGACCGCGAGGTGCAGTCCTCGATCGCCGCGCTCACCGCGGCCGGGGTCGCCCAGGTCGACGGCGAGGTGGCCACCGACCACCCGGTCGACGCGGTCGTCGCGCTCGTGAAGTCGCTCGACGCCGACGAGGTGGTGGTGCTCACCGAGCCGCACCTGCTCACCGATCTCACCCGGCGCGACTGGGCCAGCCGGCTGCGGCACGCCCTCGACAAGCCGGTACTGCACGTCGTTCTCGGCACCGACCAGGTCGTCAGCTGAGCGGCCGCACCCCGGCCACGGGTGATCCGGGATCCGCCTCGGCCACCGGGTCGAGCGGCGAGTCGGGCAACCGCGCCCGCGACCACCTGGCCAACGAACGCACCTACCTGGCCTGGCTGCGCACGGCCATCGGCATCCTCGCCCTCGGCGCCGCGATCGCCCGTTTCGGCACGTCCCCGGGCGCGCAGGACAAGGTCGCGGTCGCCATCACCGGAGCCCTCGGCCTGCTGATCCTCGGCGTGGGGACCCGGCGCTACTACCAGGTGTCCCGCGACCTCGAGCGCGGCCGGTTCGAGATCTCCCGACGTACCCCGCTCGTCATCGGCGCCGCTGTGGTCCTGGCCGCCCTGAGCGTGCTCCCCTTGCTGCTATGACCAGTCGCCGGACCAGCAAGAACCGTGCGCGTATCGCCGTCGCACTGGTCCTCGCGGCGCTGACCGCTGCCTGCTCGTCGACACCGACCCCGCAGGCGGCCGCCAGCCACCCAGCCGCTGCGTCCTCGCCGGCCGCATCCACCGCGACGCCGAGTGCGAGCCCGTCACCTGCGGCGAGCGTCACCGCGACTGCCAGACCCTCGGTCAGCGCACGGGCGACGCCACGCCGGACGGTCGCCCCGGTCACGTTCCACTTCCCGTTACCGGTGTCGGTCGGCAACGCGACGCAGATCATCACGGTCAAGGCACGCGGGTCGTACGCGACGGTCACGGCCTGGCAGCTGACCGGCCGTACCTGGCGTGCGGTCCTCACCACCACCGCGGCCCGCGTCGGCAGCAACGGCGTCGTGCCGGGCTCGCAACGGCACCAGAACACCGACACGACGCCGGCCGGCACGTACACGCTGACCCAGGCCTTCGGGATCAACGCGAGCCCCGGTGCGCACCTGCCCTACCACCAGGTCACCAGCCAGGACTGGTGGGTCGAGGACAACCTGTCGGCGTACTACAACCAGATGCGCACGGCCGCGCAGGGCGGCTTCGACATGACGGCGCCGGAGTCGAGCGTCAACGGGTCGGAGCACCTGATCACGCACACGGTCCAGTACCAGTACGCGGTGGTCATCGACTTCAACCGTTGGCCGGCGGTGCGCTACCGCGGTGCGGGGATCTTCCTGCACGTCAACGGGTCCGGCTCGACCGCCGGCTGCGTGTCCGTACCACTGTCGACGATGGTCACGCTGCTGCGCTGGCTGAGCCCGGTGGGCCACCCGCGGATCGCCATCGCCTGAACGGGTTCAGCCGTTCGGTCGCCGTTGTCCGCCCGGACGGCTCGACCACGCCCGCCGGACAGTCACTTTGTGTTGCCGACCCTGTACTCGGGGTGTCACGTCGGGTGACGATGGCGCCAGTCCTAGGGGTGGAGGAACGCGTGGGGGTTCGTCGTGCTGTGGCTGTCGTCGCGGCTGTCCTGGTCGGTGCGATGGTCGGCGGGTTCGCGACCGCGCTCCCGGCGGGCGCTGTCCAGGTGGCGCAGTCGACGATCGTGTCGGCCAACCCGGCGGACTTCACGCCCAATGTGCTCGACGGGCAGGTCCTGGCGATCGCCCAGGTCGGCAGCACCATCGTGCTCGGCGGGAACTTCACGCAGGTCCAGGAGGTAGGGACCGGCAAGCCGATCCTGACCCGCAACTACCTGCTCGCGTTCGACGCCACCACCGGGACGGTGAGCACGACCTTCGTCCCCGCGCTCGACGGCCAGGTCGAGGCGCTGCTCCCGACCGGCGACGGCACCTCGATCTACGTCGGCGGCGACTTCACCACCGTCAACGGCGCCGCAGCCAAGAGCGTCGCGCGGATCAATGTCGGCACCGGCGCCCTGGTCGCCGGCTTCGCGCCCGCCAAGTTCGACGGCGTCGTCAAGGACATGCGCCTGGTCCACGGCAACCTCGTGGTCGCCGGGATCTTCCAGCACATCGGCCGCATCCAGCGCGGCCAGCTCGCCTCCCTCAACCCCACGACCGGCGCGCTGACCTCGTTCGTCTCGCTGACGTTGGCCGGCCCGCTCAACGGCGGCATCCTCAAGGTCGTCAAGATCGACGTCACCCCGGACGGCACCCGACTGCTCGCCATCGGCAACTTCTCGACGGTGAACGGCGCCCCGCGCTCGCAGATCTTCCTGCTCGACACCGGCGGTACGACAGCAACGCTCTCCACGTGGCAGACCTCGTTCTTCGCCCCGACCTGCTCACCGGCCTTCGACACGTACATGCAGGACCTCGACATCTCGCCGGACGGCACGTACGCGGTGGTCAGCACGACCGGTGGCTTCTTCGGGCACACCAGCCCGTGCGACAGCACGTCGCGCTGGGACATCACCACTGCCGGGACCAACCTCCTGCCGGCGTGGCGGGACATGACGGGCGGCGACACGACCTACGCCGTCGCGGTCACCGGNTCNGCGGTCTACGTCGGCGGCCACTTCCGCTGGGAGAACAACCCNTTCAGCAGCAACGCGGCCGGCCCCGGGGCCGTACCCCGCGAGGGCCTCGCGGCACTCGACCCGACCAACGGGCTCCCGCTCACCTGGAACCCGGGCCGCGCCCGCGGCGTCGGCGTGTTCGACATCCTGGCGACGGCGACCGGCCTCTGGGTGGGCAGCGACACCGACCAGGTCGGCGGCGAGACGCACGGTCGCATCGCCTTCTTCCCGCTCGCCGGCGGCGTGACACCGCCCGCCGACCTCACCGGGTACCTGCCCGAGGACGTCTACCTGATGGGTACGGCCACCAGCGCGCCCGGAGTCTCGCCGGTCACGTACGGCGACACCATCGACCGGCAGTTCTGGATCGGTCCCGGCCACGTCCCGGAGACCACGGCGACCCCGGCGCTCGGCGGGACCTGGAACACCTCGCGCGGCAGCTTCCTGGTGGACAGCACCGTCTACACCGGCAGGTCCGACGGCACGCTCGAGGCGCGGAGCTTCGACGGGACCACGCTGGGCGCCCCGGTGTCCGTCGACCTGTACCTCGGGAGCTTCGCCGCCGACATCCCGACCATCACCGGGATCGTCTACGCCAACTACCGGATCTACTACACGCTGGCCGGCGACCCGAACCTCTACACGCGGTCGTTCACGCCGGAGAGCCAGGTCGTCGGGGCCGAGCGGTACGTGGTGCCCGAGACGTCGTTCGACCCGACGCAGGTCGCCGGGATGTTCCTGTCCGGCAGCACGCTGTACTACGCCGACAGCAGCAGCGGGAACCTGTTCAAGGTCACGCTCAGCGGCGGCAACGTCGCAGCGCCCGGCGTCGTGACCGGTCCGGCGACGCTCGCCGACTCCACCATCGACTGGCGGGCGCGCGGCGCCTTCGCCTGGGACGGCGAGCCGGCCAGCCGCACCAACACCCCGCCGACCGCGGTCGCCACGGTGTCCTGCGCCTCCGCGGTGTGCACCTTCGACGGGTCGGGATCGTTCGACCCCGACGGCCACCTGATCTCGTACGTGTGGGACTTCGGCGACGGCACGACGGGCAACGGGCCGACCATCACGCACACGTACGTCACCGCGGGCACGTTCTCCGCGAGCCTGACCGTGACGGACTTCCAGTTCGCGACCGACTCCGCCACGGTCTCCGTGCACCCCGTCCACTCGCAGTACGCGGCGGACGGACCGTGCCGGATCTTCGACACCCGTACCGGTCGCGGCACCTGCACCGGGTCGCCGGTGTTCACCCATGCCAAGGTCGGACCTGGCTTGACGTTCACCATCAAGGTGACCGGGGTTGCCAGCATCCCTGCGACCGCGACCGCCGTGGCCATCAACGTGACAGCCGTCGACGCGACGTCAGCCACGTTCGTCAGGGTCGCGCCCCATGGCGCGCCCGCGGTGCTGGCGTCGAACCTCAACGTCGCGAGCTCCCCGGCCGTGGCGAACATGGTCATCGTGCCGGTCGGGACCGGCGGTGCGATCGACTTCTACAACGCCAAGGGCACCGTGGACCTGGTCGCAGACCTCGCGGGCTACTACGCGCCGGCCGCGACGACCGACTACTCGACGGTCGGGCCCTGCCGGCTCTTCGACACCCGTACGGGCGGCGGCGTCTGCAGCGGAGCGCAGGCCGTGCCCCTGGCGCCTCTGGGGGCCGGGAAGTCCATGGCGGTCCAGGTCGCCGGCGTCGCGAGCATCCCGTCGACCGCGACCGCGGTCGTCCTCAACCTGACCGGCGTGACGGCCTCTGCCGACACCTTCCTGAGCGCCTACCCGGACGGCGGCGCCCTGCCCGGCGTCTCGAACCTCAACCTGCACAACAAGAACGCGCTCGCCAACCTCGCCATCGTNCCGATCGGGCACGACGGGAAGGTGGCGTTCTACAACGCCAAGGGCACCGTCAACGTGGTCGCCGACATCGCCGGGTACTTCTCGCCGAC
>JGI24140J50213_10000618_pt1 | contig 16399 bp, 15 predicted proteins | sample BarGraIncu00222A_FD_50213 | JGI IMG/M metagenome (IMG submission 50213)
CAGGGAGCCATTGATGCCGGAATGAGTGGAATCTACGCCTATCCCGGTACTCCTTCAACAGAAATCACCGAATATATCCTCCAATCAAAAGAAGCTAAAGAAAAGAAGATTCGTGCCGGATGGTCAACCAATGAAAAGACAGCAGTCGAAGGCGCCCTGGGTATGTCGTATGTCGGAAAACGTGCGATGACCTGCATGAAACACGTTGGTCTCAATGTGGCTGCCGATGCTTTTATCAACTCTTCGATAACCGGAGCAAATGGCGGACTGATCATCGTATCGGCCGACGACCCATCCATGCATTCTTCCCAGAACGAGCAGGATTCAAGATTCTATGGTGATTTCGCCATGATTCCGATTCTTGAACCTTCAAATCAGCAGGAGGCGTACGACATGGTGCATTATGCCTTTAACCTGTCAGAAAAATACCGCATTCCTGTGATGATGCGCATTACAACCCGTTTAGCTCATTCGCGTGCAGGGGTGGTAAGAGGAGAAATCCGTGCGCAGAATGAAATAAGGCTTTCACCAAATCCAAAACAATTTATATTGTTGCCGGGAAATGCCAGGAAACAGTACAAAACGCTTTTGGCCAACCAGGATGCATTCAGGAACGAATCAGAGTTGTCGGTCTTCAATCAGTATATCGATGGTCAAGATAAAAAGCTGGGAATCATAGCATGCGGCCTTTCATTCAATTATCTGATGGAGAATTTTCCCAAACGGGTTTCTGAAAATCCGATTTTGAAAATTGGTCAATATCCAATTCCGGTGGACCAGGTTCGCAAGTTGTATGATGATTGCGAGAGTGTGCTTGTTTTGGAAGAGGGGTATCCGTTGATTGAAAATCACCTCCGTGGATTGCTGAATAACGGGAAACAAATCAAAGGACGTCTCGATGGCACATTGCCGCGCGATGGTGAACTCTCTCCAAATCTGGTTGCAAAAGCATTGGGTCTGGAAGTAGCTGAAGCAAAAGCAATCCCTTCGGTCGTTAAGAACCGTCCTCCTGCTTTATGCAAAGGTTGCCCACATATCTTTTCGTTCAATGCCATCAATGAAGCAATGAAAGGTACTGAAAAAGGTCATGTTTTTGCCGATATTGGTTGCTACACACTCGGTTTCATGGAACCATATAATGCCATAGACACCTGTGTTGACATGGGCGCTTCGATCACGATGGCCAAGGGTGCTGCCGATGCAGGATTCTTCCCGGCACTTGCTGTAATTGGTGATTCCACATTTACCCACTCGGGAATGACCGGACTTTTGGATGCCGTTTCAGATAACAGTCCAATCACCGTATTTATTCTCGACAACGAAACCACGGGCATGACCGGTGGACAGACTTCGGCAGCGCACGGTAAAATTGAAGCAATTTGTAGGGGATTGGGCGTCGATCCTGCTCATATCAAAGTGCTCAATCCACTTCCCAAAACCCATGAAGAAAATGTTCAGGTGATCAGGGAAGAGATAGCCTATCAGGGAGTTTCCGTGATTATCCCGAGACGCGAATGTATTCAGACGGCAGCCCGTCATCTGAAAAACGTGAAGCAACCCAAAGAAGTAACGAATTAGTATTCAGGATTAGTTTATAAGATTATATGCAGGAAAAAATGAAAAAAGACATTATACTGGCAGGTGTTGGCGGACAAGGAATACTTTCTATTGCTGCAATTATTGGTACAGCTGCCGTCAAGGCAGGATATTTTCTTAAACAGGCTGAAGTACATGGCATGTCGCAACGTGGAGGTGATGTGCAATCAAACCTTCGAATTTCGAGTGATCCCATTGCCTCAGACCTGATTCCTGTTGGAAAGGCAGATTTAATCATTTCTGTTGAGCCTATGGAAGCGCTTCGGTATGTGCCGATGCTTTCTTCTGAAGGCTGGATCATCACAAATACAACGCCCTTTATCAATATTCCCGATTATCCCTCGAAAGAAGAACTTTTGGAAGTCATCGAAGAACAGCCTTTTCACATCAAACTCGATGCAGAGTCAATAGCCAAAGAAATTGGGTCTGTAAAATGCGCTAACGTAGTGATACTTGGCGCCGCAACGCCATTCCTGGGATTGAGTTACGATCAGATCGAAGATGCCATCCGCATTATGTTTGGCCGCAAAGGCGAGGAAATGCTAAAAATGAACCTGGCAGCTCTCAAGGCCGGCAGCGAACAGGCAAAAATGCAAATCAAACAGAAACAAAATTGAAATAATTTCGTTATTGAAAACCATACTTTTTGATAATTCTTTGATGAGGCTTTGAATATGAATTGTTGAAGAACAATTGACCCATACTTGAAGGATATTTAATGGATACTCTTATAGTATCCATTAAGTATCCTTCAAGTATCCTTTAAGTATCCATAAAGTATCCTTCAACAAACAATTATGTCAGAATTATCAAAGAATATCGTCGTTCTAAAAGTGATTATTTGTTTACAGTTTATTTCTGTTCTGATTTCTTTTTTTTCTTCTCGTAGAAATGCATCCCGCGCATGTATTCATAGACTTTGGTTGGGAGGAAGAAATCCATATTTTTATCCTGCCGGATGCCTTCGCGGATGAAACTGGCTGAGATTTCGACCAAAGGGGCAGGGATAAATTTGATTTTGGGGTGGTTTGCCCATTCTCCCGGTTCGTAACCCGGACGAGGATAGATATAAAGTTCGTACTGTTCCAGAATCTGTTCCCAGTTTTTCCATTTGTGAAAAGAGGGGAGGATATCCATGCCGCCTATCAGTACAAAATGATGGTTGGGAAAGTCTTCGGCAAGATATGTCAGCGTGTGGATGGTGTAAGAAGGCCTTGGAAGCTTCATTTCAATGTCGCACACCTTGAGTCGGGTGTGATCTTCGGTTGCCAGCCTGACAAGTGTAATACGGTGAACATCAGAGAGCAATGTCTTTTTCTCTTTCAGCGGATTGTGGGGTGAGACGACAAACCAGACTTCATCCAGATCTGTAAACTCGGCCATGTAGTTTCCGATGATCAGATGGCCGGTGTGAACCGGGTTGAAGGAACCGAAGAACAGACCGATTTTCTTGTGGCTGGTTTGCATCTCTGTCATTGTCTTTATTGTTTGATGAATTCAGCAATGACCTCTTTGATTTCAGGGGTCGACCGGTTAAGGTTGTCATTGAGGAGTTGATAATCGAACTGATCAGCAAAGGAGATCTCCCATTTTGCTTTATCAAGGCGTTTGATAAGGCTTTCGGGTGTTTCTGTACCACGTATGTGTAGTCTGACTTCGAGTTCTTCGATAGATGGAGGCATTACAAATATTGCAAGCGTTTGTTCCGGATACAATTTTTTGATGTTGATGCCACCAATGACATCAACATCGAATACGACATGTTTTCCCAGTTTCCAGATCCGGGCGAGTTCTGACTTCAGGGTACCGTAATAACTTCCGGGGTAGACCTCTTCCCATTCCAAAAACTCATGGTTATCAATCCGTTGTTTGAATTCTTCGGGGGTCAGGAAATAATAATCGGTACCATGAACTTCTTCGGGGCGTTTTGGCCGACTGCATGCAGAGACCGAAAACGCCAATGGCAGGTCTGTTTTCAACAACCGGTGAACGATTGATGTCTTGCCTGCTCCAGAGGGTGCTGAAAATACGATAAGTTTTCCGTTCATAATTTTAAATGAGATATTAAACAATATTAGAGAATATTCATCAATTGTTCCTTGATTTTCTCAAGCTCGTCTTTCATCTGAACGACCAGCTTCTGGATGTCGGCATCATTGGCTTTGGAGCCCATAGTGTTGATCTCGCGGCCAAGTTCCTGTGTGATAAAACCGAGTTTTTTACCTTGCGAGCCATCTTCTTTGATAGTTGCAAGGAAATAGTCGATGTGTTTGGCAAGCCTTACTTTTTCTTCAGTGATATCTAATTTCTCGATATAATAAATCAATTCCTGTTCAATCCGGTTGGGATCAAATTTGGAAGAATCTGAAAGATCAGCGATGTCACGCATCAGACGCTCTCGTACCAGAGGGATCCTGGCCTTTTCGAATGGGATGACATCTATAGAATATTGACGGATCAAACCGATGCGATATTCAAAGTCTTTGGCAAGTAAAGTGCCTTCTTCGATCCTGAAATAGTCGGCTTGATTCAATGCCTCATACACTGCAATCCGAACGTGATTCCATTCATCTTCGTCGATATCCTCACGAACAGTCTTCAAAACATCCGGCATTTTGAGCGCAAGTGGGAGCAGTTCAAGGGTCTCGCCGATTTCTTCAGACAAGGCTTTGAGTTCATTATAATAATGAATAACCAGTGGTTTGTTGATGGTATAATTGGATTGATCACCAGAAATCTCGACATTGAGATAAAAATCTATCTTACCCCGTTCGAGTATTTTGGTGATTTCTGATCTGATTTCAAGTTCTTTGTCTTTATAAGCGCTTGGCATTTTGATAGATGCATCAAGTTGCTTGCTATTAAGTGACTTAACTTCTACTGTAATTTTCTTTCCGGGAAGTTCAACGGTGGCTTTGCCAAACCCGGTCATTGATTTAATCATTGTGTAATATTTTTTACAAAGATACGAAGCTGTAATCGTTAATGGTTGCTTTTGTTGCCTTCTTTATTGTTTGATGAATGTTTTTTGGATTAAAGCTTTGTAATTGCAGTAAATTCACTATTTTTGATACAACAGTAAATGACCCAGACTTTGCACGACACAACACTAACAGCGAAACGGAATTTTCAACTCTTCACTCAGCCGCCGAGACTTTACGAAGCGATGCTGGAAGACATCAGGAATGCACGTGATTATATCTGCATTGAAACCTACAGGTTTACGCATGATAAGATCGGTGTGATGTTTCGTGATGCTTTGATCGCTAAGGCCCGGGAGAAGGTAAAGATTCGGTTGCTGATTGATTCGTGGGGCGGAACAACAAATGATTTTTTCTTTGCTGAGTTGGTTAAATTAGGTGCCGAAGTAAGGTTCTTCAAGAAGATCCATTGGGGTTTTGGCTTCTTCACCCGAAACCATAAACGAAATCACCGGAAGCTTTTCCTGGTTGACGATAAGGTGAGTTACATCGGTTCGGCAAATATTGCAGGACATTCCTTGCATTGGCGTGAACTCACTTTAAGGATCGAAGGCAGTCTGACTCCTTTATTTAAAAAGACATTTAATAAGAGTTTCAGACAGTTTAACAAATACCTGTTCAATAAATTCACTTATCACAAGACCATCTATCATTATGGTTTCGAGATCATTCAGGATAGTCCGTCTATTTATCGGCAGCAGATTAAAAAGAAAATAGAAAATCTCGTCAGGAGGGCTAAACATTCAATAGTTATTGAAACGCCTTATTTCCTGCCCGGTTATGCTTTGCGAAAGGCATTCAGCGAGGCTTCAAAAAGAGGCGTTGATATTAAAATCATGACTCCAAGGCGCAGTGATGTAAGGTCGGTTGATCTTTTAAGCAGTAAGTATTACGGTTATTTCTTCCGACACAATATAAAACTGCTTTTTTATGGGCTTACAAATCTTCATGCCAAATGTATTTTGATTGACAATGAGGTTTTTGGTATTGGTTCTGCAAACTTTGACTACCGGAGTTTCAGGTATCAGCATGAATTAATGCTGGTAGGAGTTGATAAAGACATTGTTGCTGCTGTAAAAACGCATTTGGCAGAGTCGTTGCAGGGGTGTGTTCCTTTTGATCATGAACAATGGCTCAGAAGACCGGCAATAGAGAAATTTATTGGGTGGATGTTATTGCCGTTCAGGCATTTATTTTAAATGGAAATTTTTAAAAAAAATGTAGGGGCCGCCCTTGTGGCCGCCCATGGATGATGCATATTTTTTAATGCAATAAATTTTATCTACAAATCTCATGGGCGACCACTAGGGTCACCCCTACATTAAAAATGTTGTTTATTATGTTGTAAAAGTTTAAATTTGAAACAAAATTGGCGTAATGATTTCTGAAGTCCGACATTTACTCCACAAGGATTTGTCTTTGGAATTGCGAAGAATGCACCACATCAATGGTCTGTTATTATTCGTATTGGGGACCGTATTTCTTTGTTTTCTCAGTTTCCAGTCAAAACTGGAGCCGGAGAAATGGAATGCCCTTTTCTGGATCATTCAATTGTTTGCAGCAGTACATGCCTCTGGACACAGTTTTTCGGGTGAGCATCCTAATCGCCACATCTATTATTATTCGATTGCTTCACCGGGGGCGATACTGTTGTCGAAGACAATCTACAATTTTATCTTGCTTTTGATCACCGGATTAGGTTCTTATGCTGCTTTCTGGTTATTGTTGGGCACTCCTGTAATAAATGTGCCAAACTTTCTGGTCATCATAGTATTAGCGGCACTTGGTTTTGCATCGATTCTGACATTGGTGGCAGCAATAGCATGGCGGTCGGGACATAATTTCAGCCTGATGGCGATATTGAGTTTTCCGGTAATGTATCCGTTTATGATTGCATTGATAAAGGCAAGTCTGCTTTCGATTGGTAACGCTGAGACTTCATCAATATTGGGATTTATGTTGGTATTGATTTTGATTTCATTACTGGCAATTGCACTGGCTTTTATTCTTTTTCCCTATTTATGGAAAGAATGAGATGTTTTATCATTTATAACATTTCGTTTGTAATCTCAAATATTTGCTACAAAGCATAATGGCCTGAATATAAAAATTGAATGGTTTGTTGTTAAAAATTGTTGTTAATAAAAATAAAATTATGTCACCCCTACGGGGCTTATGGTTACTCTATGCAATTGTTACAATCATGACGTGCCTACGGCACTTTTCTTTAGTCCCGAAGGGACGTCATGATTGTAATAGTGCGTAATCCAAATGGTTAAGCCCCGTAGGGGTGACATAATAGCATACTAATTCCACAATATTTGATAACAGCAAAACCTAGTGGATTAACTTTTAGAGATATAAATTGTTTACCCGAACAAATATTTATTACCGGATAAAGAAAAAGGATACGATGAAGAAAATGTGGTGGAAAATTTTGGGATTAATTCTTGTTTTGTATAGCCTGATTGCCGGGCTGTTGATCCCTGTTCCTGACCTGCCGGTCATTCATGAGAGCATACGGAATATATTTTACCATGTTTGCATGTGGTTTACATTGCTGACATTATTGTCTATCAGCGTTGTAAATGCAGTCAGGTATCTTTCAGGATTCGAAGATAAATACGATTTGCGTTCTGTTGAAGCTGCTTCGACAGGCGTGTTTTTTGGCATCCTTGGATTGGTGACTGGGAGTATATGGGCCAGGTTTTCCTGGGGAGCATTCTGGACCAATGATCCGCAGTTAAATGGTGCTGCTGTCAGCATGCTGATTTATGCTGCTTATTTCGTATTGCGGGGATCGATGAATGATTCGGAAAAGCGGGCACGGATTTCGGCTGTCTACAATATTTTTGCCTTCATCATGATGATTATCTTCCTGTTGGTTCTTCCAAAACTGGCAGTTGGTTCGGTTCATCCGGGCAAGGGTGGAAATCCAATGGCGCTGGTTGGATTGGATAATACAATGCGGATGGTGTTTTATCCCGCAGTGATAGGTTGGATTATTACCGGTGTCTGGATTTATCAGCTTAAACTGCGATTAAGAATTATCAACGAATTAAATGAAATTTAAGTTATGGAAACGAAGATATATATTGTTATTGCTGTAATTGCAGTCATATTTATTGGCATTTCAATTATGCTCATCCGTTTGGATCGAAAACTGACCCGGATTGAGAAAGAGCAAAACAGAAATACCAAAAAATAAGTTTAATCCTTTTCTTTAAGACTTCTCATGAAACGAATTCATATTGTTATCATTATAGTTATCATTGTTGCCATCGGTGTTGTCATGACTACTTTAGTAGGAAGCAGCACTTATGCTGATTTTTTGACTGCCAAAAAAAATATTGGTTCTGATTACCAGATTATAGGTGTGCTGAACACGCATAAACCCATTGTTTATGATGCACTTAAAAATGCAAACAGCTTTACATTCTATATGAAGGATAAAGACAGTACCGAAATGAAGGTCGTATATAGTGGTACAAAACCACAGGATTTTGAAAAGTGTGATCAGGTTGTGATTTCAGGATCGGCGAAAGATTCGGTTTTCTATGCGAAGACACTCCTGTTGAAGTGCCCTTCAAAATACAATGATAAAAAGGTTCCTGTTACATACAAGAAAAAAGAGTTTAAGACGATTTAACTTAAAACCCAATATTATCTGTCGAAATAGGGACTCTTGGAGCTAACACTCAAAGGGATGCAAAGCGCAGGACCACATGGTTCGTTCAATAAACCCAATTCACGGATAGCCTGAGCGGCTGAAAACATGATGCGGTTATCGACATGATGATCAGCAGCAATACTTGCTGCAACCCCTGCTGCAATGCCTAGATCAATGGTGTTGAATGCGCACGGGACATCAGGAAATTCACTCTTACCTGCACAGGTTCCATGGCCACAATATCCACATTCTGCCATCTGCAATGGCTCAATCCTGGTAGCCAAAACAATAACCATTTGTGAATTGCGGACATTATTTGCATCTCTTGCAAAAAACTTTAAACCTGACCGTTCAGCGATCTCATCCATTTTGGTTGCCAGTGCAAAAAGATCACTACCCGAGAGTTTTCCCAGAAGCAGAGTGTCTCTTCCGCGACCTTTTGGTGCGGTTCTTGCTGCAATAAGCATTTGATTTGCAACTTCATCTACAGTTTTTAGCCTTATTTCATTTTCGAATTCAATAGCCATCTTTTTTTTCTGCTAATTTAGTACACTTATTTAATAGACCAACGAAAAAGTGAATGGTTTCTACGATTGGGTTTTTAACTATTTTTGCACAAAAAAAAATTGACTATGTCTGATTTCTATACCAACGAAGAAGAACCTAAACCAATCCTTTTTAAAAGAACTCCCGGACTGACCTTTATATGTATTTTGACATTTATTTATAGTGGATTATGGTTCATATCTTCATTGTTCTGGAGCGTGTACTATTATTATATTCCCGGATTTATTGCGAATTCACCTTTTTCCAAGTCATTTTCTGGCATTGAGGGATGGACAGAGGCGATGAAGATTCTGACCAATGCCAGTATCTGGTTTTTTATTTTGAATACTATATTAAATGGTATAAGTCTGGCAGGTGCGATCCTGATGTTCAGTTTGAAGAAAGTAGGTTTTCATTTTTATACAGTTGCCCAGATCCTACTGCTGATCATCCCGATGATCTATCTGGCGGGTTATAAGGCAGATTTTGCATCCACAGTCATTACAGCAATATTCATCTTTTTGTATTATACCAACCTTCGGATAATGAAGTAGATTAAATCTATTGATAAACACAAATATTATTTCAAACGGAAATTGTTTTTTTGTATTAGGATTCCTAATAAAGTACTCCCTTAAAAGAACTTATTTATTTTAAACATTATCATGTAGCATATCATTATTCTAGCGCTTTGTTAAAATTTGAACAGATTAAAATTATTTTTTATTTGACTTTTACATTTCAACGATTAACTTTGCAATGAATTTTTATGCATTACTCTAACTCACTAGGTTTTCTTACTTGTTTAACTACAATTTATCATATGAAGAATATATCCACTTAGTCTAAAACGCACCATTTATTTTTGTCATAGAAACAGAAATCTACAATGGGGGTGTCCTGATCACCAATAATCAATTCCTTTTATCTTAAAGTTGATAAAATGATGTGTTTATCCAAACACATACATTTTTTATTGGCTTTATCTACAGGTATTCAAAATTCAGTTTGTAAAATTGAATTTTTGTTAGTTGCTCAATTCCAAAATTCTTAGGTAATCAATTAATAATGACAAATTAGAATTTAATTTTCAACACACACAATTCACACTAACACAAACAAATACATCAAATTATGAGAAAGTTTGCATTTACGCTCACACTATTTCTGATTTGTGGGGTGCAGATTGTTTTCGCACAAAAGGTTGTTACTGGAAAAGTAACCGATGCGAATGATGGCACCTCTATTCCCGGGGTTAACGTTTCTATCAAAGGAACCACTCTGGGTATTACTACAGGAACTACCGGCGAATACTCACTGAGAATTCCAGCCAATGCTAAAACATTGGTCTTCTCATTTGTTGGGTATGACAAGCAGGAAATTCCGGTACAAAGCACTTCAGTAATTAATGTTCAATTAAAAGCATCAGCAGTTTCACTTGATGAAGTGGTCATAACTGCAATGGGGATTAAACGCTCTGAAAAAGCAATTGGATATTCTGCCACTTCAGTAAGTGGTAGCGACATTTCCAAAAATCGTACATCTGATATAATGACAAGTTTATCCGGTAAGATTGCTGGTGTTCAGATTTCTAATACCTCTTCAGACCCAGGTACTTCAAATTCAGTTGTAATTCGTGGTTTTAGTTCTTTATCAGGTTCCAATCAACCTCTTTACATAATTGATGGGGTTCCAATGAACAATTCTGCAGTTTTTTCGGGAGATGGATTAAACAGTGGTTTTGACTTTGGAAATGGAGCAAATGCGGTAAATCCGGATGATGTTGAAAATATGACAGTACTTAAGGGTGCAGCTGCGACGGCTTTGTACGGTAACCGTGCTGCCAGTGGTGTTATATTAATTACCACTAAATCTGGTAAGGCACATAAAAAGGGAATTGGCGTTGAATATAATGGAGGCCTTCAATTATCAACTGTTCTACGTCTACCGGAAATGCAGAATGAGTTTGGCATGGGCTGGAATGGTAACAAGACGATGATCGAAAATGGAAGCTGGGGACCAGCTTTTGACGGTTCAATGCAACTTTGGGGAAATGTGTATGATAACTCACAAAAATTGAAACCTTATGTTGCATTACCAAATAATATCAAGGACTTCTTTGATACCGGCTTAAGATATTCAAATAGTGTCTCATTTAACGGAGCAAATGATAATAGTGACTATTATGTATCTTTCTCACAGTTAAAAGACGATGGTATACTCCCAACAAATGCAGATACCTATGATAAGAATACATTCTCCACACGTGGATCCCACAAAATGGGTGCTCTGACCTTATCGGCATCTGTCAATTATGAAATTCAAAGTAATAGTTTTTCTACCACGGGTCAGGGATTTTCTATGATTAACTCTATTTATCAAACTCCTCGTGACATTAGCGTTATCGGATTACAGGATTTAAGTAATCCTTTTAATTCCCCAGGCTATTATTATACTCCTTATGGTGTAACTAATCCATATTATATCTTAAAGAATAATCTAAATACCTATAAAGCCGATAAAACCTACGGAAAGTTTCAACTTGATTATGATTTTCTAAAGATTTTTAAAGCTACATATCGTGTTGGACTGGATGCATCCAGTAGTGAACAAAACACAGGCACTCCTAATTTGAAGTCACTTTTTGCCGGAACCCCGGATGCAAGTGGTAACCTGGAAAAGGAAGAAGGATCTGTTGGCGATTCGAAGACTAATCGACGCGAGATTAATCAGGATTTTTTACTTTCAATGAGTAAACCGTTAAAAAATTTCTCAATTAATGCTTTGGCTGGTGCAAATATAAACGAACGTAAATATTCAAGTTTAGCCAGTAGCATTACCGGTTTAAATATTCCTCTTTGGTACAACTTAAGTAACACAGCCAGCACTCCGATTGTTTCTACCTACAATTCAATTCGCCGTCTTATCGGTGTATTCGGTCAAGTAGACGTTTCGTGGAAAAGCATGCTCTATTTAACTGGAACTGCACGTAATGACTGGTCTTCAACATTGCCGAAAGGAAATAATAGTTTCTTCTATCCTGGTATTACCGGTAGTTTTGCCTTCACCGAACTATTACCTAGCTCACTCAAAAATTGGTTTACTTTCGGTAAGCTCCGTGCTGCATATGGTAAAACCGGTAATGATGCAAATGTTTATATGATTGATCCTGTTTTTGCACAAGCTTCTGCAGATGGAAGTGGTTGGGGAGCTGTTTCTTTTCCATTAGGTGGAGTAAATGCTTTTTCACAAGGTAATGTATTGGGAAATAAAAACTTAAGTCCGGAGATCACTACTGAATATGAATTTGGAACTAATATGGCATTCTTTAAAGGACGTATCACTTTGGATGCATCATATTATAACCGTAATTCAGATAAACAAATATTTAGTTTGAACATGGACCCTGCAAGTGGTTACACTGCTCAAAATATTAACTTGGGTAAGATTGAAAACAAGGGTATTGAGTTATTGCTGAATTTACGTCCTGTTCAAACAAAAGACTTTAGTTGGGACTTTGCAGTGAACTATACTAAAAACGACAGTAAGGTTATTAGTCTTCCGGAAGAACTTGGAGGCATTGCAACCATCTATGGACTTACAGGTGGTACAAGCATGTATGCAATTGTTGGCCAACCTCTAGGTGTTTTCAAAGCTCAGGTTCCAAAGCGTGATCCCAATGGAAATATTGTTGTAAATCCTACAAACGGGTTACCGATAGCTGCCGATGCATTTGCTGACTGTGGCAATATGAACTACAAATATGAAATGGGAGTTTCTACCACTATTAAATATAAAGGCCTTAGCCTGGGAATCGATTTCGATATTCGTCAGGGCGGTGTAATGTATTCAAGAACAAAGGATATTAACTATTTCACAGGTAATGCTATTCAAACGGCATACAATGACCGCAATCCTTTTATTGTTCCTAACTCGGTAAACGAAGTGGTTGTAGGTGACAAAGTTACTTATGTTCCAAATACTACAACAATTTCANNCAGTGATATAACTAATTANTGGGGTGCCGGTGGNGCTGAAATGGGAAGTTTTAGTTTAGTTGACAAATCTTATGTTAAACTTCGTTCCGTTGTTCTTGGTTGGGATTTTCCGGAATCATGGCTAAGAAAGACACCTTTCCAGGCTGTTAAAATTTCTGCTTATGGAAATAACTTGTTTGTATGGACACCAGCAAGTAACACATTTATTGACCCTGAAGTAACCTCATTTGGTAACGACTTAAGTGGAAAATATGGTGAATACACTGCAAATCCAAGCACTCGTAGATTTGGATTTAATTTAATGGTTAAATTTTAAAAACTGAAATGGTTATGAAAAAAATAATATTATTCAGTTCGTTGGCTGTTTTTCTGTCGGCTTGCAGTCTTGATGTCAATACGGATCCAAATTACCCGTCAAGTGTACCTTCAGCATTAGTATTGCCGGCTGTAGAGAATGCAATTGCAACTGTCACAGGTGATGGGATGTATAATTACGCAGGTTTTTTTGCGCAATACTACGATCAGATGCCTGAAGCAAATCAATATAACACTTTAGCGGATTACACCTTTACTGAGTCATCTCAAATAATTGACCGTTCATACCGTACACTATATGCCGGAGCATTAGAAGATGTTGATGTGATTTTAAAAGATCTAACATCTACGGCTGCCGATAAATATGCTGCTACAGTATTACGCGCTTATAGCTTTCAATTACTAGTGGATAATATGGATAAAGTTCCTTATACCGAAGCGTTACAGGGAAGTGCAAATTCAATGCCTAAATGGGATGATGGACAAACTGTATATAAAGGTGTGCTTGCCGAAATGGATGCTGCCGAAGCCAATTTGGGTGCTGCTACAATAAATGCTTCAGACCTATTATTGAACAAAGATTTAAATCAATGGAAAGGCTTTGCAAATGCACTTCGTTTAAGAATGTATCTACGCTTTATTGACGCAGGAGGCCCTGATGTTGCTACTTATACAACTAAACTTAAAGCCTTAATTGATGCCGGTAATTTTTTCACAGGAGATGTGAAATACGATGTCTTTACTGATGAAGTAGGAAAACGCAATCCCTGGTATGCCGCCAATAAAGTAGCCTTAGCGCTAAATCATGTAGCAGCTTATCCAATCGTTACCTATATGCAATTTACCAGCGACCCTCGTATTGCTTATAATTTTGTTAAAGCTACCAATACGAAAGACTATGCAGGTGCAATTCCGGGATCGAAAGATAAACTAGGCAAGAAAAATGCTGATTATAGCTTCTTGAATTATTATGCAACAAAACCTGTTTATTTCTTCACTCAAAGTGAGTTGCAGTTTTTCCTGGCAGAATCATATCTTCGTTTCTACAGCAATGATGCTAAAGCAATGACTGCTTATCAGGCAGGAATTGATGCTGACTTTGCTGCCCGTAATATGACTCAATCTCCTACAGTAATGTATGGTACCGGTGGAAAAGTAGCATGGTCAACTGCTGCAGATAATACGGCTAAATTGCAATTAATCTACATGCAGAAATGGGTAGCATTATGCTATATGGATCATATGGAAGCCTGGTCAGAAATTCGTAGAACAAACTGTCCTAAATTGTCTGCGAGTACTGCAAGTGCAATTAATGCAAATTCAACAATATACACCCCTGGCGATTTGATTTCACCATGGAATAATGGTCTTGGTGCAGGTACTTTGGTTAAGCGTATGTACTTCCCTGTTACTGCTCGTCAGTTAAATACGAATACTCCGGCAGCAGTTCCAGCGACGACTCTGGTATGGTGGGATACAAAGTAAAATGTATTAATCAATTAATAAATGAAAAAATGAAAAAAATAATATATAGTTTATTCGTTTGCCTGCTTCTTGTTCTGGTATCGTGCGAGGATAAGACATCTTATGACGTTTCAAAAATTACTTATTATGTAACGTATAAGATGAGCGGGAATCAAACTACTTTGGTTCCAGTTGGAACGTCATATGTCGATCCGGGAATTAAAGCAATGGAGGGAACTAAAGATGTTACCTCTACAATGAAGACAAGCGGCACCGTCAATACAGCAAAGATTGGGCTTTATCCTGTCACTTACTCTGCAGTAAATGCAGATGGATTTGCCAGTTCTGCTACCCGACTTGTAGTTGTTTATGATCCTACAGTAATTACTGATATTTCAGGTCAATATCAAGTTGCGTCAGGCAGTTTCAGGCAAGTAATATCGTCGGGTGCTAAAACATCTTTTTCCGGTTATAATATTTCATTGACCAAAATTGCACCGGGAGTTTTCTATGTTTCTGATTTTTTCGGAGGATATTATGACCAGAGAGCAGCTTATGGAACAGCTTATGCAATGACAGGGTATGTTAAACTTAATCCTGATAATACATTAGCCTTACTCTCCAGTTACGTTAACGGTTGGGGAAATTCTTTGGATTCTCTTGCCAATGCTATTTACAATCCCGGAACCAAAGTTATTCACTGGGATGCTACATGGAATATCAACATGTATACATGGTTCTTAGATTTCAACAAACAATAAAAAACAGGAGATATGAAAAAATATTTGATAATACTAAGTGTAGCGCTTTTGTTCTTTTTTGCAGGCTGCCAAAAGGCCACAGAGCCGGGCGGAACAGCAGTTCAGAATATGGCCGGAGAGTGGTGGATAACATGTGAATACCAGGATGCAGGAGTATGGAAGGATGTGGGGAAAGGTCACTTTATTCTTTCAACCTATAATACAGCTGCGAATAAAAGTACAGANATGTGGGTAAATGATGTAGTTTTCTGGAATTTTCATTCTATAGTTAATGTAGATTATCTTGCAAGTACCTTCTCAACAAAAGACTCTGTTTCTACAAATTCTGCCGATTATCCTACTGAAAAGGTTTTGATTACCAATGGGAAAATACTAAAAAATGCTGCAAAAACCCCAAGTGGCGTTGCTGCAGACAGCATTGTGTTTTTTGCTGCGTTTAATGATGATTCCGGTCCTATAGTATATAAATATGCCGGATTCAGACGAACTGGCTTTCCTGCAGATAATTTCTAAAAGGTTATTTGCTTAATTCAATTTTAAAGAGGATGTCCCAAAAGGCATCCTCTTTTGTTTTTTATATAAAAACAATTACAGTAGCGTACCATTTGCTTACCATTTGCCCGATAATATTTTTCTAAAACATTTTTTTAAAAGGAATTGTTTTTAAGCTTTTTCCTGATTTTCCTGAAATTTTCTTTGCCTTTTATCAAGGTTCTAATAGTAAATTAATCAGTTTTTAGTTAAATTTTGAAAGTTTTTTTCATTTGGATCGATCAAAAGTGAAATTATCCTTGCATATTTCATTTCAACAATTATCTTTGCAGGTACTTTTGCTCACACTACTCGAATCTACTCGTTTTCACTCCTCCCACACTCGACATTTTTGTACGAAGGTTTAACCTTTTTACGCGACTACTAAAATTTTAAATACTTATTCATTAAATATTATTGTTTTTTGTATTAAAAAATGATTTTTTTAAAAATATATTTAGGGATATGCTATTATTTTGAGGTAAAACAAAAAAAACGTTGTATTTTTGCGGCATGGTTATTTGAAAAGGGGGGGTG
>JGI24140J50213_10000619_pt1 | contig 16378 bp, 13 predicted proteins | sample BarGraIncu00222A_FD_50213 | JGI IMG/M metagenome (IMG submission 50213)
GGATAAAGGACTTGACAACCATGTTATACAGGGATCGGAACCATCCCTCCGTATTTATGTGGAGCATGGAGAATGAAGAAAAGATCCAAGGTACAGTAACCGGGACCAGGATACTTGAAACACTACTTGAAACCACACACAGGATTGATCCAACACGTCCTGTGACTGCTGCCATGAACCATGGACGGAACGAAGGAGGGTATAGCGATGTGCTGGATGTTGTGGGATATAACTATGGAGACAAAGGATTGGCTTATGTGAAGGACCATGAAAAAAATCCTCAGCGAATCCAGTTTTGTACCGAAACCACAAGTTTCATTTCAACGCGTGGGGAATATCAGAACGATTTTGGAAAAGGGTATGTTTCAAACCTCGGGCTATGGCAACCCAATTGGGGGCCTCTGCCCGGGGAAGACTGGGCGGATATCGTCAAATATTCCTATCTTGGGGGGCTGTTCGTCTGGACCGGCTTTGACTACCGTGGTGAGCCTACTCCATACAGATGGCCATGTGTTACATCTCATTTCGGATTTATGGATATATGTGGTTTCCCCAAAGACGGGTTGGTACATATGTTACAACACCTTCAATTTCATCTGATGAAGCTTCAGTAAGCATAAAAACAACACTGAAAAACGAATATAAAACAGTCAAAAATATTACACTTATATCTAAGATTGTCGATAATAAAGGAGTGGTACTTGTCACAAAAACTTCATCTCAGGTAATTGAACCTTTTAGTTCAATAGAGATTGCACAAAAAGGAGCTATTCAAAAGCCTTTGCTTTGGTCGCCTGAAACCCCGAATCTTTATAAAGTCCTGACTGAAGTTTCTGAAAACGGGAATATCATCGACACTTACGAAACCACTTTTGGCGTACGAACAGTTGAAGTCAACCGCAATGGAGTTTTTCTCAATGGGAAATTATATCCGGTGAAAGGTACTTGTAACCATCAGGATTTTGCCGGAATAGGGGTAGCTCTCCCGGATAAAATCAACGAATATAAATTAAAGCTGCTTAAAGAAATGGGAAGTAATGCTTATCGTTGTTCCCATCATCCTCCAACTGCGGAATTGCTTGATATGTGTGACCGGATGGGGCTGCTAGTGTTGGATGAAAACCGTTTGTTGTCGAGTACTGAAGAAGGGATAAAGGACTTGACAACCATGTTATACAGGGATCGGAACCATCCCTCCGTATTTATGTGGAGCATGGAGAATGAAGAAAAGATACAAGGTACAGTAACCGGGACAAGGATACTGGAAACACTACTTGAAACCACCCATAGGATTGACCCAACGCGTCCTGTGACTGCCGCCATGAACCATGGACGGAACGAAGGAGGGTATAGCGATGTGCTGGATGTTGTGGGATATAACTATGGAGACAAAGGATTGGCTTATGTGAAAGACCATGAAAAAAATCCTCAGCGAATTCAGTTTTGTACCGAAACCACAAGTTTCATTTCTACGCGTGGGGAATATCAGAACGATTTTGGAAAAGGGTATGTTTCAAACCTCGGTCTATGGCAACCCAATTGGGGGCCTCTGCCAGGGGAAGACTGGGCAGATATCGTCAAATATCCCTATCTTGGAGGGCTGTTCGTCTGGACCGGCTTTGACTACCGAGGTGAGCCTACTCCATACCGATGGCCATGTGTTACATCTCATTTCGGATTTATGGATATATGTGGTTTCCCCAAAGACGGGTATTTTGCATACAAAGCAGCTTGGACAAACGAGCCAGTTGTTCATATTTTCCCGCATTGGAACTGGCCTGGGAAAGAAGGGGATAGCATCAAAGTGCATTGTTACACCAATTGCGATGAAGTTGAGTTGTTCCTCAACGGCAAAAGCATAGGAAAGCAAAAAGCAGTTCCATATACCAAATTGATTTGGCCACTTATATATCAACCCGGAAAACTTGAAGCACGGGGTTACAAAGGAGGAAAGGTTATTGTAAAAGATATTGTAGAAACAACTACGCCCCCCACACAGGTAGCTTTAAGCAGCGATTGCAATACGCTAAAGGCTGATGGCTGCGATGTGGCTGTTATCAGGGTCGCAATCAAAGATGCCAAAGGCAGGGTGGTGCCAACTACCAATAATCTTGTTCAGTTTTCAATTGAAGGCCCAGGTAAGATAATTGGAACAGGAAACGGCAATCCAAGCAGCCATGAACCGGATAAAGCAACTCAACGCATGGCTTTTAACGGGTATTGCTTAGTTCTTGTTCAAACCACCAAACAAGACGGGATAATCAAATTGAAGGCATCTTCCAACANGCTTAAAGATGCTGAAGTTCTTTTAAAAGTCGAATAATTTTGTTAATTACATTCTAAATAATGAGATACTTAATTCTTACAATAAACTTGCTGTGGTCAATGTGTTCGTTTTCGCAAACAAACTTCTATGTTTCTCCCAAAGGTAATGATACTAACAAGGGAACACAAGCCAAGCCTTTTGCCTCAATAAACAGGGCGTTGGTAGAGACTCGTAAAACATCTGGAAATGTTAAGTTATATCTTATGGGAGGTACTTATTACCTTAACCAGCCAATAGTTTTTACACCCGAAGATTCCCGAAAAGAGAATGAATTTCTTGCAATAACAAATTTCAAAAATCAGAAAGTCGCTATAAACGGTAGTGTTGTGTTAAATTTAAAATGGGAGGAGTATAAAAACGGCATTTGGCAAGCTAAAGTAGCACAAGCTGTCATTTTTGACGAGTTGTTTGTAAACGGGCAATTGCAACGAATGGCACGGTATCCGAATTATGACTCAACAGCCCATTTTTTAGGAGGAACAGCTGACGATGTTCTTGCTAAAGAACGTGTAGCCCGATGGAAATCACCTGAGGGAGGATATATTCACGCCCTTCATCCAAACGAATGGGGAGACGTTCATTATGTTATTAAAGGGAAAAATGACAAAGGTGAACTTGATCTTGAAGGCGGTTGGCAAAACAATCGTAAAATGGGTATGCACAAAAAATATCGTTTTGTCGAAAATATTTTTGAAGAACTGGATACTGTAAACGAGTGGTTTTACGATAAGAAAGCCGGAATTCTATACTATTATCCACCTAAAGGCATGGATATCAAAAAGGCAAAGTTTGAAACCCCACAAATTGCCAATTTACTCGAGTTTAGAGGATCGGAAACAAACCCGGTGAAAAACATCTCCATTGAGGGACTCACGCTTACGGAAACCCTGCGCACATTTATGCAGAATAAGGAACCTTTACTGCGTAGCGACTGGACTATTTACCGCGGAGGAGCTGTGTTTTATAATGGTGCGGTAAATTGTTCTCTTAAAAATTGTACACTAAATAATTTGGGCGGTAATGCCATATTTTTCAATAATTATAACCGCCATTGTGAGGTGTCTGAATGTTTAATTTCAGAAATAGGAGCCAGTGCTTTTTGTTTTGTCGGTGATCCGGGTGCCGTGCGTTCCCCGAGTTTTGAGTATAACCAGCGTTTGCCGTTGGATCAGATTGACCGCACTCCCGGCCCTAAAACTAATAACTTCCCGGCTGAATGTAAGGTGTATAATAACCTGATGTTTAATTTGGGGCTGGTAGAAAAGCAATCGGCAGGAGTTCAGTTGTCTATGAGCCAGAGTATCACGGTCAGCCACAATACCATTTATGATGTTCCCCGAGCTGGGATAAATGTGAGCGAAGGAACCTGGGGTGGTCATGTTATTGAGTACAACGATGTGTTTAATACTGTAAAGGAAAGTGGTGACCACGGTTCGTTCAATTCATGGGGGCGCGACCGATACTGGCATCCGGACAAGCGGGTTTTAGATACTATTGTTAAAAACAATTTCGATATGGCCTTACTCGATGCTGTCAAACCTATTATCCTTCGTAATAACAGGTTTCGATGCGACCATGGTTGGGACATCGACCTCGATGATGGTTCGAGTAATTATATCATTAGCAACAACCTGTGTTTAAATGGCGGAATAAAGCTCCGTGAAGGGGTAAACCGAACAGTCGAAAACAATATCATGATAAATAACACCTTCCATCCTCATGTCTGGTTTAACAATAGCAATGATGTTTTTCGTTACAATATCGTTTTTACCGGATACAAGCCCATTAATATTAAAGTTTGGGGCAAGGAAACAGATTTCAATGCTTTCAGCGACCTGGCCTCGCTTAAAGCGGCACAGGCCAGGGGAACAGATAAAAATTCGGTATGGGGAAAGTCGGATTTTGTAAATCCTAATGGAGGTGATTTCCGGCTTAAAGAAGGTTCTGTGGCATTATCAGTCGGTTTCAAAAACTTTGAGATGGATAATTTCGGTGTTATTTCACCAAAATTAAAAGCATTGGCTAAAAAAGTCACGATAACCCCCATTCTTGCTCCTGAAAAAGCAGATGACGATGTAATTATCGACTTTATGGGAGCAAAAGTAAAGAACCTTACTACTTTAGGCGAACGCTCTTCAACCGGAATGAGCAGCACGATAGGTGTATTGGTTGTGGAAGTGGCTGCCAAATCAGAAGCATCCGGGTTTTTACAAAACAATGATGTGATTTTGTCATTTAACGCAAAGAGAACAGATAGACTTAGCGACTTACTCGAGGCACGGAAGTTGGTTATAGGGTCAAATACTGAAGTTGTTATTTTTCGTAACCAGAAAGAAGAAAAAAAACTGGTTGTATTGAATGGAAGAAAATAACAATCTTTAATAAATCCGTTGTGAAAGGAATCATCATTACGGCAAATCACCACTGCGGTTTTTGGCTTTTGAAATTCTAAAATATAAAATCTAATATAGGAATGAGTAAAATTAATAAATTATTATTGGTAGTATTTTTTTCCCTGAGCTTCGGTTTAAACAGCAAAGCTCAGGAAATAAACCAAGGGGTACAACTTTTTGATAATGATTGGAAGTTTTTTCTAGGAGATTTAAATGGTGTTGAAAAACCATTGTTTAACGATAAATCGTGGCGTGACATTGATTTACCCCACGATTGGAGCATAGAAAAACTCCCTGATCAGGAGCCCGGACAGGTGGTTGGTCCATTTTCTAAAAAAAGTCTTGGAACTACTGCCACCGGCTATACATTGGGTGGTACAGCCTGGTATCGCAAAACTTTTACCTTGAACCCAAAGGAAAAATACAGCACATCGATTATTAACTTCGATGGCGTGTATATGAATTGTGATGTCTGGGTCAATGGCAAACTGGTTGGTTCGCATCCTTATGGTTATACTGCATTTAATTTTGATATTACTAAGTTTCTAAAACCGTCCGGACAGCCAAATGTTATTGCAGTTAAAGTTAAAAACGAAGGTAAAAATTCCCGTTGGTACAGTGGCTCGGGCATTTACAGGCACGTTTGGTTTATTCAAAAAAAATCGGTTCATATTGCTCATGATGGAGTTTCGATTACCACCGAAAACATTACATCAGGTAATGCAACGGTTAAAGTTGTTTCTACTATAAATAAAACAAAAGAAAAAAGTTCATCAGTAAAACTATTGATTAACATTCTCGATTCGGATGGTAAAATTTCACAAACAGCCGAAACACAAGTTAAAACGATTTCTTTAGGCAATGAAGAATTTGCTCAAATCATTACCATTCCACAACCAAAATTATGGTCGGTCGAAGCTCCAAACCTTTATACCGCCGAAATACAGGTAATTGCTGATGGTATTGTTTCTGATAAAGTTAGTACAACATTCGGCATCCGAACCATCCATTTTGATGCCAAAACAGGTTTTTTGTTAAATGGCAAAAAAGTACTCTTGAAAGGTGGATGTATGCACCAGGATAATGGTTTTCTGGGTTCGGCAACTATCGACCGTGCCGAGGAACGGCGTGTACAACTGATGAAAGCGTACGGTTTCAATGCTATCCGTACCAGTCACAATCCACCTTCTCAGCAATTCCTCGATGCTTGCGATCGCAACGGCGTTCTGGTACTCGAAGAAGCTTTTGATATGTGGGAACGGCCAAAAAATCAACAGGATTATCATCTCTATTTTAAGGAATGGTGGCAGAAAGACCTTGAATCGATGGTGATGCGTGATCGAAATCATCCTTCTGTTATTTTCTGGAGTATTGGAAATGAGATTAACGAACGTGCTGATTCATTGGGTTATGCCATTACTAAAAGGTTGGCTAACGAAGTTCGTCGTCTCGACCCAACTCGACCGGTAACCGAAGCAATATGCGATTTTTGGGATCATGGCGGACAGAATTGGTCAACTACAATTCCTGCATTTGCAAACCTGGATGTGGCTTCGTATAATTACCTCTGGAAAAAATATGAATCGGATCACGTTCTTTTCCCCGAAAGAGTGATAATGGGCACCGAGTCGTATGCAGGAGAAGCCAATGTAAACTGGAAACAAGTTGAGAAAGACCCGTGGGTGATTGGTGATTTTGTGTGGACAGCTATGGATTATTTAGGTGAAACCGGCTGTGGCAGCTCAATCTATGGAACAAGAGAGGGTCAGAGGGTAGGTTTAAAACCGTGGCCCTGGTTTAATGCTTATTGTGGAGATATAGACATTTGCGGTTTTAAGAAATCACCTTTAACTTACCGCGATGTAGTTTGGAACAACAGTGATCTGGAAATGATGGTTCATGAACCAATTCCGGTAGGGATGAAAGAAACCTATAGTTATTGGGGTTGGCCTAACGAAATACAAAGTTGGAGCTGGGCCGGCAATGAAGGTAAAACAATGGATGTAAGAGTGTTTTCGAATTATCAGGTTATCCGTCTCGAACTAAATGGCAAAATCATCGATGAACAATCAATCACTGAAAAGTCTAACTTAATAGCCACATTCAAAGTCCCTTACGAACCTGGCGTTTTAAAAGCCATAGGGTTGAATAATGGAGTTGTAATTGCTTCCAAAGAACTGAAAACAACAGGAGCGCCGGCTAAAATAAAACTATCCGCTGACAGGTCAACAATCAAAGCCAACCGGAATGATTTGTCGTATGTGAAGGTTGAAATAACTGATGCACAAGGCAATTTAATTCCTAATGCTATTATTCCTGTAACATTTTCAGTCTTAGGAGCTGGTGAAATAGCAGGTTCAGGAAATGCATGTCCAACTGATATGGAAAGTTTTAATAATAAGGTTTGCAATACATATCGTGGTCAGGCTCTGGTAATTCTCCGTCCTTTAAAAAAAATAAATACGGGAACGATAACTCTCAGGGCTGAAGCAAATGGATTGGCAACTGGAGAGGTAAGAATAATTTTAAAATAAGGCTTATTTCTATTTGGATTTTACCGGCAACAAAAACGATATGATTAATTTTGAAGCTATCTGCCCAAATTGTTTTGGAAAAGGACATTAATAGAAAAAGAACAAAGGACCTTGTGAATGCAAAAAATTTGTTAACACCCGACCGGAACATAATCGATGCTAATGGAGAAGATCTTTCATATATCAAAGTAGAGATAGTTGACCAGGAAGACCGCGTCTGCCCAAATGCCGACAATCTGGTGAAATTTAAAATTGAAGGAAAGGGTATCATTGCCAGTGTGGGCAACGGCAACCCCATCAGCCACGAGTATTTCAAGGCCAGCGAACGAAAGGCATTTCACGGTCTGTGTTTAGCTGTTGTCAAATCGAAACAGGAGAGGGGAGACATCCGTCTTTCAGCAGAATCCGAAGATCTGCAGTCTGCAAAAGTTTTAATTAAAGTAAAATAGGTTTTATTATGAATTTAAGAACAACTAATTAGGGCCTGCTGATTAACTATATTTGTGTTGATCTTAAGATAATTATGATTATATTTGGACAACCAAGTGCAAGGAATCATGGGAAAAGCCAAAAGAAAGCGTGCATCTGCACCCATTTATGTCAGTCCCAACCAGCTCATCATCGAGGGATTTCAGACCCCCTTCGATCAACAATTAACCAAAGATAACCGCTGGGTAATTTTAGCTCACCTCATTCCATGGGACGATGTTTGCGCCATTTACCTTAAACATGTTGGTGTAAGCAGTACTGGACGACCAGCAATAAGTCCACGTGTTGTGATAGGCCCTTTGATCATAAAACACCTTGGCAATCTTGATGACAGAGAGACCGTGGAACAGATCAGGGAAAACATGTACATGCAATACTTTCTTGGATACTCCAGTTTCACAACGGCACAGCCCTTTGACCCAATACTCTTTGTTGAGTTCCGAAAACGTCTGGGGATGGACAACCTGAACGCAATCAATGATAAGATAATCGCTCTGAAAACTAAGCTAGAAGCTTCAAAGACCCAGTCAAAACCATTTGATCCGGATCATGATCCAACCGATCATAACACTGGGAGCGAGAACAGAGGAAGGGTGATTTTTGACGCTACAGCTTGTCCACAGGATATTGCCTACCCTACTGATCTGAACCTGCTCTCGGATGCAAGGGAAAAAGCAGAACAGTTGATTGACATCCTTTATGATCCTGAGCTACATGAAAAAAAAGCCAAGGACATACCGCAAGGTTGCACGCAGACGCTACCTGCATACAGCCCAAAAGAAGAACAAGTCCCACAAAGAAATCCGTAAGGCTAATGGCAGCCAGCTACGGTTCCTAAGAAGAGACCTAAATTCGATAAACAGACTTCTGGATGCTTCTCCACAAATCCTATTGGATAAAAAAGATCATAAATATCTGCTTGTGATCAACACACTCTATGATCAACAAAAGAAGATGTACGATTCGAGCACGCACAGCGTGGAAGATCGTATTGTCAGCATTCACCAACCTCATGTTCGTCCCATCGTTCGAGGGAAGAGTCAGGCCAAGCTAAGACAGCATATGGATTAAACCGTATCCGGGCAAGGCTCAGAGAAACAAGCGAATCATGGATTGCCTGCATCTTTTTGGTGCTTAACCTGGTCAAATCGGCCGGGGTGGCACTTCCTTGTCTCTTATTGAAAATGATCAGGAGTTTTTCAGCAAGGGCAATTGTGAAATCAATATCGAGGTCTGTTGACGAAATTTACAATCAAATTATTTTACCACCTGTTCTATTGAATCCTAGCAAAGTTTGTATCAAGAATTTATGTTGAGTTTATCAGCAGACCCTATTTAGAGAAACTACATTCTAATTTACAAAATCTTGATTTTAAATGGGGAACGACTCAAATAGGGTTAAGAAAAAGAAGTGAATTGATAATCCGGACCATACTGACCCCCCTAAACCAGTCTTAACATTTTAATGATATTCTGGTTTTTCATGTTTTCTTTTAATGACTTTCCAGCAGATAGTGGAGCGTATTGGGTGGCACTATTTGACCGTAATAGTCTATAATAGACTATTGTTTAAATATCAAGCCTCGAAGATCAATTGTTTGGTTTGTTCTAAACGTTTAGTGAAGTAAGGGTTGGAAAGAGATTGGTCGGTCAGCAAATCTATTTTTCTACTGAAAAGGTGTTGAAGTTTGTAGTGTAAATCGAAATAGTTATCTGTGTATTGTTCAATAGAAAAATAGAAAGGTTTTCAAATGAAATCAAGAAATCAATATCACTTTTGTCATCAAACACTTCACTGCATATTGATCCAAAAGCATACATAGACTTTAAATTGCATGCTTTGCATAGGTGTATTAATACATCAATCCTATCAGTAACAATCTTATTCACTACAATATCATTTTTACAAATATAGTAATATCATAACAATTTTTTCAACTAACTGTTTTGAATGGAAAAATGAGCCATGCTCAAATATTATCTAGCAAAAATAGATTATTAACAAAAGACTTATTTCCTGTAAAAAAGACACAACAAATTATTTTTTAAACTGTAACATTTCTTCACTTGCAGTATCTAATTGACAATAAATACCCATAAGTGAAAAAGCTATGCTAACTGTTGAATACAAAAACANCCAAAACAACACTATCATTGCAGCATTCAAACAAGTAAGTAGAATCTGAATTCTTTACGATTATATTTGAGATAATGAAATTTGAAGAGATCTATATCGTTTATTCGCCAAAGATATTCAGGGTTTGCATGGCCTATATCAATGATTATGAGCAGGCCCGCGANCTCACACAGGAAACATTCATTGCAGTATGGCAGAATCNCCCGTCTTTCAGGAATGAATCTCAAATAAGCACCTGGATATTCAGGATAGCTACCAATAATTGCCTCAGGGCTATTGAAAAATCAAAAAGAACCCTCACAACAGAACTCCTGACTCATCTTCCTATTGTTCAAGAGGAAACGCAGGAAGAAAAATTGGATTTTCTTTATAACTGTATTGCNGAACTGGAGGAAACGGAAAGGATAATTATTTCGCTTGTCCTTGAAGAACTTCCTCAGGCAGAGATAGCTTCGGTAGTTGGTCTAAGTGAAGTGAATACAAGGGTGAAGATCCACCGGATAAAAGATAAGCTTTCCAAAAAATTCAAAGATCATGAGCGATTTTAATGACATACAGGCCCTATGGCAAACTGCCAGAACTAATGACCTGCCCAGCACAGATGAGATAATTAAAATTATTACAAAATACCGGTTAAAAGATGTGATGAAAAAACTGGCATTGATAGTCTTAAATTTTATATTACTTGTGGTAATGATCAAGGTGGTATTGGAATATCATTCAACCTTTTTAAGTACCAGAATTGGCGAAGGGCTCCTTATCCTTGCCATTCTCTTCCTTATCGCAACCAACACAATGGGTCTGAATAGGATAGCAAAACAAAAGGACCGCAGCAATGAAGATTTCATCCATTTTTTAAAACTTGAACAACTGCGACTCATCAACTTTTATAAAAGAACTCAACAGATAGGTTTGGCCATTGCCTCATCAGGACTAGGTTTTTATCTTTTTGAAGAAAGCAGTCATGATACAACATGGTTGATCATCGGTTATTCACTTTTCTTCGTTTATGTTTTGGTATGCTGGTTTATTATAAGACCATATGCCTTCAGAAAAAAAACAAAGCAGTTAAATGTATTCATTGCAAAGCTGGAAAAAATATCCAATCAGTTTTCTAACAATTAAATTTTTTATATGAAAAAGCAAAAGTTATGGTTATGGTTTTTGTTGGTAGGCAATCTGTTTATGAGCTGCAGTATATTCCTGTCTCCTTTCATAAACATCCCAATTGATTTATCTGATTTTTTAAAAGGACTGGGCACAGCATTCATTCTTATCGCTGCTTATTTGAAATTTACTAAAAGAACGTATTGTTCAGATAAAAATGTGAACGCATTAATGAATCATACTGAACAATAGTCCAATGATAAGGAAAAAGGCTTTTTATAAATGGTGGCTAATCCCAATATCATCCCGGAAATATTTCAGGACTATGAGTTGATGAATTAACTATGAACTCCCCATTTGGAGAACATTTCCCAAGGCATTAGTAGACCTTTCGTGCTACTTATAGCGCGAAAGGTGTACGATTGGTGTACGAAATGTGTGGGAATCGTGTGCGAAAAGTCGATTTTATATTTCAATAATTAGGGCTGATTCTTCCGTTGTTCTCTGCCTGATTACTTCCTTTTGTTTCAATGAGCAAAGATGCTTCCAGAGCAGTATTTGGAATCTCAGGCTTCGAAGATCAATTGTTTGGTCTGTTCTAACCGGTCCCGGGTGTATAGGTTTGACAGAGACAGATCCGTTAGCAAATCTATTTTTCTACCAAACAGGTCCTGAAGTTTGAAGTGTAATTCTACATATTTAAACGAGTTGCGTACAACAGAGTTGTCTTCAAATATGATCATGAAATCGATGTCACTTTTGTCATCGAAAAATTCGGTACATACAGCGCCAAATGCATACATTGACTTCACATTGTATTCTTTGCAAAGCTGTCTCAACTCTTCAATCCTATCAGTGACAATCTTATTCATGGTACAATTTTTTAAACAAATGTACTAAAATCATAACAATTTTTTAATCCAACTGTTTTGAAATAAAACAAGCTGAGATGAAGTATGCAACCCGTTTCCGGAGTTTCAATTATCAGGCAAAACCAACAGATCTGTTAAATTTTGCTTGTTTAAGTAGGTTAATCCACAAAGAACAGCATTTTTTTAGTAATATTGCAGCAATATTTAACATTATGGACTATTCTTTACATATAGTTGGATTGACACCTGTCAACTGTTTCCTCGCAGTCACATATACCCCTTGGGGGTTATAACTTGTTTTTCTATTCCGTCCTATTTTCCTCATTCTTTTTTCTTAGTCTTTTATCAATTTAAATCTTGTATATTATGAAGGTAATGAAGTTTGGTGGTACCTCTGTTGCCTCAGCCGAAAGTATTTTAAAGGTCATCGATATTGTGGCTTCGTGTAAGGAGAAGAAAGTAGTCGTAGTGGCTGCCATGGGGACTACCACAGACCAGCTTGAAGAAATGAGTTTCCAGGCAGCCGCGGGAGATGAAAGCTATAAAGAAGGCCTTGCAACAGTTGAAAAATACCACCTGAAAGTCATCGAGCAACTCATTGCCCCAAGAGAACGCGGTAGTGTGATTGCTAAAATAAAATTCCTTTTCAATGAACTCAATGCGGCCCTCCACGGTGTGTATATCCTTCATGAGTTAACGCCCAGAACTACTGACTATCTGTTGAGTTTTGGAGAACGGCTATCCGCAATGATTCTCAGTAGCGCCATGCCCGATTCGGTGTACGTCGATGCCCGTGAAATGATCATGACCGACAATAAACACGGCCGGGCTACTGTAGACTTCGAAACCACCAACCAGCTGATCATTGAAAAGCATGCATCCTTTACAGGCATACCCATCGTAACCGGATTCATTGCCAGTACCGCTCAAAACGAAACGACAACACTGGGTCGCCGTGGTTCAGACTATACCGGAGCCATCATTGCAGCCGCTTTGAATGCTTCAAAACTGGAGATCTGGACAGATATCGACGGCATCCTCACAGCCGATCCTTTAAAAGTGGAAAAGGCCTACTGCCTTGAAAGCCTGAGTTATTCAGAGGCCATGGAGCTCTCTTATTTTGGAGCCAGGGTGATCTATCCGCCTGCACTTGTCCCTGTTTATAAGAAAGACATTCCTATCCAGATTCGGAACACTTTCAATATTGAAAACAAAGGAACGCTGATCACCACACAGGCAAGTTCAGAATCCACCAAGTCGATCAAGGGAATCTCTTCGATCGAGAATATTAACCTGGTCACCATCCTGGGTTCAGGAATGGTAGGGGTTACCGGGATTTCCAACAGGTTATTCGGGGCTTTGGCAAAGAGTAAAGTCAACGTAGTACTGATTTCACAGGCTTCCTCAGAATATTCGATCACTTTTGCCGTCATTGAACGCGACAGTGACCGGGCTAAAGCAGCCATTGAAAAAGAGTTTTTCAACGAAATCAGTTCCGGAAACATCCACCAGGTCTTGATTGAAAAAGAGATGGCCATCGTTGCCATTGTGGGTGAGAACATGAAAAAGAGTCCCGGGATAGCCGGTAAATTCTTTAATACCCTTGGCAGGAATGGCATCAATGTCAGGGCCATCGCACAGGGCGCATCTGAGTTGAATATCTCCTGCGTCATCGAGGTCAAAGACTTGAAGAAGGCGCTGAACACAATTCACGAGTCGTTCTTCTTGTCTGAATATCAGCAATGCAATGTGTTTGTTGTAGGTACAGGCGCCGTAGGAAGTAAACTGATCGAACAGATTCAGGTACAGCAAGAAAAATTATTATTGCAACACCGGCTAAAACTCAATGTCTGCGGAATCATCAATTCACGATTGATGTTGATTAACCCCAATGGCCTTGTGTTGAATGATTGGAAGACATTGCTAAACCAGTCGGGGACAAAGGCAGATATGAATGTTTTTATAGCAAATATTGCCTCTTTCAACCTGCTGAACAGTGTGTTTGTTGATTGTACGGCAAGCATGGAGGTGACGACCCAATACATCAGTCTTTTTAATTCCATCACTTCCGTGGTAGCCGCCAACAAGAGTGCCTGCTCATCGGAATACAGCAACTACGCGAAGATTAAGCAGACTTCCCGGAATAAGGGGGTCAAGTTTCTCTATGAAACCAATGTCGGCGCCGGGTTGCCTGTACTGAATACCCTTGCCGATCTCATCAAAAGTGGCGACCGCATCGTAAAACTCGAAGGGGTGCTTTCGGGAACCTTGAACTTTATATTGAACACCGTCAACCCCGAAATCCCATTGAGCCTTGCCATCAAATGGGCAGTAGAAAAGGGATTTGCTGAACCCGATCCCCGCATTGACCTGAGCGGAACGGATGTAGCCCGCAAACTATTGATACTGGGTCGCGAAATTGGCATCCCCCTTGAAATGAAGGATGTGACCGTTGAGAAACTGGTTCCGGACAAGTATTTTGAATGTGCCAATCCTGCCGAGTTCATGAAAGAGGTGGTCAGTTACGATGAAGAATTTGAACAGAAGAGAAAAGATGCCCTGGGGACAGACAAAAAGTGGCGTTATGCTGCAGTGATCGCCGATGGAAAAGCCTCGGTGAGTCTGGTTGCAGTGGATCAGAAACATCCTTTTTATGACCTGGAGGGGAGCAACAACATCTTCCTGATCACTACCGAGCGTTATTTCAATGCACCGATGATGATCAAGGGCTATGGTGCAGGAGCCGATGTTACGGCTGCCGGTGTTTTTGCTGATATAATCCGGGTTGTAAACGTCTAAACTATTTCGAATGAATGAATCTATAAAAGTATTTTCACCGGCTACCGTGGCCAATGTAGGTAGCGGTTTCGATATCCTTGGTTTTGCTTTGAGTAATCGTGGTGATATCATTGAAGTGTTTCCTAATAACGATAAGATTCTGAGGATTATCAATAAATCGGGAACCGACCTGCCTTTGAATCCTGCAAAGAATGTAGCCAGCGTGGCTGTTGCCGCTTTGTTGGGTGAATTGGAATCTGATCAGGGATTTGATTTGGTGTTTCATCAGAAGATCAGTCCCGGTAGTGGTATCGGATCCAGTGCTGCCAGTTCTGCCGGAAGTGTTTTTGCCATCAACGAGTTACTGGGTCGGCCATTTACATTGAAACAGCTGGTGGCCTTTGCCATGCAAGGGGAGAAAATTGCCAGTGGGGTTGCGCATGCAGACAATGTGGCTCCTGCATTGCTTGGGGGATTTACATTGATCAGGAGCTATCAACCACTCGATATCATTCAGTTGCCCAGTCCCGAAAACCTTTTGTGTACCATCTCGCATCCCGACATCATTGTCAGGACTGAGGATAGCCGAAAAATATTGTTGAAGGAGATTCAACTGAAAGACGCTGTCATCCAATGGGGTAATGTGGCAGGACTGGTGAGTGGGCTTTATACCAATGACTATGAGCTGATTGGACGTTCTTTACAGGACGTGATCATTGAGCCGGTCAGGGCGCTGCTTATCCCTGGATTTGATATCATCAAGAAGGCGGTGGTTAAGGCTGGGGCGTTGGGTTGCAGTATTTCGGGATCGGGACCTTCTATTTTTGCTTTGAGCAATTCTTCAGAAGTTGCTACCCGGGTAGAGCAAGTGATGCAGCAGGTGTTTAAGTCGATGGATATTGAAGTGGATACTTTTACTTCGCACATCAATAAACAGGGACAACAGATTTTATAAGAAAACGTTTTCAATTTACTACTCATAATATGTTGTATTATAGCACCAATAACCGTCAACAAAAAGTCTCCCTCAAGGAAGCCATTATCAAAGGAATAGCAGATGATAAAGGGCTTTTTATGCCTGAAAAGATCAATAAACTTCCACAGTCATTTTATGATCAGATCGAAAATCTATCTCTGCATGAGATCGCCTTTGAGGTTGCCAATCAATTCTTTGGAGAAGATGTTGACCGGGAAGCACTGAAAGAAATTGTTCACGATTCACTGAACTTCCCCATCCCCCTTGTTCAGATCAAACCGGATATCTATTCACTGGAGCTATTTCACGGACCTACCCTAGCCTTTAAAGATGTCGGGGGACGCTTCATGGCCAGGATTCTTAACTATTTCACCAAAAACCAAAAGGAAGAAATCATCGTGTTGGCAGCCACTTCAGGCGATACCGGCAGCGCAGTGGCAAACGGATTCCTGGGGGTGAAAGGCATCAAAGTAGGAATCCTGTATCCCAAAGGCAAAGTCAGTAAAATTCAGGAAATGCAGTTTACGACCCTGGGCCAAAACATTACAGCCTTTGAAGTAGACGGCACATTTGATGATTGTCAGGCAATGGTAAAGAACGCTTTTGCTGATGATTCGTTGAGAAAAAAGCTGAACCTTACTTCTGCCAATTCCATCAACATCGGCCGGTTGCTGCCACAGGCTTTCTATTATTTTCATGGCTATGCGCAGCTTCCTCATAAACAAAAGGAAACCATTGTCTGTGTCCCTAGTGGGAATTACGGAAA
>JGI24140J50213_10000438_pt2 | contig 16348 bp, 14 predicted proteins | sample BarGraIncu00222A_FD_50213 | JGI IMG/M metagenome (IMG submission 50213)
GGNNGNGGGGGNGGGGNGGGNGGGGACGGGGCGGCGAGCGCGGCCGACCGGACGGGGCGGCCGGGAGCGCGAGCGTCGCTACCGCTTGTCGTCGCCGGGTGAGCGCGTTCTCGAGCGCAGGAACAGACGCGAGACGGTCTCGGCCAGCCGCGCCCGCTCGTCGCCGTCGGCGGCGCGCAGCTCGGCAAGCGGGCCGTGCAGCATCTTCTGCGTCAGCCCTTTCGACAGCGCCTCGAGTACCGCGCCGACGTCGGCGCCACCCGCCAGGAGCTTGCGCGCCCGGGCGATCTCGAGCGCGCGCCAGTCGTCGGCCTGCGCGTGCAGCGCCTGGATCAGCGGGATCGAGCCGCGCCGGTCGAGCCATTGCACGAAGCTCTGCACGCCGTTCTCGATGATCACCTCGGCCTGGGCGACGGCAGCCTCGCGCTTCTCCCCTGCCGTCTGCACCAGCGCAGAGAGGTCGTCGACGGTGTAGAGATAGACGTCGGACAGGCGCGCGACCTCGGGCTCGATGTCGCGCGGCACGGCGAGGTCGACCATGAACATCGGCCGGTGCCGGCGCGCTTTCAGGGCGCGCTCGACGGCGCCCAGGCCGATGATCGGCAGCGAGCTCGCGGTGCACGAGACGACGATGTCGAATTCCGCCAGGCGCGCCGGCAGCTCGACGAGCGGCATCGTCGCGGCGGCAAAACGGCTCGCCAGCTCGACGGCGCGCTCGTTGTTGCGATTGGCAATCGTCATCCGCTGCGGACCGCGCGCCGCGAAGTGCGTCGCCGCCAGCTCGATCATTTCCCCGGCGCCGACGAAGAGGACGCGTGTCTGCGCCATCGACTCGAAGAGCTGCGAGGCCAGGCGCACCGCCGCCGCCGCCATGCTGATCGAGTGGCTGCCGATCTCGGTCGAGGTGCGAACTTCCTTGGCCACCGCGAACGAACGCTGGAACATCTGCTGCAGGGTCGTGCCGAGGGTCCCGGCGCTGTCAGCCTCGCGCACGGCCTGCTTCAGTTGGCCGAGGATCTGCGGCTCGCCGAGCACCATCGAGTCGAGCCCGCTGGCGACACGGAAGGCATGCCGTGCCGCCGACGGGCCCTCGAGCACGTAGGCATGCGAGCGCAGCGTCTGGCTCGGCACGCCGCCGACTCCGGCGAGCCATTCGACCGCCGGGTCGACCCCAGCCGCGTCGGCGCCGACATAGACCTCGGTGCGGTTGCAGGTCGAGACGATGGCGACCTCGCTGGCCCGATCGTGGTGCGACCGGAACCCATGCAGCGCCGCCGGCAACTGCTCGGCCGTGAACGCGAAACGGCCGCGGAGATCGAGCGGCGCGGTCGTGTGGTTGAGGCCGAGAGCAAAGACGCTCATCGGCGGATTATAAAATTCGTGCCGTTTCGTCACCGCCGACGCCAACGCCGGGACCGGTCGCCTTTCTCGCTGGCGCCGTCGGCCATCGCATCGTTGCTCCTTTGCAAGCTTCAGACGCCTTTTGGCAGATCGCCAACTTCTTCGCGCCTGCGTTCGTCGCCGGCTACATCGCAGCCGCCCTGGCGAAGCTCCTCTGGCGCCGGGCGCTCGCCGGTGCCGGCTGGCTTCGTCTCGGCACCTGGGCGAGCGCCGCGATGGCCGCGGCCTCGGCACTCGGCCTTGTCGCTTTCGAGCACGACGGCAAGATGGCGACGTACGCGGCCATGGTCGTCGCCTGCGCGCTCGCCCTGTGGTGGCGGGGCTTTCGCGGCGGCCACTGAGCCGCCCGGACTCTTACGCGGCGACCGGCTCGCCACGCAGCGAATGGCCGCGGACCTCGGTGATCCGCACGTCGGCCAGGCCGCCGACCGGCAGCGACTCGGCGACGTTGACGACGCGGTTGCATTCGGTACGCCCCATCACTTCCGCGGCGTCCTTGCGCGACGCGCCCTCGACGAGGATGCGTTGCACGGTGCCCAGGCGCGAGCGGCTGATCGCGTCGCCCTGCGCTTCGATCTTCGCCTGCAGCCGCTGCAGCCGTTCGAGCTTCTCGGAGGCTGAGGTCTCGTCGGCGAGCGCGGCCGCCGGCGTTCCCGGGCGCGGGCTGAAGACGAAGCTGAAGCTGTGGTCGAAGCCGACGTCGTCCACGAGCCTCATGGTGTGCTCGAAGTCGTTCGCCGTCTCGCCGGGAAAGCCGACGATGAAGTCGCTCGAGATCGCGATCCCCGGCCGCATCGCGCGCAGCTTCTTCACCGTGCTCTTGAACTCGAGCGAGGTGTAGCCGCGCTTCATCGCTACGAGCATGCGGTCGCTGCCGTGCTGTACCGGCAGGTGCACGTGGCCGACGAGCTTGTCGATCCGTCCGTAGGCGTCGACGAGGCGCCGCGTGAATTCCTTCGGATGGCTCGTCGTGTAGCGGATGCGCTCGATGCCGGGAATCTCGGCGACCGACTCGAGCAGCGTCGCGAAGTCGCAGGTCTCGCTCGTCGCTCCCATCGCCCCGCGATAGGCGTTGACGTTCTGGCCGAGTAGCGTGACTTCGCGCACGCCCTGCCCGGCGAGGCCGGCGACCTCGGCGAGCACGTCCTCGAACGGCCGCGAGACTTCCTCGCCGCGCGTATAGGGAACGACGCAGTACGAGCAGTATTTCGAGCATCCCTCCATGATCGAGACGAAGGCGGTCGGCCCTTCGACTCGCGCCGGCGGAAGGTGGTCGAACTTCTCGATCTCGGGAAAGCTGACGTCGACCTGCGGCCGCGCCTCGCTGCGGTACTTGTCGAGCATCGCCGGCAGCCGGTGCAGCGTCTGCGGACCGAAGACGAGGTCGACGTACGGCGCGCGCCGCACGATCGCCTCGCCTTCCTGGCTGGCGACGCAGCCGCCGACGCCGATCAGCGCTCCCCTGGCCTTGAGATGCCTGACGCGGCCGAGGTCGCTGAAGACCTTCTCGGCCGCCTTCTCGCGCACCGAGCAGGTGTTGAAGAGGATCAGGTCGGCCGCCTCGACGTCGTCGGTCCGCTCGTAGCCCGACGACGCGCCCAGGACGTCGGCCATCTTGTCCGAGTCGTAGACGTTCATCTGGCAGCCGAACGTCTTGATGTAGACGCGTGGCCGGTCGCCGGTTCCCGCGCTCACGGCTTGACCCAGACCTGCGCGATCGGATCGAAGCCCCAGGTCTGGGCCTCCTCGGGCGTCGTCGGCCACGGGCGATTGGCGGCTTCGGCGGGAGTGAGGATCCAGACGTCCTTGACGAGACCGTACAGCTCGGTCGTGTAGTGGACGAGGAAGCGCCCGCCGAGCAGGGCACCCGGGACGATCGTCATGTTGTTCGCGTCGCGAATGCGCGCGCCCGGAGCGAGCCGCGCCGGGTTGCCGTTGAGCGTGATCTCGGGCGCCGTACCGAAGACAATCGCGCCGCGCAGGGCGTTTCGCGGAAAATTCCGCTGCACTTGCGCCGCAGCCGGCAGTGCAAGCAGGAGTGCGGCGGCAAGGGCGAGGGCGCGGCGGAGCATGAGGTCTGGTGGCGCTTCAGGGACTCGAACCCCGGACCTGCGGATTATGATTCCGTCGCTCTAACCGACTGAGCTAAAGCGCCTGAACCCACAAGTATAGCGAGCCGTCGCGAGGCGACCGACCTCGCGGAGCGGGCAAATTTCCCCGCCGCGGCGCGGCGCTTTCACTTGTCCTGGCCGTTCCTCGCATGTTCAGTTTCATCAGGAAGAAGCCGGCCGACACGCCGGCGCCACCGGCCTCGTCCGGTGCGGCCGCGGGCGTAGCACCCCCGAGTTCTGCCGCCGCGTCGGCTCCCGCTTCCGGCGAGCGACCGCGCAGCGCACTCGAATGGCTCAACACCGATATCGGCGAGCTGCTCTTCGGCAGGAAGGAGCCGGGCCAGACGTCGTCGGCAGCTGATCGGGAGGACGTCGGCGATGCCGCTGTTGCGGCGGCAGACGCGATCACACCGGCGCCCGCCGATGTGGCAGCTCCGATTCCTGCCGGCGAGCCGATCGAAGATCGCAAGGACTGGCTGGCGAGGCTGAAGACCGGCCTGCGCAGAACCGGTTCGAGCATCGCCGAGGCGTTCGTCGGCGCGAGCATCGACGACGCGATGTACGAGGACCTCGAGGCGGCGTTGCTGCAGGCGGATGCGGGCGCGGCGGCGACCCGATACCTCCTCGACGATCTGCAGAGTCGCGTCACGCGTGCCGAGGTGCGCGACGTGGCCGCCGTGCGCCACCTTCTCGCCGACTGCGTCGCCGAATTGCTTGCGCCGCTCGAGGCGCCCCTCGTCGTCGGCGCGCACGTACCGACGGTCATCATGGTCGTCGGCGTCAACGGCGCCGGCAAGACGACAAGCATCGGCAAGTTGGCGCGCTACTTGATGGACGCGGAGCAAAAGGTGTTGCTTGCTGCTGCCGACACCTTCCGCGCCGCGGCGCGCGAGCAGCTGCTCGCCTGGGCCGAGCGCGCCGATTCCGGCACGGGCGCGGCGGCGGGGTCGCTCCGAGCGAAGGGTCGCCAGCGCATCGAGATCGTCAGCCAGGAAGGCGGCGATCCGGCCGGCGTGACCTTCGATGCCGTCGTCGCCGGCAAGGCGCGCGGCTGCGACGTTGTCATCGTCGATACGGCGGGCCGCCTGGCGACGCAGGCGCATCTGATGGAGGAGCTGAAGAAGATCCGGCGCACGATCGGCAAGGCGCAGGCCGGCGCGCCGCACGAGGTGTTGCTCGTCATCGACGGCAACACCGGACAGAACGCGCTGGCTCAGGTGCAGGCCTTCGACGCCGCGCTGCAACTCACCGGGCTCGTCATCACCAAGCTCGACGGCACGGCGAAGGGCGGCGTTCTCGCCGCGATCGCGCTCTGGGCGCGCTCGCGACTGCAACCGTTGCCCGTCTATTTCGTCGGCGTCGGCGAAACGCTTGCCGACCTGCAGACCTTTCGCGCGCGCGAGTTCGCGCAAGCCCTCGTCGGCTAGGAGTCTGGGCGGCAGAAGGATCGAAAAATGATCATCCGAAATTCGACCTCTCAGAATGGCACAGGATCGATTATTTCGAAGCAACCAAGGGGTCAGGGACCCCTGAAATTGCCACTNTGTGCGGCACGCGTCTTCTGCCGCCCAGACTCCTAGCGCTGCTCGGGGGGTGGCAGGACGGGCGAGATCGACTCTTCGAGCTCGTCGAACCAGGTCGATCCCGGCGGCTCGCCGACCTCGATGATCTCGCCCTGGCTCCAGTCGCGATCGGTATCGGCGAACGGATCGACGGCGGGCCCGGCGACTGCCTCCGCGCTTTCCGCCAGAGCCGTCGCGCCGACCGTGATCAACGCTGGCACCGGCGCGGGCGCCGGTCTTTTCGCGATGCTTGCCGGCACCGCGGGGGCCCGAGGCAGGATCTTCTCGCGCGCGGCCTCGATCGTCGGCAGGCGCTCCTCGTTCCAGACGTGGAGCGGGATCTCGCATGCCTTCAGGACACGCCCGACGCGGTCGAGCCGGGACCGCAGCTTGTCGCCGATCTGCTCCGACGGCGGCCTGATCTCGACGACGGCGACGACCTGCGAGGTCACGTCGCAGATCACGAAGTCGACGCACTGACTGCCGAGGCGGCGCATCCACTCGGCATACGAGTTGCGCTTCGGCACGTTCAGGAAGCGCGCGATCGGCACCTGGGCGAGGATCATGTAGCCCGGCAACGCGAGCTTCAAGGTGCTGAACGCGAGGCGCTCCGAAGAACGCAGGATGCGCGTCGGCTCGGGCGGCCAGGCGGCCAGCGTGTCGAGCCGCTCGGCCGGCAGCTCCGGGCGTTCGACTGTGCCCTGGCGGCGCGCCAGCCACCACACCAGTGCCAAGGCACAAGCCAGGGCGAGCGCCGAGATCAGGTAGAAGTACATCGATCCTTCGGGTTCGTGCGACTCGGCGCGAGCACGGGCGCGAGGGCGCTCAGCGCAAGCCTCCGAAGCCCTTCATCGCGCCCATCCTCTTCATCATCTTCATCATCCCGCCGCCCTTCATCTTCTTCATGACGTCGCGCATCTGCCCGAACTGGTTGAGGAGGCGGTTGACCTCCTGAACCTGGACCCCCGCGCCGTTGGCGATCCGGCGCTTGCGCGTCGCCTTCAGCAACTCGGGCTTTCTCCGCTCCAGCGGCGTCATCGAACAGATGATGCCCTCCATGCGGCGCACGTCGCGCTCGGCCCGCTCCATTTGCGCCGGTCCTAGGTTGGGCGCTTTGCCGGTGAGTTCGGAGGGTAACTTGTCCAAGAGGCCGCCGAGACCGCCCATCTTCTTCATTTGTGAAATCTGCGACAGGAAGTCATTCAGATCGAAGCTGTCGCCGGCCTTGACTTTCTCGGCAAGCTTGTGCGCGGCGGCGACGTCGACCGATTTCTGCACTTCCTCGACCAGGCCGACGATGTCGCCCATTCCGAGCACGCGCCCGGCGTGACGCTCGGCGTCGAAGACCTCGAGGCCGTCGATCTTCTCGCTGGTCCCGGCAAACTTGATCGGCGCGCCCGTGACGGCGCGCACGGAAAGGGCGGCGCCGCCGCGCGCGTCGCCGTCCATCTTTGTGAGAATGATGCCGGTGAGCGGCAGCGCCTCCTTGAAAGCCTTCGCCGTGTTGACGGCGTCCTGGCCCTGCATCGCGTCGACGACGTACAAGGTCTCGACCGGCTGCAACGCCGCGTGCAGTTCGCGGATCTCGGCCATCAGCTTCTCGTCGATGGCCAGGCGCCCGGCCGTGTCGACGAGCAGCACGTCGAAGTAGTGGCGCTTCGCATGGTCGAGCGCGCTCGTGGCGATGGCGAGCGGCGAGTCGCTCGTGCTCGAGGGGAACCACTCGGCGCCGGCCTGCCGCGTCACCAGCTTCAGTTGCTCGATCGCCGCCGGCCGGTAGACGTCGGCGGAAACGGTGAGAACCTTCTTGCGGCGCTTTTCGATCAGGTGTTTCGCGAGCTTGGCCGTCGTCGTCGTCTTGCCGGCGCCCTGCAGGCCGGCCATCAGGATGACGGCCGGCGGCTGCGTCGCGAGGTCGAGCTCGGCGACGCCTTCGCCCATCGTTGCCGCGAGCTCGCGGTTGACGATGCCGACGAACGCCTGCCCGGGCGACAGCGATCCCGCGACCTCGGCGCCGAGCGCCCGCGCCTTGACGCGGGCGATGAAGTCGCGCACGACTGGAAGCGCGACGTCGGCCTCGAGCAGCGCCATGCGCACTTCGCGCAGCATGTCCTGCACGTTCTCTTCGGTGATGCGGGCCTGGCCGCGCATCGTCTTGACGAGCCGGCTCAGGCGCTCGGTCAGGGCAGAGGCCATCACGCGCGCACGCGGCCGCTCGGGCGCGGGTGCGAAAGTACACTTGAACAATGATTCTATCGTTGGGCTCCGATACGGGCGTGCCGTCGCCGCTCGCGCTCGCCCTGGCGTTGCCGAGCCTCGTCGCCCTCGCCTGCTACGTCGGGGCGGCGCTGCCGAGCGAGCGCTTTTCGGCGACCCTGCGCAAGGCCCTGCTGGTCGGCTGGATCGCGCAAGGGCTGTCGATCGTCATCGACCTGGCCGGCGTCGGCTCGAACGTCCCGGGAATTCGCTTCGGCTTCGCACCCGCGCTTTCGGTCACGATCTGGCTCGTGCTCGCCGTCTACGAACTCGAGAGCCAGTTCGTCCCGCTGCCCGGCGCGCGACGTGTCCTCGCCTGGTGCGGCATCGGCGTCGTCGTTCTCGCCTGGATCTATCCCGGCGAGGTTCACCCGCAAGCCGTATCGGTCTGGGCGCCTCTCCACTGGCTGCTCGGCATCGCCTCGTACGGGCTGTTCGGCGTCGCCGTTTTGCACGCCTGGCTGCTCAGTCGCGCCGAGCGGCGCATGCGTCATACCGCCGCCGTCGCTCAGGCGCCGGCCGAAGGCCCGCCGATCCTGCGTCTCGAGCGGCTGACGTTTCGCTTCGTCGGCGCCGGCTTCGTCGTCCTGTCGGCTGCCATCGTCCTCGGCGCCTGGTTCGCAAACCCGTGGCGCTGGGATCACAAGGCCGTTTTCTCGATCCTCGGCTGGGTCGTCTTCGCCGCGTTGCTCGCCGGCAGGCGCGCCTTCGGCTGGCGCGGCCCGAAGGCGGCGGGTTGGCTGTACGCCGGCGCCGCCATGCTCCTGCTCGCCTACGTCGGCTCGCGCTTCGTGCTCGAAGTGATGCTGCATCGCCCGCCGCCGGTGTCATGAAGATCATTCTTTTCCTGGTCGCCGTGTTCGTGCTCCTGTGGCTGCTGCGCGGCACGACGGGCCGACGGCCACGACCGCCCGATACGCGCCGGACCGACGCGACGCCGCAGCCGATGCTGGCGTGCGCGCAATGCGGCGTGCATCTGCCTCGCGACGAGGCGTTGCCCGGCCGCGGCGGCGTGTTCTGCGGCGAAGCGCATCGCGCCGCGTTCGAGAAGGCCCATCCGGACGGCGCATGAGCGTCCCCGCCCGGCCGCTCCGAAGGGGACGCTCCGTCCCGCCCGGCGGGACCGCGCGCAGCGCGAGGGTGCACCAGTGAGGCATCGACCCGGTCGCCCGAAGGAAGGCTTCTCGCGCCCGGCGGGTCCGCGCGCCGCGCTCGGGGTGCGGACGTGAACGATCGCGCGCAACGACCGGCGCCGATCGACGAGTCGTGGTTCGGCGGGCTGGGGACGGCGACCGACACGCAGCCGCTGGTCGACGACGCGCGAATTACCGCCGCGTCGAGACCGGGCAGCGAATTGCCGCCGCGGCGCGGTCCCGGCGTCGGCGTGGCGTCGACGACCTTCGAGCGCATCTATCGTGCCTTCATCGCCGCGCGCGCCGCGCTCGGTGCGGCGCTCGCACTGACGCTCGGCGTCGCCAGCGCCTTCGGACTGCGCCCGGGGCTGCCGGTTGCCGTCTTGAGTGTCGCCTACGCGACGCTTGCCATCAGCATGTGGCTGCTGCCGCGGTTGCGCCGCGGCGCCGCGCCGCACACCTTCGCCCGGCTGCGTAGCCGGCAGTGGATCGCGACGATCGGCGCCGACCTCGCCTTCTTCACCGGCCTGCACTTCGCCTCGCCCGGGTCGAGCTTCAACTACGTTGCCTTGCTCGTCCTGCCGGTGCTGATGGCCGGCGTGCTGACGCCGCGCGTGCTCGCGCTCGGCACCGCAGCGCTGGCGACGTTCGCCCTGCTCGGCACGGCCTGGCTGGGGCTGCTCGCCGGAGGCGACGCGACGCTGCTGATGACGCAGGCCGGCCTGGCCGGAAGCGGATTCTTCGTCATCACGGTTCTCGCCGGCGAGCTCGCCGGCCGGCTCGCGCGCGAGGAGCTGAGCGCGCGCGGCAGCCTCGAGATGGCGCGCCAGCAGGCGCAGCTGAACCGCCTCGTCATCGAGGAGATGGAAGACGGCGTCCTCGTCGTCGATCGCGGCGGCAAGGTGCGCGCCGCCAATCCGTCGGCGCGACGCCTGCTCGCGCCCGAAGGGACAAGCCGCGCCGCGCCGTTCCAGCTGCGCGGCGTCCCGGCCTGGGGCACTCTGGTCGATTCCGTCGAGCGCGCTTTCATGGAGGCTGCCTGGCCCGAGTCCGGGCGCGACGTGACGTTACAGTTCGCTCCCGATTCGCATCGCACGCTGCGCGTGCGCGTGCGCTTCACGCGAAGGCGCGAGGCGCGCGCCAGCGAAGACGTCTGCGTCCTCTTCCTCGAAGACGTGCGCAACGTCCAGGCGCGCAGCCGCCAGGAAAAGCTCGCTGCGATGGGGCGCGTCTCGGCCGGCATCGCCCACGAGATCAGGAACCCGCTGGCGGCGATCGCCCAGGCGAACGCGCTGCTTTCCGAGGACGCGACCGACCCGGCGCAGCGCCAGCTCATGCGCATGGTGACCGAGAACGTCGAGCGCCTAAAGCGCATCGTCGACGACGTGATGGAGGTCGCGCCGGGTCGCGTCCACGACGTCGGCAGCATCGACGCGACGGCGCAGCTCGCAGCGGTGTGCGGCGAATGGGCGCAGGCGGCCGGGGTACAGCTCGGCGAGCAGAGCATGCTGCGAGTCGAGTTGCCGGCCGAGCCGATCGGCGTGATCTTCGATGCCGAGCATTTGCGCCGCGTCCTCGTCAACCTGCTCGACAACGCGCGCCGGCACGCGAGCCAGCGCCCCGGAGCGATCCTGCTGGCGCTGCGCGAGACGGACGAAGGGCACGCCGAGTTCGGCGTCGCGTCGGACGGCGCGCCGATCGCCGCCGACGTCGAATCGTATTTGTTCGAGCCCTTTTTCTCGACGCGCAGCCGCGGCGCGGGCCTGGGCCTTTACATTTGCCGCGAGCTCTGCGAGAGATACGGGGCGCGCATCGACTATCGGCTGTTGTCTGCCGATGCGCCGCGGCGCAACGAATTCTTCGTCGAGATGCGCCGTGCCGCTCTCCATCCCGCCGAGGCTCGATTGCAATTGACGTCATGAGAATTCGCGAAGCGACGAACATCCTGCGGGCCGAGCGCCGGGCCGCTCCCAAGCCGGCCCGCGTCCCCTCGGGGGGCCGGCCGACGTACGCGTCGGACGGGGGGCTCCATTGACCACTGCTTCGCACTTCAGCCTGCTCGTCGTCGACGACGAACCCGATCTGCGGACGCTCTACGAGCTGACGCTGCTGCGCGAGGGCTACGACCTCGACACCGCCGGCACGGTGCAGGAAGCTTTGCTCCATCTCAAGGATCGCACCTACAGCGCCGTCATCACCGACATGCGCCTGCCCGACGGCTCGGGCCTGGACGTCCTGCGCTGGCTCGAGGAAAGCGGCCGGCGCGAGAAGACGATCGTCATCACCGCCTACGGCTCGTCCGAGAACGCCGTCGAGGCGCTGAAAGCCGGGGCCTACGACTACCTTACCAAGCCGGTCGACCTGAAGCAATTTCGCGGCGTCGTCGCCTCGGCGCTGGGCCGCGGCGGCAGCGGGCCGACCGTCGACCCCTCGAGTCTGCCGTCGGAGCTGCACCGGTCGATCGCCCCGGCGCGTCCGGCCCGTGTCGTTGCGCCGCCGTCGCCGGCGCCGACGAGCCAGGCGCTCGGCCGCATGGCCGGCAACTCGACGGCGATGCAGCAGGTCAGGTCGCTGGTCGAGAAAGTGGCGCGCAGCATGGCGCCGGTGCTGATCAGCGGCGAGTCGGGGACGGGCAAGGAGCTCGTGGCACGGGCCATCCACGAGGTGAGCGTGCGCGGCGCGATGCCTTTCGTTCCCGTCAATTGCAGCGCCATCCCCGAGCAGCTGCTCGAGGCCGAATTCTTCGGCTATCGCAAGGGCGCCTTCACCGGGGCGAACGACGATCGCGAAGGCTTCTTCCAGGCGGCCAACGGAGGCACGCTGTTTCTCGACGAGATCGGCGACCTGCCGCTGTCGATGCAATCGAAGCTGCTGCGTTCGATCCAGGAGCGCTCGGTGCGGCCGGTCGGCGCGGTGACCGAGCAGCCGGTCGACGTGCGCCTGCTCAGCGCGACGCACAAGGACCTCGGCGCCGAAGTGCAGGCCGGGCAGTTTCGTCAGGACCTCTACTACCGGCTCAACGTCATCCAGATCCGCGTGCCGCCGCTGCGCGAACGACTCGAAGACCTGATGGTCGTGAGCGAGCGCGTGCTCGAGCGCCTCGCCCGCGACGCCGGCGTCTGGCCGGCGCCGCGGCTGACGCGCGACGCGGTGGTCCATCTCGCCCGCTATCCGTTCCCCGGCAACGTGCGCGAGCTGGAGAACCTGCTGCATCGCGCGGTCGCGCTGTCCGGTGGCGAGGAGCTCGACGTCTACGACCTGGGCCTGCCCGAATCGGTGTTCACGGACAGCGCCGCGCAGGAGCTCGACCGGCTCGCCGCCGACGCCGGCGAGAAGGGCGCGGACGCGGCGCGCGGACCGACGCCGCTGCTGCCGGTCGAGGAGCCCTTGCCGAACGACCTCGCGAAGTATCTCGACGACGTCGAGCGCGACATCCTCGTGCGCGCGCTCGAACACTATCGCTACAACCGCACCGCGGCCGGCATCAGCCTGGGGCTGTCGCTGCGCCAGATGCGTTACCGCATGGCGCGCCTCAACGTCAACGTCGGCGGCGATCCGGGCAGCGCCGAGCGCGAGTGAGCCGCGCCGCCGGCCCGGGCACGCCGGCCCCGGCATGGCAAGGCGGGTGGTTGCACGCGGCGGCGCCTCTGCCCTCGCCGAACTGCGACCCGCGGCCGCCGGGGACGACGGTCGACCTGGTGCTCATCCATTCGATCAGCCTGCCGCCCGGCGAGTACGGGGGCGGTGCCGTCGAACAGCTCTTCACCAACCGGCTCGACTGGCAGGCGCATCCGTATTTCGAATCGATTCGCGGCCTGCGCGTATCGGCCCACTTCCTGGTCCGCCGCGACGGCAAACTGCTGCAGTTCGTGTCCTGCGACGAGCGCGCGTGGCACGCCGGTCGCTCCTCCTGGCGCGGTCGCGATGCCTGCAACGACTTCTCGGTCGGCATCGAGCTCGAAGGCCTGGAGGGTGAACGCTTCGAGGCGGCGCAGTACGAGCGCCTGGGCGGACTCATCAGCCGCATCGCGACGCGCTATCCGATCGCGGCGGTTGCCGGCCACGAGCATGTTGCGCCCGGCCGCAAGCGCGACCCCGGTCCGGGCTTCGACTGGGCTCTCCTGAAGTGCTCGGTCGGCGCGCTGCGCCTCGACTTCGCGGCGTGATGCGTGCGGCGCCGCCGCGCTCTTGCAACGCATCGCCGGCGCCGGCGGCGGCGCGTGCGGCGGCGCCCGGACCGTGAAATAAGCTACGGGTTCATACGCTATAGGTAGCGCTTGATGGGGACATCGACCCCAGATATAGTGTCCAGCGGTGCTATGCTGGGTTTGCTTCTTCCGGCCCATGAGGCCGAAATTTCCAGTCATATCGATCCCGAATTTCGAGCCGGCGTGCCGGCAGGGCGCCCTTCGAGGCGATCAACAGAACTTCTCCGGCGGCGCGCAGCCGACCGGAGCTGCAGAGGAGATTACATGCAAGCAAGCACCGCTCAGGCGACGCCTGTGACTGCCGCAGCGCCGCGCATCGCGGCCCGGCCGGCCAGCGCCGCTTCGGCGTACCAGGGGTACCAGACCTTGCGCCGCAACGGCGCCGTCGTCGCCTTCGAGCCGAACAAGATCGCGGTCGCGCTGATGAAGGCGTTCCTCGCGGTCCATGGCACGCAGGGAGCCGCATCGGCCAGCGTCCGCGAGACCGTCGACGGCCTCACGGAATCGGTCGTCCGCGGCCTGTTGCGCTCGCGCCCGGGCGGCGGCACCTTCCATATAGAAGACGTGCAGGACCAGGTCGAGCTCGGCCTGATGCGCGGCGGCCACCACGAAGTGGCGCGCGCCTACGTGCTCTACCGCGAGCGCCGTGCGCAGGAGCGCGCGAAGCAGGCGCCCGCCGCGCCTGCGGTCGAGCCGGTCCTGATGGTGCTCGATCGGGGCAGCCGCGTGCCGCTCGATTCAGCTCGCCTGCAGACGCTGATCGAATCGGCGTGCGCCGGTCTCGGCGCCGATGTGCGGCCCGAGCCGATCCTGGCCGAGACCAAGCGCAATCTCTACGACGGCGTGCCGATCGACGAAGTGCACAAGGCGGCGATCCTCGCCGCGCGCACGCTGATCGAGAAGGACCCTGGCTACACGCGGGCGACCGCGCGGCTGTTGCTGCACACGATCCGGCGCGAGATCCTCGGCGAGGAGCTGCTGCATTCCGACATGCACGCCCGCTACGGCGACTACTTCGCGCAGTTCGTGAAGAAGGGCGTGCAGGCCGAGCTGCTCGACGAGCGGCTGCTCCAGTACGACCTCGACCGGCTCGGCGCCGCGCTCAAGGCCGACCGCGATCTGCAGTTCGACTACCTCGGCCTGCAGACGCTCTACGACCGCTACTTCCTGCATATCGACGAAGCCCGGATCGAGATGCCGCAGGCCTTCTTCATGCGCGTGGCGATGGGCCTGGCGCTCGGCGAGATCGACCGCGAGGCGCGCGCCATCGAGTTCTACGAAGTGCTTTCGACCTTCGACTTCATGAGCTCGACGCCGACGCTGTTCAACGCCGGAACGCGCCGCTCGCAGCTCTCGAGCTGCTATCTGACGACCGTCTCCGACGACCTCGACGGCATCTACGAGGCGCTCAAGGAGAACGCGTTGCTCTCGAAGTTCGCCGGCGGGCTCGGCAACGACTGGACGAACGTCCGTGCGCTCGGCAGCCATATCAAGGGAACGAACGGCAAGAGCCAGGGCGTCGTTCCGTTCCTGAAGGTGGTCAACGACACGGCCGTCGCCGTCAACCAGGGCGGCAAGCGCAAGGGCGCGGTCTGCGCTTATCTCGAGGCATGGCACCTCGACATCGACGAATTCCTCGAGCTGCGCAAGAACACCGGCGACGATCGTCGACGCACGCACGACATGAACACCGCCAACTGGGTGCCCGATCTGTTCATGAAGCGGGTGATGGAAGGGGGCGACTGGACCTTGTTCTCGCCCAGCACCTGCCCCGACCTGCACGACAAGTTCGGTCGCGCCTTCGAGGAAGCGTACACGCGCTACGAGGAGAAGGCGGCGCGCGGTGAGATCAAGCTCTTCAGGAAGATGAAGGCGGCCGACCTCTGGCGCAAGATGCTGACGATGCTCTTCGAGACCGGGCATCCCTGGATCACCTTCAAGGACGCCTGCAACGTGCGTTCGCCGCAGCAGCACGTCGGCGTCGTCCACTCGAGCAATCTGTGCACCGAGATCACGCTGAACACCAGCGCCGCAGAGATCGCCGTCTGCAATCTCGGCTCGGTCAACCTCGCCCAGCACGTGACGAACGGCGCGCTCGACCAGGCCAAGCTGAAGAAGACGGTCGCCACCGCGATGCGAATGCTCGACAACGTCATCGACATCAACTACTACGCGGTCAAGAAGGCGCGCGACTCGAACCTGCGGCATCGCCCGGTCGGCCTCGGCATCATGGGCTTCCAGGATGCGCTCTACGAGGTCGGCGTGCCTTACGCGTCGCAGGCCGCCGTCGAGTTCGCGGATCGCTCGATGGAAGCGGTCTGCTATCACGCCTACTGGGCGTCAACCGAGCTGGCGGCCGAACGCGGCCGCTACTCCAGCTACCGCGGCTCGCTCTGGGATCGCGGCATCCTGCCGATCGACTCGCTCGACCTCCTGGCCGAGCAGCGCGGCACGCTTGCCAGCGGCGCGCCGCTCGTCGACATCGACCGCAGCTCGACGCTCGACTGGGAGCAGCTGCGCAAGCGGATCGCCAAGCACGGCATGCGCAACTCGAACTGCATCGCCATCGCGCCGACCGCGACGATCTCGAACATCGTCGGCGTCAGCGCCTCGATCGAGCCGTCGTTCGGCAACCTCTCGGTCAAGTCGAACCTCTCCGGCGAGTTCACGATCGTCAACGAGTATCTCGTCCGCGACCTGAAGAAGGCGGGCCTGTGGGACGAAGTCATGGTCATGGACCTGAAGCACTTCGACGGCTCGCTGCAGCGGATCGATCGCGTTCCGTCCGACCTGAAGGCGCTCTACGCGACCGCGTTCGAGATCGAGACGCAGTGGCTCGTCGAGGCGGCGGCGCGACGCCAGAAGTGGATCGACCAGGCGCAGTCGCTCAACATCTACATGGCCGGCGCGTCGGGCAAGAAGCTCGACGAGACCTACAAGCTGGCCTGGATCCGCGGCCTGAAGACGACCTACTACCTGCGCACGCTGAGCGCGACGAACGCAGAGAAGTCGACGGTCAAGTCGAGCCAGCTCAACGCCGTCGGCAACGACTCGAGAGCATCGGCCGGCAGCGCGTCTGCGGCAACGCTCGCGACGAGCAAACCGAGCATCGCACCCGATGCGGACCCGGCATCCGAAGTGATGTTCTGCGCTTTGGACAACCCGGAGTGCGAAGCGTGTCAGTGATGCGCGAAGCTCGTTTCGAGATCGCATCGGATGCGATACGGCGTGATGCATTCAACATCGACTCGATGCGACGGAGCAACATTCATGGTGCGTCGGCGTCGATAAGTCTTGGGCTTTCGCGCTCAACGCTCGGATAATCGAAAAGCAGAGGAAAAATCCGCAATGCTGGTTTGGGAAGAAGACAGAACCACCGAGACCGTTCACGCCGCAAGCACCGCGCCACGCGCGGTCTCCGCCTTGCGTTCGCCATCGTCGGCATCCGCCGACTCCTCGCCACGGATCGATTCGCGCGGCACGACGCCGGCTCCTGCTTCGCCCGCCGTGGCGCCGAGCGCGCGTCGCGTCAAGGCCGCCGACAAGCGGATCATCAACGGCCGTACCGACGTCAACCAGCTCGTTCCGTTCAAGTACAAGTGGGCGTGGGAGAAGTACCTCGCCACTTGCGCCAACCACTGGATGCCGCAGGAAGTGAACATGTCGCGCGACATCGC
>JGI24140J50213_10000621_pt1 | contig 16315 bp, 12 predicted proteins | sample BarGraIncu00222A_FD_50213 | JGI IMG/M metagenome (IMG submission 50213)
GACAAGTTTGGAGACCTATGCCCGATATGCCTCGGGTGCTCTTCGTGACCAGTAGCTTTCCCCGGTGGCCCGGCGATAGCACGACGCCGTTCATCCTGCACTTGGCCGAGGATCTGACTTCGCTGGGCTGGCACGTCACGCTGCTGGCACCCCACGCCGAAGGGGCGCGCCGGCATGAAGATTTCGGGGAGATCGAGGTCCACCGCTTCCGTTACTTCTGGCCGGTTCGCGCGCAGACCATCTGTTACGGCGGCGGCGCCCTGGCCAATCTCCGCAGGTCACCGCTTGATGCCGTGAAGCTGCCCGCCCTGGTCGCGGCCGAGTGGTGGTCGACCCTGCGGCTCCTTCGTTCAGTGGATCTTGTGCACAGCCACTGGATCCTGCCTCAAGGGGCTGCGGTTGCCATGACGCCCGCCCGCCGCCATGTCGCGACGGTGCACGGCAGTGACGTCTTCGGACTGCAGGCCAAGCCGTTTGCGATCATCAAGGGCTGGGCCCTGCGTCGGGCCTCGGCGGTCACCGCCAACTCGACGGCAACGAAAGCCAAGGTCAGCGCGCTGACCCGGTCCCGGGTGGACGCAGAGCTCATTCCGATGGGCGTCGATATCCGGCAGCCCGACCCCGAGGCGGTTCAGAGGATCCGGGCTCGATTCGGGGGCAGCGGGCCACTCGTGGTGTTTCTTGGTCGCATTGTGGAAGAGAAAGGCGTGCTGGACCTGGTCCGGGCGTTCGCCCTCATCCGCGTGAGGTTCCCCGTGGCCCGGCTGACCATGGTCGGTGGGGGCATCGACTCCGACACGGTGTCGCGCCTTGCCGTCAATCTGGGGCTTGACGACGTAGTCGATCAACCGGGCTGGACCGATCCGTCCGAGGTGGTCAACTGGTTCACCGCGGCCGACGTGGTTGCCGTCCCGTCCTGGTTCGAGGCGCAGGGCCTTTCTGTGATGGAGGCACAGGCTGCGGGCGCGGCCGTCGTGGCGACCAGCGTGGGCGGCATACCGGATGCGATTGAGGACGGCAGGACCGGGATCCTCGTCGCGCCCAGGGATCCAGAGGCTCTGGCCTCTGCCGTGATCTCGCTCCTGGACGATCCGCCCAGGGCTGCGGCGATCGGCGAGCGGGCAGCCGAACAGGCCAGACAGCGCTTCAGTCGGCAGGCTACGGCCAGGGCGTTCGAATCGCTGTACAACAGGGTGCTCGCCAGTTGACAGTCCAACGGCCGTGGATGACTCGCGGGATACGATGCCACGTCCGAAGGGGGCGATGGTTGTGGCCGAGCTGACGAGCGCCCTCAACGGGCCGATCGGCGACCCTCCGGCGACCTCGCGGCGACGCGAGCTCCTCAGCTGGCTCGTGCTTCTGCTGGTGCTGGTGGCTGTGGCTGCCGTCGTTGCGCGCAACTGGCAGGCCTTCGTCGACAGCATCCACAAGATCGGTGTCGGGGGGGTCGCGCTCAGCCTGGTCGCGGCAGTCCTCGGCGTCGTGGGCAACTACCTGCAGTGGCGTTCGGTGCTGATCGGGCTCGAGGTGCGGTTCGGTCTCGTCGAGGGCGCCCGGGTGTTCTTCGTGAGCCAGCTGGGCAAGTATCTGCCGGGTTCGGTCTGGCCGATCGTGATGCAGATGGAGGCCGGCCGCCGTCGCGGGGCCAGCCGCACAACGATGCTTGCCGCGAACCTGATCACCGTGTTGCTCAGCCTCTGCGTTGGTCTCGTGCTGGCCGCCCTGTTGCTGCCGTTCTCGTCGCCGTCCGCCCTGCACAAATTCTGGTGGGCGCTCGCGTTGTTGCCACTGCTGGTGGTCCTGGCTCATCCGCGATCCTTCCCGTTTCTGCTCGACCGTGTGCTCAAGGTGCTGCACCGGGAACCGCTGCAGGTGCGGATGACCGGCTCGGCGACGATGACCGCGCTCGGATGGTCGACCTTGAGCTGGATTGCCTTCGGAGCTCACCTGGCGGTGTTGGCCGCGGCGATGGGCGAGCCGAGTCCGGGACTGCTGGCGCTCTGTATCGGCGGTATGGGCCTGGCTGTCTCGGCCGGCCTCTTGTTCCTGCCGGCCCCCGCCGGCGCGGGCATGCGCGAAGTCGTCCTCGGTGTCGTACTGCTGACAGTGCTGACCTCGGGTCAGGTGGTTGCCGTGGTCGTCGCGTCGCGGGTCATCATCCTGCTCGCCGACCTGCTGCTGGCGGGCCTGGTCAGCCTCACCGGGGGTCCGAAACTGCCACATCATGGACAAAAGGGACGCGGCGTGGTTTGAGCGTGACCGTCGAGCACCCTGTGCCCCGGTCGTGTCACCCTGTGCCCGCGTTACGCGCTGAGATAACCTGTGTTGGGTTCTCAGGCATTCGGGCGCGCAGCGGTGTGTCTGTGCGATGCATGCACAAACTGACAGGATGTCAATGAAGGTCTTCATCCAGGTCCCCTGCCTCAACGAGGAGGAGACGCTCCCTGCGGTGCTCCAGTCGATCCCTGCCCAGATCGACGGCGTGGACGAGATCGAGATCCTGGTCATCGACGACGGGTCCTCGGACCGCACCGTGGATGTCGCCCGGGCGCACGGCGTGACGCACTTCGTGCGCCATACCCGGAACATGGGCCTGGCCCGGTCTTTCCGGGACGGCGTGGACTATGCGCTCGCGCACGGCGCGGACATCGTGGTGAACACCGATGGCGACAACCAGTACCCGCAGGATCGCATCGGCGACCTGGTGAAACCGATCATCGCCGGTGAGGCTGACATCGTCATCGCGGACCGCCAGACCCACACGATTGCGCATTTCTCGCCGTTCAAGAAGCTCATGCAGCGCTTCGGCAGCCATGTCGTGAACCGCGCGGCCAGCACCGAGCTGCCGGATGCCGCCAGCGGGTTCCGCGCGTACTCGCGCGCATCGCTGCTGCGGCTCAACGTGCTCACCCAGTTCAGCTACTGCATGGAGACGATCATCCAGGCCGGCAACAAGCGCCTGCGGATTGAGAGCGTCGCCGTGGTGACCAATGCCAAAACGCGCGAGTCGCGCCTCTTCAAGAACGCCGGCCACCACATGCTCAAGTCGGCCTCCGCGATCATGCGTAGCTACCTGATGTTCAACCCCTACGTCATCTTCGCCACCCTGGCGGCCGTGTTCGGCGTGCTGGCGGTGATTCCGTTCGGGCGGTTCCTGATCTTCTGGCTGGCCAGTGGCAAGACCTCCGGCCACGTCCAGTCGCTCATCTTCGGCTCGATCATGTCGGTGGCCGCCCTGCTCTCCCTGGCGCTCGGCGTGATCTCCGATCTGCTGCGCACCAACCGCATCCTGTTGGAGGAGCAGCTCGAGCGGACCAAGGAGATGCAGTACCGCCGGTGAGTCAGGTCCGAGTCCTGCCACATCAGGGGACTTGCGTAGCGTGTCCATTCGGTCCTTCCAAGAGAGAAAGGTGTCGGCTCGGTGAGTCCTGAGTCCAGTCGGTCGACATCGGCCGGGTCGCTGTACGCCCCTGAGCTGGCGAACCCGCGTGCGGTCGCGGGTGAGCGCATCATGCGGATCCTCGGGTCAGTGCCGATGACCATTGCCGTCGTCGTCGTCTTCGCGCTCCAGGCGACCTGGGTTGCCGTGTCCGCCCGCTTCGTGATGTATGACGAGCAGTACCACCTCGCGGCAATCAAGGTCTTCAGCACCCGATGGACGCCCTTCATCCATCAGAGCGCCGCGGACGGGCCGGTCGGGGACATCGAGCGCTACGGCTCGTATCTCTACCACTACCTGCTCAGCTTCCCCTACCGGGCAGCCAGGGCGCTGGAGCTCAGCGACGGGACCACCCTCGTGGCACTCCGGCTGGTCTCGGTCCTCGCCGTCTCGGGGGCCCTCGTGTACGCGTGGCGCCTCTTCCGAGAGCTCGGCGCCGGGCCTGTGACGGCTAACATCGCCCTCACGGTCGTCGCGATGATGCCGCTGACGGTCTTCCTCGCAGGGGCGCTGAACTACGACAACCTGCTAGCGCTGCTGGCGACCGCCTTCTTGTACTACGGGCTGAAGCTGTACAAAGCCGATCGTGTCGATGTGGGTCTGTGGCTGAAGGTCATCCTGGTGGGTGGTCTCGCAGCCGTTACCAAGTACACCTTCCTGGCTCTTGCGCCCGTCGTCGTCGGAGGTCTCATCGTCCGTCAGGCGCCCATGCTGCCCAGCGGTCTGCGGTCGTCAGTGCGGGAGTTCTTCATGGTGCGCCGGCGGGGTGTCGCCGTAGCCCGTGCCCTCCTGGCTCTGGGTGCCGTGCTGGCATGTGGCCTTGTAGTCGAGCGGTACGGACTGAACCTGCTTCGCTATGGGACGCCGATCCCGTCGTGCCGTGCTGTCCATCCCGCGGATATCTGTGCGCTGGATCCGGTTCTGGCGCGGAACTACGGGTTGGCCCTGGCTCACGTCCCGGTTCCGCCGTCCCTGTCCGGCGCCGTGACCTACCTGACCTACCAGTGGATCCCGCTGATGCTGAAGCTCCTCACGTACATCGGCATCGTCGGGGTTGACAGTGCCCGCAGCACGTCATACGGCCCCCCCGTCTTCGGCGCCCTTCTGGCCTGGTCCGTCCCCGTGGTGCTCGGTCTGGTCGCTCTGGCGACAACCGTGCTCCGGAGGGTTCGCGGTGCGCGCCTGCTGCTCGCCGCGGCAGGGGTGTACACGCTGGTGCTGTTCCTGTGGAACTACTCGGACTACGCGAAACTGGGCCAGCCGGTCGGAGTTCAAGGGCGTTACGTGCTCGTTATCCTTCCCATCATCGTGGGCCTGGCATGCATCGCGATGGCGCAGCTGATCGGCATGGGTGGCGCGTCCGCGCGTCCCAAGGCGGCAGTCGGCGCGGTGGTGGCGATCGCGTTCGTGTTGAGCCAGGGCGGCGGCGTCACGTCATACCTGTGGGCGGGAAACGCGGCGTGGTGGCGCACGGACTCCGGGGTTCGGTACGCGGTCGCCTCTCAAGCCTCGCAACTTGCCGGCGAACTGGTGATCTCCGACAAGCTAGTGCGTGATCCGCGCCTCTAGCCCGCCCCCGGCCCGGATCGTTCAAGGGTCGTGACCTGATGCTGAGTCTTGATACGCGAAGTTCTTCCATGAAAGGGCCCGCCGGTGTCACTTGTCATTCCTGCGTCGGATGAGACCACCTCGGTGAGAGGCCCGCGGCGAGGCCCTCGGCAGAACTGGCACCAGACGCTGCGCTGGGACTGGGTGTCGACTGCTCTCACGGCGATCATCCTTGGCGGTGCCGTCGTGCGGCTCGTCGGTGGCAGCTGGGGGCTTCCCCTCGACTTGAACTCGGACGAGTGGGTCATCGTCAACGGCGCGCTCGATATGGCGAAGCGGCACTCGTTCGAGCCGCCCTACTTCTTCCGGCCCGACCACGTGGAGATGCAGCTCAGCAATCTCGCCTACCTGGCCTACTCCCATCTCTTCCACGGTTCCTCACCCGAGACGGTGTACGCATCCGACCCGGCACCTTTCATCTTGATCTCGCGAACAATCACCGGCTGCTTCGGCGTCGCGATGATTGCGATCGCCTACCTCATCGGCAAACGGTTCACCCGGGTGATCGGGGTCCTGGCGGCGTTCTTGGTGGCGTTCTTCCCACCCTTTGTCGACCATTCCCATTTCGCGACGCCCGATGTGCCGCTCACCTTCGCGTTCATGATCGTCATCCTCGCGTGCATGCGCTATCTGACCTCGCCCTCGTGGGGAAACCTGCTCTTGGCCAGCGTTGGCGTGTCAGTCGCGATCGCGATCAAGTACCCGGGAGCGTTGGGCGCGCTGATGATCGCGATCACCGTGATCGTGAGCGGCGTCCAGGCCAGGGCCTGGGGCCGGATCCTCGTGCACGGGGCCGCCGCGATGGCCGCCGTCGTCGGATTCCTCTTCGCCATCTCGCCCGTCCTGTTCACCAACGGCAGCCAGGTCGTGTCGAAATTCGCGGTTGAGACCGGAGCTACCCATCTGGGGGCAAACAGCCTCGGATGGTTCGAAAGCCTGTACTTCTATGCGGCAGGGTTCGCGACCTCCGCCGATATCATCCTGCTGGTGTGCTTCGCACTCGGCGTGCTGTGGAGCGTTCGCCTCCGGCTTCTGCAGTCGGTACCCCTGTGGGCGGGCGCGATCGTCTGGGTGGCCCTCAGCCGCCTGCCGCTGCACTGGGACAGGTGGGCTCTGCCCATGTACCTCACGCCCCTCCTGCTGGCGCCGATCGGCGCCTACTACTCATTTCGGTACATCCTCGACAAGGGTGCGGCGCGATGGCTGCGCTGGGGCGCGGTCGGCCTGGGCGCCGTGGTGGCCTTGAACCTCGCTGCCGGATCCGTCGCTGTCTCTGCACGGTATGTCGCCAAGGACTCCCAGACCTTTGCGCCAGATTTCGCTGCGCGCGGCATAGATGCCGCGAATACCATCTTCGAGGGATATTCGCCGCTGCTTCCCGGTGCGTTTAATACCATCTTCAACAGGTTTGACGTCGTCGATGGTCGTCTCGTGCTCAGTAGCCAGGACCGCGACCGCTCGGGGATGCGCTATGTGGTTCTCAGTAGCAGCATGTACCACCGATACAAAGCCGAACCTAAGTATGGCGCGGAACAGAAGTTCTACGCGTTGCTGGACAAACAATTCCCCATGCTCACGACCTACTACCCTGCGGCCCAAGGAAAGCCCACGGCCTTCGAGATCCCCAGCATCTGGAATGCCTTGGTCTACGTGGGAGACGTCGCCCACGGTAGGTTCACTGGCCCGACGATCAAGGTCTACAAGATTCCCGCCGATCGGAGATGAGGGTGGCCGAACCTGCTGTGCACAGCCCGGGTCGCACGGCAACATAGCGGCAAGCAGCAAACCCTTGACCCGAGCGGCTGACGTCTCCGGGGGTGCAGGCGTCGAACTTCGTGCTGGTCTGGGCAGTGCCTGCGCGGCGGCTTCGCTCAGCAAGGGGGATTCCTTGATCTGTGGCGGCTTCGGATATCCTCGGGGCATGTGCAATCTGCCCCTGGGGCCAAATACATGAGCCGCTGGTTGGTCGCAGGCTCCGAAGGAATGCTCGGGCAGGACATGGTGGGTGCGTTGGACGCGTCGTCGGGGGTCACGAAGTGACCGCAACTGAACGGGACTTGGTGCACATGACGGACCCCTGCCTCGCGGCAGTGGCCGCTCACGGCGTCGTGGTCCACACACCCGTCCGCACATGGCCAGAGGCGTCTGCCGTGGCCGCGCTCGACGTTGGGAGGATCCTCGCATGAGCACGACCGCGTCCACGATGACCGTGCGCGAGCGCGGCAACATGTGGTCCTACCGTAACTTGATCTGGAACTTTGCCCAGCGTGACCTCAAGGCTCGTTTCAAGGGGACGGCACTGGGCTGGCTGTGGTCGCTGGTGGTTCCGATCGCCACCCTGGTCATCTACAGCGTGGTGTTCTCCACAATCTTCAGGGCCACCCCGCCACCGTTCGGCAGTGGGCGCCCAGGCAACTTCACGGTCTGGCTCTTGGCTGGTCTCACCGCCTGGTCGATGTTCGCCAACAGCCTCAACACCGCCATCGGTGCGTTACTCGGCGCGGGGCCCCTGCTCAAGAAGATCTATTTTCCTCCCTACACACCGGTCCTGGGTTCCGTCATAGCGCTGCTCATCCAGTCGATGATCGAGCTCGGCATCTACTTGGTCGTCTTGACGGCGCTGGGCAACGTCAGCTGGACGTGGCTACTGGTGCCCTTCTGGCTGGTGATCTTCGCCGTGTTCCTTGCCAGCATTTCCATTGCGCTTGCAGTGCTCAATGTGCATTTCCGAGATCTGGCCCACATCATCGGCGTGGCGATCCAGCTGCTCTTCTACATGTCGCCCATCATCTACCCGATGACGCTCCTTGGGGACGCGCACAAGATGGGAATCCCGGTTGCCAAGATCATCTCCGCCAACCCCCTGACCCAGTTCATCGAGATCTTCCGTGACCTGACCTATGGACTCACCCCCGGGCGGCCGGTGGCATGGCTGTACATCACTGTGTGGACGCTGGCCATGGCCTGGGTGGCCCGACGAATCTACCGGGCGCGCGCACTCGACCTGAGCGAGGAACTATGACCGACCCAGCCGTCCGCGTCGTCGGCGTCTCCAAGAAGTTCATCCTGCACACCGAGAAGCGCAATTCTGTCAAAGAGCGGCTGGTTCGCGGACGAGCCCGTACCGACGGCGACTTCTGGGCGTTGCGCGACGTCTCGTTCGAGGTTCCGCGGGGGACCACGTTCGGGTTGATCGGGCACAACGGCTCTGGAAAGTCGACCATGCTCAAGCTGCTCGCGGGTGTACACCGTCCGACGTCCGGCTCGGTCATCGCCGACGGACGCGTCTCGGCCCTGCTCGAACTCGGCGCAGGATTCCACGGCGAGCTCACGGGACGTGAGAACGTCCACCTGAACGGATCGATACTGGGGCTGAGCAGGCGTCAGATCGAGGAGTCGATGGAGAAGATCATTGACTTCGCAGACATCGGCGAGTTTATCGACGCGCCCGTCAAGGTCTACTCCAGTGGCATGTACGTGCGGCTGGGTTTCTCGATTGCCGTCACCGTCGATCCCGAGATCCTCATCGTCGATGAGATCATCGCTGTGGGTGATGAGGAGTTCCAGCGCAAGTGCTTCGACTACATGTTCGAACTGCGCAAGCGTGGTACCACCATCGTGCTGGTTACTCACTCCATGGGCTTGGTCCAGGATATGTGTGACGAAGCTGTCTGGCTCGATCATGGCCGCGTTCAGCGCATCGGCGACTCCAGGGACGTAGTCCAGGGCTATCTGGACTCGGTCAACAGCAAAGAGGCCGAGTCCAAACCTGAGCCATCAGAGGTGACCGGGACTCACGTGCGCCTTGGTTCTGGTGAAGTCCGAATCGAGTCAGTCGAGTACCTTGACGGCTCTGGCAGGATCAGTCCGGTTCTGCTCTGCGGCGAGCCGGCGACTTTCAGGATTCACTACCGCGCGACTGAGCGAGTCAAAGACGTGATGTTCGGCCTGGGGTTCCTGGATGAGGCTGGCATCAACGTTGCCGGTCCGAACTCTGGCTCGGGGCCGGCGCCGGTGGCGAACATTCTGGGCGAGGGCGTTGTCGAGTTTCATGTGCCCAGATTTGCCCTGCAACCGGGAGCGTATGAGGTGTCTGTAGCCGCTGTGAATCGAGGCCACACATTCGACTACGTGGATCGCGGTTATGAGCTTCGCGTGCGGGGGAACTCCAANGCCGAGCCCGGTCTTACCCGAATGTTCGGTCAGTGGACGGCCGGGACATCGNCGCAGGTACTGATCGACGATGAGGTGTTGAATGCTTGATTCAGAGGAATTCTCCAAGACGCTCCATGCGATCATGACCGGATTCCCGGACCGGGCCAAGAACATCATCGGGACCTCCGCCAATCTCGACGACAACGAACGCGGGATCCTGCAGAAGGCTATGGCGGACGCACCGAGCGATGCCGGAGTCCTCGAGGCGATTGGCGATGCGCTCCGGGTGTCCAATGCCGACAAGACCCTTGTCAATGAGGCCTATCGCGCTGCTTTCTACAACTCTGAAGCGTGGCAGTCGCTCGTCGACGATCCATTTTTTGCGTTTTTTTCCGCAAACAAGGCCGGTCACGTCCTCGACAAGTGGATCCATTACTTCCCGATCTACACCCGACATTTGACGCCTTACGCGGGACGCCCTGTGTCCGTGCTGGAGATCGGGGTCTACCGCGGCGGGTCCATGCGTATGTGGTCCCGATTCTTCGGACCAGACGCGCGCCTTGTCGGCGTTGACATCGACCCGGTCGCCATGATTTCGGCCGGTGACCGATATTCGGTTGTTCTTGCGGATCAAGCTGACCCAGATGCCATGCGCAAGGTGGCGGAGGAGCACGGTCCGTTTGATGTGATCATCGATGACGGTGGTCACAGTATGGTCCAGCAGATCACCTCGATCGAGACGCTCTTTCCGATGCTGAATGAGGGTGGCATATATCTCGTCGAAGACTGCCACACCTCCTATTGGGACTCTTATGATGGCGGCCGAGGCCGCGAAGGCACCTTCATGGAGTGGGTCAAGACGCGCTTGGATGATCTGAACGGCTATCACCAGGACGACGCAGTTGAGCCGGTGTGGACCAAGCACGTTGACGGCATTCACGTCTATGACAGCGTCGTCGTACTGGACAAGAAGACACGGTTCGCTCCCTTCGCCGAGCAGAACGGGGGTGCAGATTTTGTGTTTAGCCCGCGTTTGCATTCCTCCATCGCCTCCGAGCTGGTCGCCACTCGTCAAGCGGCCTTCGATGAACGTGATCAGGCAATCAAGGTTTATGCAGAGCTGGACGCCCTGCGCGATGAGCTGCGCATTACCCGCGGGGAGCTGCGCATTACCCGCGGGGAGCTGAGAACGGCGATTCCCCGCCTGGCCTCGGTGGAGACAGAGCTCGACGACACGAGGGGTCAGCTGCTCGAGAGCTGGGATCACGTTCGCGAGATGCGCAAGACACTCTCCTGGCGAGTCACGGCGCCCCTGCGACGACTGCGCCGAGTGCGCTGAACCACCCCGGATCACCATGATGTTTACGCGTTCCGTAGTTGGGACCACCATGTCCCAAGTTCGGGTTGAACGGGCTCCGCGTGATGAATCCTCAACCGATCGTGTGGCGGTGATTGCCCAGTTCTCGCAGCAACATCGCATCTCGAGATCTCTGAACACGATGATTGCAGAACTTCTCGGGGCGGGCTATCGCGTCGTTGTCTCCTCGGCGTGTCAGTCACCCTCTGAGCTGATCTTCGACGAGTCAGTCCGCGATAGAGTCACCGTTCTTCGGAGGCCGAATGTCGGCTACGACTTCGGTTCATGGGCATGTGGTCTGGCCTGGGACCTCGACATATCTCGAGCCGGACATGTGGCGTTCCTTAACGACAGCCTGGTGGGTCCGTTCTCGCCGCTTGACGAGGTGTTGACGGGCTTCCACGAGTCCAGAGCCGACGTGTATGGACTCACTGACACGACGCAGTTTGGCTACCACCTGCAGAGCTACTTCCTCGGATTCACTCATGGCGTGCTCGAGGAAAAACCCTTGCGGCGGTTCTGGATGGGCATTCGCGAGGAGAACAGCAAGCAGGAGACCATCACGCGGAACGAGATCGGGTTCAGCCGCCTGCTGCGCAGGGAGGGCTATTCCAGCGAGGCAGCTTTTCCCTGCCGGCAGGTGGTGAAGCCCGGTGAGAACCCCACCATTGTTGGCTGGGAGAAGCTGCTCGAGCTCGGGTTTCCCTTCGTGAAGCGCGAGATCGTGCGGACCCCGTGGGTCGCGCCCGATGGCGATCTGGTGGCGGGTGTGGTTCGACGCAGGTTCGACGTAGATATTGAGGAGTGGCTGTGACCCGACGAGTGACAATGGCCGCGGTTCGGCGGCGGCTGTCCCGTTACCGGGCGGCCATCGCGCCGCGACGACGGTTGCGGAGGATCTTTGGCCGACCGGAGCTGTCCGTGATCGGCCCCATCGCCGCGCCCGCGTCACCCGCAGACTTTGGGATGTGGCTCAGCCGGATCGGCGGGCGCAACGTCGCCGGGCACCCCGAAAGCTGGAAGCTGCGGACCGATCTCCCGTTGGAGTCACCCTCCAGGGTTGCGGCTGTGGTTCACGTCTACTACGCGAATCTCCTTCCCGAGATCTTGCGGAATCTTGAGAGCATCCCGGTCGAGTTCGACCTGTTTGTCACCAACGCGTCAGGGCGCGTTGTCAGCATCGACCCAGACCGCATCGCGCTGCTGCAAAACGTCCGGGTGCTGGATGTGGCGAACCATGGACGCGACATCCTGCCGCTCGTCTCCTTGGTCAACGCAGGTCTGCTCGATCCCTACGAGCTCATTGTGAAGGTCCACACCAAGGAGAGCGCCTGGCGGGCGCAGCACGATCTTGGTGGCTCTGGCGCCGCATGGCGTGATGAGCTGCTTGGGGGCCTGCTGGGCACCAGCGCCAACGTGGAGCGCATCCTCAGTGCGTTCGCCGAGCGCCCCGAGCTCGGCGTCATCACGAGCGGCGGCAGCGTGCTGGGGCCTGAGTACTGGGGCGACAACCAGGCCGTCGCGCACACCCTCATGCGCCGGATAGAACTCGGTTTTGACGAGTCGCAGCTCCGCTTTCCCGCTGGTTCGATGTACTGGATCCGGGGGTTCCTGCTTCAGGGACTTCGAGCCCTGAATCTGAGCGCTGCCGACTTCGAGAAGGAGGCTGGCCAGGTCAACTCCACCACCGCGCATGCGCTGGAGCGCATGGTCGGCCTGCTGACAGCCGAGGCGGGGCAGAGCGTGGAGGAGGCCGGCCCGGCACTGGCCAACGCCCCGACCAGCGAGAGCTGGCATCGGTTTCGGCGTGACTCGGCGCGACTCCCACGAGCGCGGGTCCTGCCTTTCTACCTGCCCCAGTTCCACCCGATTCCGGAGAACGATCGCTGGTGGGGGACCGGGTTCACCGAGTGGACGAACGTCTCCGCCGCGCGCCCCGTCTTTGCCGGCCACCACCAGCCCAAGGTGTCCCGGGACATGGGCTTCTACGATCTCCGTCTGGACCTGGTCCGCGACCAGCAGGTTGACCTGGCTCGCGAGCATGGCGTCTCGGGATTCATGTACTACTACTACTGGTTCGCGGGCAAGCGCATGCTGCAGCTTCCCGTTGAGCAGCTCGCGGCCGGAGACGGCGACTTCCCCTTCTGCATCATGTGGGCGAACGAGAACTGGACCCGTCGTTGGGATGGCCGATCGGATGATGTGCTGATCGGCCAGGACTATGACAAAGTCCCCGCCGAGACCTTCATCGACGACATCCTTCCGTTCCTCTTGGACGACCGGTATCTCAAGGTTGACGGAAGACCGCTCCTGTCCGTGTATCGCCCCGGTCAGATGGCGGACTTCCCTGCCGTCGTCAAGGCCTGGCGCAAGCGAGCATCCGAGCACAATCTCGAGCTGCACGTGGTCAGCGTGGATGTGGCCAAGGAATTTGATGCACTCGAAGGGTCTCCCGAGGAGGCCGGGCTCGACGGCTTGATGGGGTTCCCGCCGCACAACTGCCTGTGGTCGTGGCTTCCTCATGAGGGGCTGGGAGTGGACTCCCGGTTCACGGGAAACCTGCTCAGCTACCGCGACCTGGTCCAGGACGCCGAGAGGCGACTCGCCAGTGGTGTCGACGACGGGTCCTTCCCAGGTGTCATGGTCACCTTCGATAACACCGCTCGCCGCCAGTGGAACTCGGACCTGTGGTTCGGCTCGAACCCCTACACGTTCCGGCGATGGCTGGCCGCTGCCGTGCGGGCGGTGGCGCATCGCGAAGCCTCCGAACGTGTCGTCTTCATCAATGCCTGGAACGAGTGGGCAGAGGGCGCGGTGCTTGAGCCTAGCGATCGGTTCGGATCCACCTTCCTGCTGGCCGTCCGCGACGTCGTTCACTCCTAGATGGGGTCGCCGCTGGTGTTCGTGCCAGTATTCGGTCAGCTCGACCTGGCCAGGCGGGCGCTGCGCGCATTGGACGTGCACACACCGGAGGACGTCGCGTTCCTCGTGGTCGACGACTGTGGACCGGATCGCGTATCCGAGCAGTGGCTGGACGAGGCCCTCCAGCCTTTGCGAGTTCGGGAGCTGGTCGTCAACGAAGAGAATCTCGGCTTCGTTCGTTCGGCCAACGCGGCGTTCGCGCGCCGCGACGGCCATGACGTGGTCGTGGTCAACAGCGATGTGGTCGTGTATGCCGGGTGGCTGGGGCTTCTGCGGGCGGCGGCTGGTCAAGGCGTAGCGAGCGTGACCGCACTGAGCAACAACGGCTCCATCGCCACGGTGGCCGAGTCCACTGCCTATCTCACTGTTGAGAGCCTGTCGGCGCTGGCGGCTCAAGCGATCGCGGCCCCGCCGTCCCCCTACGAGATCCCAGTCGGTGTGGGGCACTGCATCTACCTTTCGAACGACGCGCTTGACGACGTAGGCGGCTTTGACGAGGCCTTCTCGCCAGGCTACGGCGAGGAGGTCGACTGGTCGATTCGGGCCCGCCGTCGCGGATGGCGCCACGTGGCGGCTCCCGGGGTCATCGTCTGGCACGACGCGGGAGCCAGTTTCGGCTCGCGGCGCATGCTCCGTCGTCGGCACGAGCTCAGGCTTGCTGTGCGCTACCCCCGCGAGTTCGTTCGATTGCGGCTGAGGTGGTTGAACCGCATCGATGGCGGTTCATGAGAAGGTAAACCCCGACCTGGCCGGCCGGCGGGCGCCCTGGCGTGATGCAACCGCGACCGTCCGAGGAGCAATGCGAAGGTTCTCCTCTGATCCTCTAGGATCGGCGATGGCCGGGGACTACCGCTGATGAGGACACAGATTGAGGATGGACATGAGCCCAAGCCCTGCAGCCTTCAAGTACGACGTCGTCGTCGTGGGCGGAGCCGGCCACGTTGGCCTCCCCCTTGCCATCGCCTTCGCTTCGCGCGGGTTGAAGGTCTGCATCTATGACATCAACGAGAAGTCGGTGGCGACCATTCTGGGCGGGGATCTGCCCTTCCGGGAGGTCGGTGCGCAGGAGGTGCTGCGCAAGGTCCTGGATGACGCCAGCCTGAGCGTCTCGACCGAAGAAGAGGTCATAGGCCAGGCTGAGCACGTCGTGGTCGTCATCGGAACCCCGGTCGACGAGCACCTCAACCCTGACCCGCACGCCGTGCCCAAGGCCCTGCACGATGGTCACCATCACCTGCGCACCGGCCAGCTCGTTATTTTGCGCAGTACCGTCTACCCCGGGGTGACCAAGCGCGTGGAGAAGATGCTGGCCGACGAGGGGGTGCGGGTCGACGTCGCCTTCTGTCCCGAACGGATCGCCGAGGGCAAGGCCATGGAGGAGCTGTTCAGCCTCCCGCAGATCGTCTCGGCGCGCACACCCGAGGTCCGTGCGCGTGCTGGCGCGTTGTTCAGGCATCTCACCGACTCGATCGTCGAGCTCGAGCCGGAGGAGGCCGAGCTCGCCAAGTTGTTCACTGAGCGCGGCATCACTTCTGACGACTAGTGCCTCGTGGGCCGACGTCGCTACGCTGCCGGCCTACAAGATCGGCACCGCAGCCACGCCCACGTCCGTGGGCAGCGCTGCGTCCACGATCTCGACTGCTGCCCAGCAGCGGGTTACCTATGGCGGGCTGGCGCTCGACGTGCCGAACGGGTGGGCCGTCGTAGATCTGAGCGCACATCCCACCACCTGCGTCCGTTTCGACGTCCATGTCGTCTACCTCGGCACCCCTGGAGTCGTCCAAGACTGCCCGGCTGTGGTCGAAGGGCACACCGAGGCGATCCTCCTGCAGCCAACTCCGAGTGAGCCCCCTGCCGGGGCCATCACTGTGATCCCGGGTGCGGCGCCGACTCTGACCTCGGGCCAGCTCCTGGCCGGCGAGGTAATCGCCCAGATCAGCGGTACCGGCATTCAGATGACTGCGGCGCTCGGGACCGACCCCACCGTGGCCCAGGACGTGTTCCGAAGCCTCACGTCAACTCCGAATGCGCCCCGGCCGCTGGCGGCCACGCCGAATGCGCCCCGGCCGCTGGCCACGCCGAACGCGCCCCTGCCTGCGGCCGCCACCGTGCCGCCGCCGCCGGTGGACCGGTCCTTCACCTGGTATTACGGTTCTGGTTTCGACGCTTGCACCGCACCGGCGCTGTCCACCATGCAGACGTGGTGGGACTCCTCGCCCTACCGGTCGATCGGTATCTACATCGGCGGAAACTCCCGCGGCTGCGACCAGGCCAACCTGAGCGCTAGCTGGGTACGCAGCATCGCCACCATGGGATGGAAGGCGCAGCCTGTCTATGTCGGCGTGCAGGCACCGTGTTCGACGACGGTCAAGGCAACGATGACACCCGGACTGGAGGCGGCCCAGGGGCGCGACTCAGCCCTCGATGCGGTCGCCCAGGCAACGGCGCTCGGCATCGGCTCCGGGTCGGACATCTACTACGACATGGAGGCATACACACGCAGCTCGGCCTGTAGCGGGTCGGTGCTGACATTCTTGTCGGCCTGGACCTCGACGCTGCACGCCAACGGGTACAGCTCGGGTGTGTACAGCAGCGTCGCCTCGGGGATCCAAGACGTCGCCAACCCCACCGCATTGCCGGGCTTCGTCCCGCCGGACAAGATCTGGATTGCCCAGTGGAAGGTGCCGCCCAACGTCTACGGTCACGCCCCGTATGTCGCGGACAGTCAGTTCTCCCCATACCGCCGAATCCACCAGTACCTCGGTGGTCACCCGGAGGCATACGGTGCCATCACAATCAACATTGACAACAACTTGCTTGACACAGACTCAAAT
>JGI24140J50213_10000623_pt1 | contig 16301 bp, 18 predicted proteins | sample BarGraIncu00222A_FD_50213 | JGI IMG/M metagenome (IMG submission 50213)
CGGCAACTCGTCATTGCTGACCGACGGCGCGGCGAGTCTGTGGGTAGCTTCCGCGGCGGGCCTCGCCAAACTGCCCGGCGGCACGCCGCGAGTCCAGCTCGTCGATTGGGAAATCGCTGCCGTCGATTTTCGGACCGAAGGCCTGTTGATGGCGCCGGCCTTCGCAATACCGAGGCTTCTGGTGCGAAACAGCCTGGCTTATTCGGACATTCATCTCTGGGAGATCCACGAGGCCTTTTCGGCCCAGGTGCTTTTTCACCTCAAGGCTTTGGAAAGCATCGAGCTCCTGCGCAACAAGACCGGTGTCGATGCGAGCCTGGGGTTGTTCCCGCGCGAGCGAATGAATCCCCATGGCGGCAGCGTCGCCATCGGTCATCCGTTCGGTGCCACCGGGGCACGGATCCTCAGCCAGGCGGTGAAGGAACTGGCGGGCCGCGCGGCGGGCGAGCTCGCCATCGTCAGCATCTGCACCGACGGCGGTCAGGGGACGGTCGCGCTCCTGGAAGCGGCATGATTCGTCGACTCTCGTTCACGGCCTGCGGTGCGGCGCTCGCTGCTCTCGTCCTCTGCGCGCAGGCAACGCCCTTCGAGCCCAGCGTCGAAACCTTCGCGTCGCCCGGCCCCGGTACGGTGAACACGCACATCGTCTTCCTCAGGAGCGGCACGGTCCTGATCGACGCGCAGCGCGTCTCCAGTCAAGCCGCGCGGGTTGTTTCGCGAGTCCGGGAGAGCCGGCTGCCGGTGCTTGCCATTGTCGTCACGCACGCCCATCCCGACCACTTCGGTGGCTTGGCCGAACTCCACCGCGCCTTCCCCGAGGCGCCGATCATCGCCTCGCCGGCGACGGCGCGGGCGATCCGCGTCGACCAGAGCGGGTACCTCGCCAGAGCCGCGACGGCGCTTGGCCCGGACTTCGGCGCGGCGGTTCCGATTCCGGACCGGCTCGTCGTCGACCGCGAGACCATCGCCCTGGGCGGCGAGGCGTTCCGCTTCGACGAGATCGGTCAGGGCGAAGCTTCGGCTGCGACGGTCGTGGTCATGCCCTGGCGTCACCTCCTGTTCGCGGGCGACCTCGTCGTCAACAACGTGACTCCGTTCGTTCTCGAAGGTCATTCGGCGGCATGGCAGAAGCAACTGGCGAAGGCCGAGGACGAATACTTCGATGTCGAACGCACCTACCCGGGACACGGTCCGTCCGAAGGAGGGACGAGTCTCTTTTCAAGGCAGGCAAGGTACCTTCAGGATCTTCGTGACGCGGTACGGGTCAACGTTGTCGACGGACGACTGACGGTGCAAGGCCGCGCGAAGGTCGTCGCGACCATGAAGGCGACCTATCCGGGCTACCGACCCGCGACGCTCGCCGACGACCTGCTCGAACTCGACGCCGACGCCGTCGCGCGCGAGCTGCGGGGAGACCCGTAGGCGCGGTTGAAGCACCGGGGCTTCGTCTGTGCGTCAATGCCTTCCAAAGCGCTACTAGCCTGGCGGAGAGGCTGGCGGAAATGGGGGACAGGACCTAGGGCCGGTGATCCATCGCTCGCGGCGAGTGCCGGCTCGGTTCGCCGTGTCGCCTCGATCCGCGGTCGAAGAGCCTGGCTCGGGCGCAAATCGCCGCCGCAGATGTCGCCGCGGCCGTACCATGGCGGCAGACGTCGAAGTCGACATTCACGGCGAAGAGGCCCCGGGCCGGCTTGACGGTCGACCGGCTCCGGCTCCCACCGACCCGATGCGAAGCGCCCGTCTGCAGAAATGAAACGCCGGACCGGATTCGCATGCTCCCCACCTTCGATCCCTGGTTGACGAGCAGCATCGCCGCCGACGTGGCGCTGGCGACGTACGTGAGCGCCGACGAGCTGGCGTCGCGGCAGCGTCGCCGTTTCGCCGACCTGCTGGCCTCGGTGGCGGGTTGCTCGCCCGCCTATCGCCGGCTGCTCGGCGGCCGCAACCCCGCCGACGTGCAGCTGCACGACCTGCCCATCACGAAGAAGTCCGAGCTGATGCGCCGCTTCGCCGACTGGGTCACCGATCCGCAGATCGAGCTCGACGCGCTGCGCCGCTTCACCGCCGACGCGTCGCGCATCGGTGAGCCGTTCCTGGGGCGCTATGTCGTCTGGGAGAGCTCGGGAAGCAGCGGCGAGCCGGCGATCTTCGTCCAGGACGCGACGGCGATGGCCGTCTGCGATGCCCTCGAGGCGCTGCGCAGGCCGGTCCTGAAGTCGCTGCGACGCGTCTTCGACCCGTGGGGACTCGCCGAGCGCATCGTCTTCGTCGGCGCGACGAGAGGCCATTTCGCGAGCACCGTGTCGATCGAGCGGCTGCGGCGCCTGAATCCGGCGCTCTCGGGCCGCTTGCGCAGCGTTTCCTTCCTCCAGCCGGTGCAGGACGTGGTCGCCGAGCTCCAGGCGCACGCGCCGACCGTCGTCGCGACGTATCCCAGCGCGGCAGTCCTCCTGGCCGAAGAACGTGTCGCCGGCCGCCTGGATATCGCGCCGCAGGAGATATGGACCGGCGGTGAGTCGCTGTCGCCGGTTATGCGCCGGTTCGTCGAGAGGGCCTTCGGTTGCCCGGTCGTCAACAGCTACGGCGCATCGGAGTTCCTGACGCTCGCGTGCGAATGCCGTAGCGGCTCGCTGCATTTGAACAGCGACTGGGCCCTCCTCGAGTCGGTCGACTCGAACGGTGCAGCCGTCGCCGCGGGGGTGATCGGTGAAACGACCTTGTTGACCAACCTGGCCAACCACGTCCAGCCGCTGATCCGCTACGACCTGGGCGATCGCATCGCGCTGCACGCGGCGCCGTGCGCCTGCGGCTCGAAGCTTCCGGTCATCGAGGTGCAGGGTCGTTGCGACGACACGCTGCGGCTTCGCGGCCAAGGGTCGGCGACGGTGCAGGTACTGCCGCTCGCCCTGTGCACCGTGCTCGAGGACGAGGCCGGGCTGTTCGATTTCCAGGTCGTCCAGAAAGGTCCCTGCGAGCTCCTCCTGAGCAGCTCGAGCGGCGGCGAAGAGGCCGGGCGCACCCTGCGACGAGCGGCGTCCCTGCTCGGCGCGTTTCTGGAAGGGCAAGGGACGCGCGGCGTGCAGGTTCACTGCCGCAGCGGGCAGCGGTTCCGGCGCGGACGAACCGGAAAGATCAAGCGCGTGATCGCTGCGCCCGATTGACCGCGACGCCGAAGTGCTTGCGCGCCAGCGCGGCCAGCTGCGCCTCGTTCGGATGGTCGACTGAGTCGTAAGCGGCGATGTGCGATGCGGACTGCGGCTGGTACTTGTCGACGTCGTCGCGGAAGTCGGCGAGCGCCGCGGCCGAGCCCGTCACCACGACCTGCCCGATGCGCTCGGGCTGGTCGCAGACCTCGGCGTAGAACTCGTTCTCCGCGGGCGTCGCGTTGCCTGGTTGCGCGGAGGGCTGTGTCAGGGTGCGAACCGCGGGGAATGACCCGGGAACTGCCTTGAAACGCCGCGGTCTGGGCGAGCGATGGGCGCCGTGTGCAAGGGCGTGGAAGGTCGTCATGGCGTCTACAGAGTGGCTTCGCGCAGTCGTTGCAGCAGGTCGTCGCGATCTTCGCTGCCGTGGCGCGTGCCGCTGCGGCCGCGCAGTGCCGCCACACAGAGTGCCAGGATTCGCTTCGTCGCGGGACTCCCTCTGATCGATTTCTCGCGGCCGGGACCGCCGCGGCGCCGAGTCGCCGCAAGCAGAGGATGCTCAGCTTCGCGCCCGCACGCCTTGACCTCGGTCAAGAGGCAGGCTCGCCGGGCCTGCCGGCGGCGTCGCGCCGCTCCGGGTTGACGCCCGTCAATTGCCGCGGCGTCATGCGCCCCAGAATCGTCGATGCCTACCGGTGCCTCCTCATGGACCTTCCCACGCAAGCTCATCTGAAGACGCTGCGCGATCTGCTGACCTATCGTCTCGCGGAATTGCGCGCCGACATCCACGCTGCCGAGCAGGAGCGGCGCGATTCGGCCGGCGCCGCCACTCGCGATGTGATCGACCGCAAGGAGGAGGCCGGGGTGCGCCAGCGGACCGAGGTGGACAGTGCCCAGGAGCAGCGCGACCGCGACGAGTTGATCGAAGTCGAGGCGGCGCTGCATCGCCTCGATGCCGGAACCTACGGCGACTGCGCCGATTGCGGCGAGCCGATCGCCTTGCAGCGCCTGCTCGTGCGACCCGCTGCGCTGCGCTGCGGGCGCTGCCAGTCCGAGCGCGAGCACGCGACGGAGCACGCTCGACGGGCGTGACGGGGCAGGGCGCGCAATCGACCGGGGTCAACGACAGGGTCCGCATTGGTTCCGACACTGAGCCGGCGACTTCGCCCACCTGAAGGCATCGCCCGCGTCTCCCGATCCGCGAACCCGGCCCCCACCATGACAACCCGACTTCGGACCATGCGTCGCTGCGGTCGAGTCGGCGTCGGCGAAGACGGGACGAAGCTCTGGCGCCGTGGTGTCAGCGCGGTCAGGCCGTACCGGGGAACGACGCTGGCCGTCGTTTGTCTGGTGCTGGCGGGCATCTGGTTCGGGCCGCGACTGCTGCTCGGTCCGCAGGTTCCGGTCACGACGGTGATCCAGCGCGACTTCGGGCAATCCGTCGTCGCCAGCGGCCACGTCGAGGCGCCGCATCGGATCTCCATCGGCACGCAGATCGTCGGCGTCGTCGCTCGCGTTCCCGTTGCCGAAGGGCAGAACGTCGCCGCCGGACAGATCCTCGTCGAGCTCGAGAACTCCGAAGCGAAGGCCGCCGCGGTTGCTGCCGACCTGGCCGTCGCGCAGGCACAGGCGCGTCTGCGGCAGATGGGCGAAGTGCAGGCGCCGGTGGCGGAGCAGGCGTTGCGCCAGGCCCAGGTCAACGTCGACAACGCCCGCGCGCAGTTGCGTCGCAACGCCGATCTCTTCGCGCAGGGCTTCATCGGCCAGGCGGCGCTCGACGACACGCAGAAGACCGTCGACCTGAGCGAGGCGCAGCTGCGCGCGACGCGAAGCCAGCTCGACACGGCCAAGCCGGGTGGCAGCGACTTCGCGGTCGCTGCGGCGGCACTGGCGCAGGCTCGCGCGAGCGCCGATGCGGCCCATTCGCGGCTCGGCTACACGACGCTCGCCGCGCCCGTCGCGGGGACGCTGATCGACCGCGAGGTCGAGCCCGGCGACGTGGTCCAGCCGGGCAAGGCTCTGATGGTGCTCTCGCCAGCGGGAGCGACGCAGCTCGTCGTGCAGATCGACGAGAAGAACCTGCAGCTCCTCGCCCTCGGCCAATCGGCCCTGGCTTCGGCCGACGCTTATGCGGACCGGCGCTTTGCCGCTACCGTCGCCTATATCAACCCGGGTGTCGATGTGCAACGGGGATCGGTCGAGGTCAAGTTCGACGTCGCCACGCCTCCCGACTATCTGCGACAGGACATGACGGTCTCGGTCGATATCCAGGTCGCGACCCGACCGGGCGCGGTTCTCGTCCCGACGGATTCCGTCCACGACCTGCAAACGATGCGGCCCTGGGTGCTCAAGGTCGAGGGCGGGCGGGTGCAGCGCCAGGATCTGCGCCTCGGCTTGCACAGCGGCGGCTCGAGCGAGGTTCTCGACGGGTTGAAGAGCGGCGATCTGGTCGTATCGGCCGCTTCGTCGGATATCGGCGCCGGCCAGCGGCTGCGGCCCTTGCGCGCCGGTGTGGCGCCCTGAGGAGCGCCGCGCTGCGGCCCGGCCGATCGCGTGAAGTCCTGGCTTCCCTTCGAGTGGATCGTCGGCCTGCGCTTTCTCCGCGAGGGTCGCATGCAGACGCTGTTCATCGTTTGCGGTATCTCGATCGGCGTCGCCGTCATCGTCTTCATGTCGGCCCTGCTCGCCGGCCTGCAGAGCAACTTCGTGCGTCGCGTCCTGACGGCGCAGGCACACATCCAGCTTCTGCCGCCGAAGGAAGTCGCGCGGGTGCTGCGGACGCCGCCGGCTGGAGAGCTCGACGATGCGATAGTCCAGGCGCCGCTGCAGCGGCTGAAGTCGATCGACCAGTGGCAGGCGATCGCTGCGCAGATCCGGGCCCTGCCCGAAGTCTCGACCGTCTCGCCGGAGGCCGCCGGCTCGGCACTCGTCGTGCGCGGCGACGCGAGCCGCGCCGTCACCCTCGTCGGCATCGACCCCGAGCTCTACTTCCGCATCGTCGCGCTGCCGGAGAAGATCGTGCGCGGAACGACCCGGCTGACCGGCACCGACATTCTGATCGGCACCGATCTGGCCACCGACATCGGCGTGAGCGTCGGCGACAAGCTGCGCGTCTCGTCGGCGCTGGGCGGCGACAACACGCTGACGGTGACGGGGATCTTCGACCTCGGCAACAAGGGTGCCAACCAGCGCACGACCTACGTCGCGCTGCACACCGCGCAAAGCCTGCTCGGCCTCGTCGGCGGCGTCTCGGCGATCGACGTCACGGTCAAGGACGTCTACGGCGCCGAGGTCGTCGCTCGCCGCATCACGGCCGCGACCGGTGTCGAGGCCGACAGCTGGATCGCGACCAACGCCCAGTTCTTCAGCGCCGTGCAGGCGCAGACGACGGCGAACACGACGATCCGCTTCTTTGTCGGCCTGTCTGTCGCATTCGGTATCGCCAGCGTGCTCGTCGTCTCGGTCGTGCAGAAGTCGCGCGAGATCGGCATCCTGCGCGCGATGGGCATCTCGCGCGGCCAGATCCTGCGCGTCTTCCTGCTCCAGGGCGGGCTGCTCGCCCTCGGCGGCTCGCTCGTCGGCTCGGCGATGGGCGTCGCCGCTCTCGTGCTCTGGCAGCGCTACGCGCGCAATCCGGACGGCACGCCGCTGTTTCCGCTCGTCATCGATCCCGTGCTCTTCGCCGCAGCTGTCGTCCTCGCGACGTTGACGGGCCTGGTCGCCGCTTTCGCGCCGGCCTTGCGCGCGGCGCGGCTCGACCCCGTGGTGGCGATCCGTGGCTGAGCCGGTCGTCGACATGCGCGGCGTGCGCAAGGCTTTCAACGTCGGGCTGCCGGCCGAGACCGAGGTGTTGCACGGCATCGACCTCCGGCTCGAGCGCGGCGAGTTCTGCGCCGTGATGGGTCCGTCGGGATCGGGCAAGAGCACCTTGCTCAACATCGTCGGCCTGCTCGATCGGCCGACGGCGGGCGAACTGCGCATCTGCGGCGAGGACACGGTCTCGCTCGACGATCGTTCCCTGACCCGCCTGCGCGGCCACAGCATCGGATTCGTCTTCCAGTACCACTACCTGCTGCCCGGCTTCACGGCCCTCGAGAACGTCATGATGCCGATGATGGGAGCGGCCGGCTTCGCGCGTGCCGGCATGGCGGAACAGGCGAGCCGTCTGCTCGACAGCGTCGGCCTCACGAGGTGGCGCGACCACCTGGCCACCGACATGAGTGGAGGACAGCAGCAGCGCGTTGCGGTCGCCCGGGCGCTGGCGATGAATCCACCGCTCCTGCTCGCCGACGAGCCGACCGGCAACCTCGACAGCAAGGCCGCCGACGGCGTCTTCGACGTCCTGCGCGAGGTCAATCGCGCGCACGGCATGGCGATACTCTTCGTGACGCACAACGCGCAACTGGCCGCGCGCTGCGACAGGATCATCCGTGTGGTCGACGGCTGCCTGAGCGATCCGGTCCGGGCCTAGACGCTCGTCTCGCGGGTGACGTGTCTGGGCAGCGAGGAGGCGCAATCCGGTGGCGCGGTTCTTGTACGCGAGTCGGACCCGGAGGGGCTGGCATTCGACGGATCAGTGCCGTCGGACGAGGCCGTCAAGCGTGGACAAATTCGCCTGGATCGAGGCGTTCGTCACCCAGATGCGTCAGGGCGACGCGCAGACGGAGGCTTGGCGTCTCGTCGACCGGGCCGAAGAGCTCTACGACTCGTGGAGCGACTATCACCCGGCGCTCGTCGCCATGGTCGAAAGGCAGTTCAGCTTTGCGGATGACGCGATGCCCGCCTTCCTGAAAAAGTGACAAGACGTGTCAGATGGTCCGGGCCTTCGGCACGGCCGGTGACGCAAATCGACAACCCGTGCCGCCGGGACCCCGCGCGGCACGGCGTCAGCCCGGTGGGCGCATCGCCCAGGTTTCGTTGGCGTGCCGCAGCAGACCGGGATCATCCCGGCAGCGCAGGACGAACTCGCGGACTTCGGGCGTGTGCCAAGCGGCGCGGTACGCATGCCACGCCTGCTCCAGCGAGTCGCGGCGCAGGTCGGCGGGTGCGAACGGCAGCGCATTGAGGAGCTTGACCTTGCCGTTCGGAACGACCAGCAGCATCGCCTGGGGGTGCTCGAGCCGGGTCTGCATCTCCGTGACGATGTCCCACGGGTAGATCGACAGCGCGATGTTGCTCCTCGCCGCCGCCGCGCGTTCGTTCAGAGCCGCGACCGCCCGCTGCCACTCCGCGTCGTCGCAGGCGAGGTCCGACCACGCGGCGGCGGCGCGGCCGAGGCGCATCAGCGGGCCGGTGACGAATGCCCCGCAACCGAGCGCAACGGCGAAATCGAAGGCGGCGACGATCTCGTGCAGATTCAGGCGGGTCGGGACGAACACGAATTGCGGCGCCAGCCCGCGCGCCGCCAGACGCTCGACGGCTGCCACCGCCGCGGCGAAGCTCGATCCCGGGCGGACACGGTGATGCGTTGCCGCCGTCGCTCCGTCGATCGAGATCTGTACGCAATCGACGGCGAGATCGGCGAGCCGGTCGGCGGCAGCATCGTCGATGCGGCTGCCGTCGGTCTCGATCTTGATGGCGATGCGTCGTTCGGCGAGTCGCTCGAAGATATCCCAGCAATGGGCGACGCCAAGGGGCTCGCCGCCGCCGAAGGCGACGTAGGCGATGCCGGAAGCGGCGATGTCGCGAGTGAGAGCTAGCGCCTCGGGGCGGCTCAGTTCGTCGCGCCACGCCTTGTCAGGTCCGGACTCCTCGCAGCAGGCGAGGCAGCGTGCGCTGCAGCGGTTNGTCAGCTGCCAGGCAAGAAAAAGGGGCGCCTGGTAGTCATCGACCGTGCGCCCCCGCATCGCGAGAGATATCTCAGGTGAAGCGGATGTACGGCTGAGCCATGACCTGCTCGGAGACGTCTTCGAGCTTCGGCGTTTCCCAGGCCGGCTTCTCGGCGGGCTTGGCCGCTTCGCTCTTGACCTCGTGGACGCTCTTCGCGGCTTCAATCGTCAGATTCGATTCACCCATGGTTTCTCCATCACGTCAGATGTGGCCGACTGGCAATATCCGCCAGGTGTTCGCTTGCGCATGACGGGCCGCATCGGCGACCGCTCCATGCGCAGCTTCGATCACTCTATCACTCCTCCACGCCTTGCGGTAGGCCTCCCACGCGTCTTCGAGACTATCGCAACGCAAATCGGCGCAGATTTCGGGGAGCGGCGCAGCGACCTTGACCCAGCCGTTGGGCAGGACGAGCAGCGTCGCCGGGGGGCTGTCGAGACTGCCGCTCAGGCCGCTTGCCATGTCGAAAGGCTCGTAGCACAGCTCCAGCTCGGAGCCGAGGCGGCGTGCCGTGCGCTCGAGCATGCTGCGGAAGTCGGCGTACTGTTCCTCGGCCGGCTCGAGGCGCGTCCACAGCCGCGCCGCCGTGCCGATGCGCATGAGACGGCCGGTGTTGAAGCGGAAGGCACCGAGCGAGCGCGCCCGTTCGATGACCAGCTCGGCCTCGTGGATGTTGATCCGGGTCGGCGCGAAGGTGATCTCGAGCGGCATCCCGGTGCCGCGGACGGCGCGACACGCGGCGTGCGTCTTCGCCAGCGACGCGCCGATCCGCTGCTGTTCATAGGTCTCCTGGGTGTCGCCGTCGAGGCTGATCTGTATCGAGCGGATCGGCAGGCGGGCAAGGCGTTCGGCCACGGCGTCGTCGAAGCGCTGGCCGTTCGTCTCGACCTTGAGGCGGACGCCGGCTCGGCCGAGCTTTTCCGCGAGGGCCAGAAAATGAGGGACGACGAGCGGCTCGCCGCCGCACAGCATGACGTAGGGCACGCCGGCACGGATGATCTCGTCGGCAAGACGCATCGCCGCGTCGGCGTCGAGCTCGTCAGGCAGACGCTTGCCCGGTGCCGATTCGGTGCAGCAATGCAGACAGCACAGGTCGCAGTCGCGCGTGATCTGCCAAGTGACGAGCAGCGGCGCGCTCAGCGCGTCGATCCGGTTCATGCGAAGAGCGGCCGCCCCGCCTGGAGCAGGACGCCCGCCGTCAGGAGCAGGACCGCGACGAGGTAGCAGGCGACGATGTTGCGCACGGCAGGAACGAAAGCGCGCGGCGTCTCGTAGGTGGAAAGCGCCAGCCTGCCACTGCTGACGAGCAGGGGCAGGGCGAGCAGCGCGGCGAGGCAGGGCATCGGCAGGATTCCCGTGGCGACGCCGACCGGCACCACGAGCAAGCCGGTCGCCGACAGGGCCAGATAGAGGAAGACGGCGCGTCGCCGACCGAGGCGAACGACGAGATTGCGCTTGCCGACCAGGCGGTCCTGGTGGAAGTCGGGGATGGCGTTGACGATCGCCAGCCCCATGATCAGGCATCCGGGCACCAGCGACACCACGAGCGCGTTCCACGACAGCGCCCGGGTGTGCAGATAGAGGCTGCCCAGCACCATCCACGGCCCGTAGGACAGCGCGATGACGAGCTCGCCGAGGCCGCGGTACGCCCAGCGGATCGGCGGCGCGACGTAGAAGATCGCCGCCGCGCCGCCGAGCAACGCGAAGGCGAGGATCGGCCAGCCGCCGCGAACCGTCAGGTAGATGCCGACGGCGAGCGCGCCGGCAAAGGCCGCGACGCCGAGCCAGAGCACCGCGTCGGACATCGGGGGCAGGTCGTCCGGATTGAAGACGCGGTCGGTGCCCATGCGCGAATCGAAATACTCGTTGAACGCTTCGACGCCGACGACCGCGAGGACGACGCCACCGAGCCCGCTCCAGAAGATCGCCGCGTCGAAGGTGCCGGCGACGGCATACGCCCACGCGGCGCCGAGCAGGTAGGGAAGCAGCCCCGCATAGAGGAAGAAGCGATAGCGCACCATCGTGCAGACGCGAAGCACGCGCTGCCACGCCGAGCGGCTGAGGCTCGGCCGTTCCGCCGCCGCCGGGCTCAGAGATAGACCCATTTGTGCAGCGAACGCGTCTTGCCCGGGTCGGCGGCGAGATCCTCGACGAACTGGGCGACGCGCGGGTCGTGCCAGGCGACGCGGAAGTTGGCCCAGATCTCGTCGAGCGAATCGCGGCGGAAATCGCCGCACACGAACGGCAGGGCGTTGATCAGCTTGACCAGCCCGTTGGGAAGCACGATCAGCAGCGCGGCAGGATGCCGGACCCGGTAGCGCAGCTCCTCGAGCAACCCGGCCTCGTGATAGTGGACGCGCATGCGGCCCCGGTACTCCTCGGCCTTCTCGCGCAGCACGGCGAAGAAGCGCTCGTACTGCTCGTCGCTCACCTCGAGATGGCGCCACGCCTTGACGGCGTTACCGGTGTACATCGTGCGCCCGGTATAGAAGCTGTACGCGCCGAGCTCGTAGGCGAGATCGACAACCGCGCCGATCTCGTGCAGGTTGAAGTGCGCCGGCGAGAAGTTGATCTCGATCGGCACGCCGGCGCCGCGCAGGTTGCGCAGGCCGTCGATGACGCGGTCGAATTCGCCGCGCACACGCATGCGCCCGAAGGTCGCCGTCGAAGCGCCGTCGAGGCTGACCTGCACGGCCTTGACGCCGAGCTCCTTCAGGCGCCTCGAGTTCTCGACGCTCAGGTAGTGCGCATTGGTCTCGATCTTGAGCTGCGCGTCGCGCGCGCAGGCGCGCTCGACCATTGCGAAGAAATGCGGATGCAGCATCGGCTCGCCGCCGGAGAACGACAGGTAGGGGACCTCGCGATCGAGCAGCTGGTCGAGGACCGCGAGCGCCTGCTTTTCATCGAGCTCGTCGGCGAAGGCCTTGCCCGGGCCGCTCTCCTCGATGCAATGCAGGCAGGCGAGATTGCACTCGTTGGTGATCTGCCAGGCAACGTAGAGCGGGGCGGCGAGATCCTCCGCCTCGGCGGGTGCAGGTCCGGTCACTCCGCTCAGCCCTCGACGAGGCCGCGCTGGCGCAGTTCGGCGAGAAAGGCGGCGACCTCGCGCTCGATCGCGTCGCCCTGGTCCTCGAAGCGTTCCTTCAGTCGCGTCGCGACCGTCTCCGCGTCGCCGCCGGCGATTTCGCGCACGACGGCGGCAGCCGTCGGGTTCAGGGTGAAGACCTTTTCGGAACGCGTCTCGAAGAGCACGCCTCCGAATTTCTCCTCGCGAAACTTGACGTATTTGGCCAGCCGCACGGCGGTCGCTCCTCGGCCCACCTGCGGCGGGATCGGCCGAAATACTAGCATTGATCACCGCCGCGGCTGCCTCGATCCCGGACAATCCGGCATGGCCGGAATCAAGTCGATCCTCGTGCACGTCGACGCGACGCCGCAGAGCGTCGCCCGACTCCAGATCACGTACCAGCTCGCCGCGCGCCACGGGGCGCGGATCACGGCGCTCTTCGGCGCCACGCCGGATACGGAGCGCAGATCGTTCGCGTATTCCGCCGCGGCCGCGCTGGGCGACGAAAGCGAATGGCACGCAGCCGCCCACGAGGAAGCCCGAACGCGACTGCAAGAATGCGTCGGTGACGAGGGCCCGCCGATCACCTGGTGCGACGTCGTCGCCGATTCGATCACGCACGGGTTCGTCGCCGAGGCCGCTTACGCGGATCTGCTCGTCGTCGGCCAGCAGGCGGCCGTTCCGCCAGCCGGTGCGGCGCCCCCGGGCTTCGTCGAGTCGATCATTTTCGACAGCGGCCGCCCGACGCTCGTCATCCCGGCCGCCGTGCGCAGCGGCAGCGTCGGCCGGCGCGTCCTCGTCGCCTGGGACGGGTCAGCGCCGGCAGCGCGCGTCCTGACGAGTGCGCTTGCGTTCCTGCAGCGCGCCGAGCAGATCGACGTCGTCTCCTGGTCGGAGCATCCGCGCCGCGCGCCGTTCAGCCGGGTCGATGTCGGCGGCTACCTCCGCGCCCACGGCATCCCGGCGCGGCTGCAGCAGCGAAAGGCGACCGGGCGGATCGCCGACGAGCTGGCGGCGCTGGCGACGAGCCTGGCGGCCGATCTCGTCGTGATGGGCTGCTACGGCCACAACCGGATGAGCGAACGCATCTTCGGTGGGACCTCGCGGACCGCGCTGGCGACGCTGCCCTTTCCGCTGCTCGTGTCGCATTGACGCCGGGCCCCGGGCGAGTCGGGAACGGCGCGTGCCGGTAGCGCCTGGCGCGCCACGGCGCGACGACGGACCGTTCAGATGATGCGCGAGAAGCGGTCGCGAAACTTGTCGTCGCGCAGGTAGCGGTCGAAGACCATCGCCACCGCGCGCACGAGATACCAGCCGGTCGTCGTGACCTGGATCGCCCCGGCCTCGATGTCGACGAGGCCGGCCTCGGCGAGCGTCGCGAGCCGGGCCAGCTCGGTGGCGAAGTCCTCGCGCATCCGGATCGGGTGCGTCGCCTCTATGGACGCGAACTCGACGCGACCCTGGCACATCAGGGCCATGATGACGTCGCGGCGCACCCGGTCGTCGTCGCTCAGGCTCATGCCGCGGACGACGGGGAGCTGACCCTGGCGCAGTGCCGTGTAGTACTCGGGCAGGGTCTTCGCGTTCTGGTGGAAGGTCGAGCCGATCTTGCCGATCGCCGAGACGCCGAAGGCGACCAGGTCGCAGTCGGGTTGCGTGCTGTAGCCCTGGAAGTTGCGATGCAGCCGGCCCTCGCGCTTGGCGACCGCCAGCGCGTCGTCGGCGAGCGCGAAGTGGTCCATCCCGATGTAGGTGTAGCCGCGGCCGAGGAAGCCCGCGATCGCGCCGCCGAGCATGGCCACGCGTTGCGTCCCGTCGGGCAGCTCGGCGGCGAGGATGCGGCGCTGCGGCTTGAAGCGCTGCGGCAGGTGCGCGTAGGCGTACAGCGCGATGCGGTCGGGGCGCAGCTCGCCGATCTGCGCGACGGTGCGGGCAAAGCTCTCCGGCGTCTGCAGCGGCAGGCCATAGATCAGGTCGGCGTTGATCGACTCGAAGCCGAGCTCGCGGGCGCTCTTCATCAGGACGCGGACGCTTTCGAGCGGCTGCACGCGGTGCACCGCCTCCTGCACCCGCGAATCGAAATCCTGCACGCCGAAGCTGAGGCGATTGAAGCCGATCCCGCGCAGGTACGCCAGGCGTTGCGGCGTCACCGTGCGCGGGTCGACTTCGATCGACACCTCGGCGTCGGCGGCGATGTCGAAGGAGCGTCGCAGCGATGCCATGACCCGGTCGAGCTCGGCGTCGGCAAGGAAAGTCGGCGAGCCGCCGCCGAAGTGCAGCTGCGAGACCTGTTGCCGCGGACCGAGCGCCGCGGCCGTCAGGCCGACCTCGATGTCGAGCGCGTCGAGGTACTCGACGGCGCGCTCGTGATGCTTGGTGATGACCTTGTTGCAGGCGCAGTAGTAGCACACGGACTCGCAGAACGGGATGTGCACGTACAGCGACAGGGGCGCGGCGGCGCCGGCGGCGCGTCGCGCCAGAGCGGCTTGCAGGTCGTCCGCGCCGAAGGCGTCGCTGAACCGGTCCGCCGTCGGATACGACGTATAGCGCGGCCCGGGCGTATCGAAGCTTCGAAGGAGGGCTTCCGGGAGAATGGCGGACGACCCGGCGGGTGCGGCGACAAGCGTGCTCATGGCCGGGATGGTGGGGTGCCGAACCGGGTCCGCTCTTGCGCTGGCGCAAATTTCGGCACGCCTTTCGTATGATTCGGCGACACGGCGTCATCCCGGCGCCAGGGCAGCAGCCGGTCCTTCCGGCACCTCCAAGGGGGGCCGGGCCGGCCTGCGACGAAGGGTGACGAATGGACTCGGGCGAGATTCACTATCTCGAGATCGCCGAGCTGTCCCGGCTGCTCGCCTCGCGCAAGGTCTCGCCGGTCGAGCTGACGCGGCAGATGCTGCACCGGATCGAGCGCCTCGATCCGCAGCTCAAGGCCTACGCCCTCGTCACTCCGGAGCTCGCGCTCGAGCAGGCGCGCGAAGCCGAGCGGATGATCGGCCGGCGCCAGATCCTGTCGCTGCTGCACGGCGTGCCGATCGCGGTGAAGGACTTGTGCTGGACCCGCGGCATCGCCACGGCGGCGGGTATGCCGCTGCACCGCGATTTCGTTCCGGATACCGATGCGACCGTCGTGAGAAAGCTGCGCGAGGCGGGCGCGATCCTGCTCGGCAAGCTGCAGCTCACCGAAGGCGCGTTCGCCGATCACCATCCGGACATTGCCCCGCCGGTCAACCCCTGGCACCGGGACTACTGGTCGGGCGCTTCGTCGAGCGGCTAGGGCGTGGCGACGGCTGCAGGGCTGTGCTTTGCCTCGCTCGGCTCGGACACCGGAGGATCGATCCGCTTCCCGTCGGCCGCCAACGGCAACACGGGCCTGAAGCCGACCTGGGGACGGGTTTCGAAGTACGGCTGTTTTGAGCTCGCGTCGTCGCTCGACCACATCGGGCCGATGTGCCGCAGCGCGACCGACGCCGCGATCATGCTCGGCGCGATCGCCGGCAGCGACCCCGACGACCTGGGGTCGCTGCGCGCCGAGGTGCCCGACAACCTCGCTGCGGACAACGCCGAGCTGCGCGGCTTTCGCCTCGGTTTCGACGAGCGCTACGCGCTCGAAGGCTGCGACGAAGAGACCGGGCGCGCCGTCGACGCGACGCTCGCGACGCTGCGCTCGCTCGGCGCCGAGGTCATCGCGATCCGCTTCCTCGACGTCGTGGCGATGGTCGCCGACTGGGGCGCCAACTGCGCCGTCGAGACCGCGGTCGCCCACGAGGCGACGTTCCCGTCGCGACGGGCCGAATATGGTCCCGGGCTCGCCGGCCTGATCGACGCCGGCCGCAAGGTGCCGCGCTACGTACGCATCGTCGAAGGATTCCCGCTCACGGCGACCGGCAAGGCGCAGAAGTTCGAAATGCGCAAGACGATGATCGAGGCACTCGGCCTCGCCGGCGCCGCCGAGACAGCTTAGCGGCGCGACCGTGTCGGCATTCACGAAGCCGGCCAGGCGCGCCGGGCGCGGCCCGCCTAGAGTGGCGCATTGCTCGCACGAAGAGGGCACATGCGCCGGCGTTCACTCGTGGTCACGGGGTGCGGCGTCGCCGCCCTGCTCGCGGCATCGTCGTCGTGGGGTCAGATCTTCAAATGCCCGGTCGGTGGCGCGCAGGTCTACCAGCAGTCGCCCTGCGACGGCCTCGGCGCGAGTGGGGGTCAGCTCATCGTCGGCGCCAACGGTCAGAAGGTGGTCGCGGCACCACGCGACGAGGCTC
>JGI24140J50213_10000625_pt1 | contig 16291 bp, 19 predicted proteins | sample BarGraIncu00222A_FD_50213 | JGI IMG/M metagenome (IMG submission 50213)
TCTGCCGCAATCGTGGTGGACGGAATCACTTCCTGTGCGGTGCTTTCTCCCGATGTTCTTCCAGTGAATGCCACTCAGTTCTTTGTCTTCTACGGGCGGGTGGGCGTGGATGCCTCGGGCCGATGTGACGACTTGACGCAATCAAGTTCGATCGAGCTGAGCTCCGGTTCGTTTCCAGCCACAGATACTCAGCCGATCACCTCCCCACCGACAGCTCCGTCCCAGGGCTGCGTGCGAATGCCTGCGGGCTCGGTGGTGGGCATGTTTGCCACCCCCAGTGACAATGGGTACTGGATCGTTGATGCCATGGGCCAGGTGGACGCCTGTGGCGACGCCGCCACCAGTTACGGCCAAATCTCGGCTCCCTTGGCTGCGCCAATTGTCGGAATGGTGGCTACTCCCGACGGTAAGGGCTATTGGTTGGTAGCGAGCGATGGCGGCGTCTTCAGCTTTGGGGATGCCAATTTCCATGGTTCGACCGGCAACATCACCCTGAATCGGCCGATCGTCGGCATGGCGGTCGACCCGGCAACCGGTGGCTATTGGATCGATGCCTCCGATGGCGGGATTTTCGCATTCGATGCCCCGTTCTATGGCTCGATGGGTGGGCGGCCGCTCGCCCAGCCCGTTGTGGGTATGGACGTGAATCTGGTCAATGACTCCTACTACCTCGTTGCAGCCGACGGCGGAGTCTTTGCGTTCGGGGTCCCGTTCTTGGGCTCTACCGGCAGCATCAGGTTGTCCCACCCCATCGTGGCGATGGAGTCAGCCCCCTCGGGATACGGTTACCGGTTCGTCGCCAGCGATGGCGGGGTCTTCTCTTTCGGCTCCAGCCACTTTTACGGATCGGCCACGTAACTCTCGGCGTTGTGCCCGGCCCGCCGATGGGTGGATGACTGGGGGTTTTCGTAGTTTGGGCGACCAGCTCAACGGGAGCTCCGGTAACTTTCTGGTAGCCGTACGCGCGACTTTCACGACGTGGGTGACATCAACGACGGGAATGCTGCCGCATCGGCCGGGATGGAAAGACGCTCAGGAACCCGGAGGAGACGACCAGTGCACGTGCTCGACAATCCGGTGTGGCACGCGCTGATCGGTCCCCAACGCGCCCTCGGCCGCACCACCGAGTTGGCAGGCCGATTCGATCCGGATGTTGCTCCGTTCGGCGCACTGGCGAGCGGGTCGGTCACCGACTCGGTCTGGGAAGGCCTGGCCCAGTTGGTCGGCCCCAAAGGAACAGTGTCGCTCACCGGTGATCTATCCGATCCACCTCCGGAATGGACGGTCATCGCCCGATTCGACGGTATGCAGATGGTGGGTGATGACGTACTGATACCGGGATTGGACGTCGGTTGGTCGCCACCGGGTTCGGCGGAGTCAGCGTTACCGGTACCCGTGCCGCTCGGTCCCGTCGATGCCCCCGAGATGCTGGCCCTTGTCGAGGTGACGCGGCCCGGTCCGTTCGAGCGGAGGACCGTGGAGCTCGGCGGCTACCTGGGCATCCGTATCGACGGGCAACTGGTGGCCATGGCCGGTGAGCGCCTACGCCCACCCGGATACGCCGAGGTCAGTGCGGTTGCCACCGACCCGAACTACCAGCGCCGCGGGTTGGCCAGGCATCTGGTACTGGCGGTGGCGGATGGCATCGTCCGGCGCGGCGACATTCCGTTTCTCCACGCCTCGACCACCAATATCGGCGCCATCCGGCTGTATGAGTCGTTGGGTTTTACGATCCGGCGCCCGGTGGTGTTCTTGTTGTTGGAGGCGCCGGGATGACCACCGCGGTGGGCTGACCCCCCACGTTCACCGCTTTTCCGATAGCTCCGCTGACCAGATTCACCGGAACCAAGGTTGCGTTCCCGCCGCACACCCAGGCGGTCCGTCCGTTGTCGGCCAGGGCCAGGGCTTGGGCGGTGGTCCCGACCGGGAAAGGAGTCCCGGCGTCAAGGTGAAGCAGGTCGAGAGGGGTCACGCTGTTTCCGCCGCTCACGTAGGCGATCATGGTCGACTTCCAGAGGGCGATGCCGGTGGGATTGCCGGCCACCGGGATGATCTTCCGCACCGTCATCGTCGAGAGGTCGATGGCGGTCACCGCAGTAGTTTCGAAGTCGGCCACCAGGGCTGTGGAGTTGTCCGGGCCGATGAGCACCGCGTCGGGCTCGGGTCCGGCGGGAAGCGGGGTCATGGGAAGCAGCCTGGGCAGGCCGATTGGAGTGACCGTCCCGTCCTGGTAGTTGGCCACCACCGCCATCTTCCCGTTGGGAGAGATCGTCACCGCCACCGGTTGGTGGCCCACCGGGATGGGCGGACCTACCTTCATGGATGGGAGCGAGACCGGGGTGATCGTGTTGTCGCCGAAGTTGGCCACCAAAGCCAGGGAGCCGTCGGGGGTTACCGCCACCGCATCGGGCTCGAGGCCGACAGTCAGCTGGCGGGTGACCTTGCCGGTCGACATGGTGATTTCGGTGAGCTGGTTGTCGCCCTTGTCGGCCACCAGCAGGTGGGCGCCGTCCGGGGTGGCGGCCATGGCGGCCGGGAGCGAGCCGGTGGCCACTGATTTCAGTGCCTTGGAGGTGGCGGTGTCCACCAGCGCCAGGGTGTTGCCGGGGTGGGCCCTCCCGGCCACGGTGGCCACATAGGCAACCGGTCCGGCCGACGACCCTGACACGGCAGGAGAACCGCACCCGGCCAACAAGAAAGCGGAGCCGACAAGAGCGAAGGCCACAATGGCGGCTGACAGCCTCCCGAGCCGAGCACCCAGTCGCGGTGGCATCGGCGCCACCCACTCAGCCTCGCCCACCCTTCTCACCATCGGCACCGACGTTTACCCGCGGGCGCACGAAGCGCCCAGCTCCAGGGCCGCGTCGCGCCACCCCGGCAGGTCGGTGACCGGAAAGTAGTCTCCGGTCCCGACGTCCTGTTCATAGGCAACTGGCGCCGGGAGGCCACCCGACAGGTCGGCCACCGCGGCCAACAGGGTGTCGATCTCCTCACCCGATGTCCCCAGTCCGGCACTGGCCCGCACCGCCCCGGGAACGTTGCGGTGGTCCCCGTGGAGCACCTCATTGCGGTAGGCGTCGACGGCCACGTCACCGAGTCCGAGCAGTCGCACCACATAGGGATGGGCGCAGAAGCAACCGTGACGCACGGCGATCCCGTACTCGGCGCTGAGGCGGGCCGCCACCAGCGCGTGGTGCATTCCCTCGATGGTGAAGGCGGCCACCGGCAGTGTCTCGATACCGCTGTCCACCGCCGGACCCAACAGGTGCACACCTTCGATGGCGGCCAATCCCTGTCGCAACCGGTCGGCGAGAGCGTGCTCGTGGGCGGCAATCCGCTCCCAGCCGATGGCCTCGAGCGCGTCGATGGCGGCATGGAGCGCCACCGCCCCGATGACGTTGGGAGAGCCAGCCTCCTCCCGGTCGGGGGGCGCTGTCCACACCACTTCATCCAGCCCGACCAGATCCACGGCTCCACCGCCGGCCAGAAACGGATCGCCGGTTTCGAAGGTGGACCGCGGACCGATGAGGGCTCCCGATCCGAAGGGGGCGTAGAGCTTGTGCCCGCTGAAGGCCAGGTAGTCGGCCTTGGTCGGCAGGGGGCGGTGGGGCGCCAGTTGGGCGGCGTCGACTGCCACCGGAATGCCGCGGAGATGGGCGCTCTCGATGATGGCGTCGATGGGGGGTAGCCAACCGGTCACGTTCGACGCCCCGGTCACCGCCAACAGTGCGGGTTTCGGTCCGGCGTCAAGGGCGGCTTCCACGTCCTGAAGTGCGAAGGTGCCATCGGTGGCGCACTCGACGTAGCGGCGTTCGGCCACCCGTCCCCAGGGAAGCAGATTGGCGTGGTGTTCGACCACGGTGGTCACCACCACGTCGGAGGGAGCCAGCCGTAGCCGGTAGGCCAGGTGGTTGACCGCCTCGGTGGTATTGCGGCACAACACAGCCACGTCGTCACCGTCGGGATCCCGTCCGGCGAAGGAGAGCACAGCCCGGCGGGCATTCTCGTAGGCGGCGGTGGCCCGGCGCGAGCGGAAGCCGGCGCCGCGGTGGACACTCGAGTACCAGGGCAGAAACTCCGCCACCCGGGCAGCCGCCTCGGGCAGCGACTGGGTGGAGGCGGCTTGGTCAAGTTCGACGGCCGGGCGGTCGACCCCGTCGAGGCAGGGCACCAGTTGACCCGAGCCGATCAACTCGGCCACCGGGTCGGCCGGCGATGCGCTGGCGTCGGTTGTGGGGGCGGCGGCGGTCACAGTGTTCACCCTACGGGTACGATCCGGGGGATGGACACCGACCTCGATCAGACGGATGCGCCTCCCGAAGACGGTGCGGTGACCGATGCCGATATCGACGCCGTCGACGCCCTCCTCGACGAGGTCGAGCAGTCACTGGCCCGTCTCGACGCCGACACCTACGGGAAGTGCGGGGAGTGCGGCGAACTCATCGATGATGCCCGGCTTGCCGAACTCCCCACCGCATGCACGTGCGGCACCTGCCCGACCTGACTACTTCTTGGTCTCCCAGAAGATTTTGTCGATCTCGGCAATTTCGGCCAACAGGCGTTCGCCCACCTTCACGTCGTTGGTCTTTTTCGCCTCGCCGGCCGTCTTGGTGGCCCTCCAGAAGAGATCGTGAAGCTGAGGATGCTTCTCGAGATGCTCGGGCTTGAAGTAGTCGGTCCACAGCACCCACAGGTGATGCTTCACCAGCTCGGCGCGCTCTTCCTTGATGATGATGGCCCGCGTCTTGAACGACTCGTCATCGGAGCCGTTGTATTTGTCCATGGTGTTCTTCACCGACTCGGCCTCAATGCGGGCCTGGGCTGGGTCGTAGACGCCACAGGGGAGGTCGCAGTGGGCGTGACCGGCCACCGGCGTAGCCAGATGGTCGAGGGTGGTCAGCAGACGATCGGCGATTTGCATGGGGCAACGCTCCTTATGGTTTCTATAGGGCAAAGTGGGTGAGATGCAGGTCCGGTCCACCTTACCCAGGTTCTTCTGATGGCGGCCCGCCACATTACTCCTACCCAAAAAAAGGCCCGGGCAACCCTCTCCGCCGTCATTGCCATTCTCATCGGGAGCGGAATGTGGCTGGCCAGATCGGTGCACAGGGTGAACATCGAGGGTGGATCGATGGCGCCGGCCCTGCTTCCCGGCGACCGGCTCCTGGTGATCAAACCGCCACAATTGCTGCGATCGCGATTATTCGGAAAGGAGCCATGGCTGAAGTCGGGAGAGGTGGTGGCGGTACGCGACCCTCGGCATCCAGCCAGAATTCTGGTGAAGCGGGTGGCGTCCGTCGACCGGAAGGGCCGCACTCTCGAAGTCCTGGGCGATGCCGGCCAGGCGAGCACCGACAGCCGCACGTTCGGGCCGGTTCCCCTCTCGTCGGTCCTGGGTCGGGCGGTCTACCGATATGCCCCGGACGGACGGACGGGCCGTGGCCCCTGGGCCGCAGAGTACGATCGTCGGTAATGGCGAGTCTTCAGGCTGACCTCGGTCGTCTTCTTACCGACTCCTACCTCAGCGGTATCGAGTCCAAGTCGCTCGACGACATCCGGGCCTTGCGCGCCGAGTGTCAGGATGCCGAAGTCACCCTGTCCTACCTCCGTCGGCTGGCCCAGGGCCGTCTCGACATCGTCCACGCCTATCTGGTCCGCGCTGACCGCACCGGCGACGATGCCGCCTCGGCCGCCGAGCCCCCCGATCTCGCCGCTCTGGTCGAAGGGCTTCCGGCCATCCTCACCGCCGGACCGGGTCGGCCACCCGGACCAGGTCGTCCGATGACAGGGCTGGCTCCCGATACCGAGGAGTCCGACCTCACCGAGGAGCTCGACTCGGTGGTGAGCTCCAACGAAATCAGTCATCTCGGTGACCTGAGCCAGGAGCGGCTCGGCGCCATGGCTGCCGGGCTCGAGGAGATCGAACATCGCGTATCGGTCGACCGCCGTGGCCTCCACCAACGTATCGATGCGCTTCAGGCCGAACTGGTGAGCCGCTACAAGTCGGGGCGTGCCTCGGTCCACGGTCTGCTGTCGTGAGAACCAAAAAGGACTCCCATGTCGAGAGAATTCCCATCGTGAAAGAGCTACCGGATCGGTTGAACGAGCTCGGTTCGTTCATTCGCGAGCAGCGAGGAAGCGCCCGGTTGTCGTTGCGACGACTCTCCGAACTGGCCGGGATCTCGAACCCGTATCTGAGTCAGATCGAGCGGGGGCTGCGACGCCCGTCCGCGGAGATTCTCCAACAGATCGCCAAGGCGCTGCGTATCTCGGCCGAGACCCTCTACGTCCAAGCCGGCATCCTCGAGAAGCCCGATGGAAACACCGATCTCGGCCGCCACATCTTCGGCGACAGCAATCTGACCGAAGAGCAGAAGCAGGCGCTGATGAGGATCTATCTGTCCTTCCGGCACGAGAACGAAGACAATGACGTTGTCACCGCGGCCAACGGGGGGACATCCTCCGCAGAGGCGGCATCCTCCGGGGAGGCTGGCGCAGGTGTTGGCGCGGGCGCAGGTGCGGGTGCGGGTGCAGGTGTGGGTGAGCGGGCCGGAGCGGATACCGCCGCCCATGAAGGCCCCGCCGCCGGCTGATTAGGCCGGTAGCTGACAGATCGGGCCATCCCGATAGGATCGGCGGCGCATGAGACGCCTAGCTGTCCTGTCGTTGCACACGTCGCCATTGGCTCAACCCGGAACCGGGGACGGCGGCGGCATGAATGTGTACGTGCGCGAGCTCTCCTCCGCCCTGGCCCGGACCGGAGTGGTCTGCGACGTCTTCACCCGGGCCTGGTCCGACAGTCTTCCCGCCACCATCACGGTGGAGCCGGGGTTTCGGGTGCACCACATCTCGGCCGGGCCGCCCACCCCGATGGCCAAAGAGCTGCTTCCTGGGGTGGTGGGAGAGTTCGCCGAGGGCGTCCTCAAGTACATGGAGTCGGCCGGCTCCGGGTCAGGTCCGGGCTCCGGGTCAGGTCCGGGCTCCGGGTCAGGTCCGGGCTCCGGGTCAGGTCCTCGGGAGAGGGGTGGCCCCTCGGCTGACGAAGACGTGCCCTTCGACGCCGTCCATGCCAACTACTGGTTGAGCGGACTGGCCGGGCACACCATCAAGCATCAGATGAACCTGCCGTTGGTGTCGACCTTCCACACCCTCGACCGGGTGAAGGCCGAGTTCAGCCCCGAGGAGGTCGAAGCCGACTCCGCCCATCTTCGGGCCGAGGCAGAGGCGGCCACCATCAACTGTTCGGACACCGTGCTCGCCTCGTGTTCGGTCGAGGCGGAGCAGATCTCCGAGCTCTACCACGCCGACCCGTCCCGGATCCGCATTGTGGCGCCGGGGGTGGACCACGCCTTCTTTGGTCCGGGATACCGGCCGCAGGCCCGCGCCGCTCTGGGGTTGTCGATGGACGGTCCCCTGCTGCTCTTCGTGGGGCGGATTCAGCCGCTGAAGGGGGTCGAGGTGGCCGTGCGGGCTCTCGCCGTTCTCGGCCCGGACCATGCTGACGCCCGTCTGGCCGTCGTGGGTGGCCCCAGCGGTCCCCGAGGCGACATCGAACTTGGCCGGATGGTGGCCCTGGTCGGAGAGCTGGGTCTGGAGGATCGGGTGGTCTTCGTTCCGCCCCGCCCCCACGAGTTGCTCTCCACCTACTACCGGGCGGCCGATGTCTGCCTGGTGCCCAGCCGTTCCGAGTCTTTCGGCCTGGTGGCTCTCGAAGCCGCCGCTTGTGGCACTCCGGTGGTGGCCTCGGATGTGGGCGGTTTGCGCACCCTGGTCGATCACGGCCGCACCGGATTTCTGGTGGAAGACCCGACACCCGAGGCGTTCGCCGCCTGGATTCGTCAGATCCTGGCCGAGCCGCTGCTGGCCGAGCGGCTGGGGACCGGTGCGGTGCTGCGGGCCCGGCGCTACACGTGGGCTCGGGCCGCCTCCCTGCTGCGGGACATCTATGAAGACCTCACCGTCGGGCGGCTGGTCGAGTGCTCGTGACGCTGGGTCGAGTGCTCGCGATGCCCGGCCGATGACCGCGGGCGTCGGCCGATGGGGCGGCATCCTGAGCGCAGACGAGCGCGAAGCGGTGTGCTCGGTGATCGACCGCTGGGCCGATCGGGAGTTGGCGGACGAAGCCAGTGCGCTGGTGGCCGCCGATCGCCAAAAGGGTGGGGACCCGGTTACCGGGGCTCCCCGTTGGTACTTGAGGATGCGCGGCGACGAGAAGGACTACGTGACGGTGTGGCTCACGCTTCGCCAGCGGACCCTGCATCACGAAGCGCAATTTATGCCCGCCCCCGAAACCAACGTGGAGGCCACCTGGAAGTACCTCCTGAAGAGGAACGCCGACCTGCTGGGCATGAGCTTCGCCCTGGGCCCCGAGGCAGCCATCTATCTGATGGGTCGGGTCCCGGTGGAACGGGTCGACGACGAGGAGCTCGATCGGGTGATGGGAGCGTCGTTGGCCTATACCGACGAGTGCTTCCCGACGGCGATGACCCTGGGCTACGAGGGCATGTACCGTCGCCGGCCACAGTCGGCGCGGAGCTGAGCTGATCGGGGCCGAACCGGGCTCGGTTGAAGGAGGTGCCCCTGCTCCTTCCTGCCATCGGCCCGCTGCTAGCGTTTCCATATGGCACTGAAACTTCTGCTCGTAGGTGGCGGCAAGATGGGTTCCGCCCTGCTCACGGGCCTTCTCGCCGGCGAATGGGCGGCGGCCAGCGAACTCGCGGTGAGCGACCCCGATGCAACACAACGGGACAGGCTGGTCGCCGCCCATCCGGGCCTGAGGGTGGTGGACGCACCGGTGGCGGCCGGGAGCGCCCTTCTGGCTGTGAAGCCCGAAGTCGCCGAAGGAGTGTGCCGGGCCCTTGCCGCGGTAGGGATCAACCGGGTCCTGTCAGTGGTGGCCGGGTTGCCAACGGCCCGCCTCGAAGCCGTCCTCAACCCGGGGGCGGTGGTGGTGCGAGCCATGCCCAATACCCCGGCGTTGATCGGTGCCGGCGTGGCCGGGATGTCGGGTGGTAGCGAAGCGAGATCGAGCGATCTCGATTGGGCTGAGGGGATCCTCTCGGCGGTGGGAACGGTGGTGCGGCTCCCCGAACGGCAACTTGACGCCGTCACCGGGGTATCGGGCTCGGGTCCCGCCTACATCTTTCTGGTGGCTGAGGCCATGATCGAGGCCGGGGTGGCAGCCGGGTTGCCCCGTGATGTGAGTCACAAACTGGTGGTCGGCACCTTGCTGGGGTCGGCCCGCATGCTCAGTGAGACAGATGATGATCCAGCGGAGCTCCGGGCGGCGGTGACCTCGCCGGGCGGGACCACCGCGGCGGGGTTGCGCACGCTGGAGTTCAAGGCGGTGCGCTCGGCCTTCATCGAGGCGGTGGCGGCGGCCGTCGAGCGCTCAAGACAGCTGGGCCGGTGAGGACAGGGAGGACAGGGAGGACAGGGAGGGCGGCTGCTGGCACCAGGGCGGCATTGGCCCTTGGCGTGGGGCTGGCCATGGCCGGTGGACTGGCGGCCTGCGACGCGTCGGCCACGGCCACCTCCACCACGACCTCCACCGCCGCGGCTCCCACCACCACCCTGACTCGGACCCAGGAGGCTGCAATCAAGCCGCTGCTGCTGACGGGATCCGACTTCCCATCAGGCTGGGCCCAGGACACCGCCAAGGACGCGGCCGGCACCAAGGGGACGCCATCGTGTGTGGCCGACCTGGTGCTGCTCAAGGATTCGAATATCCGTTCCAGCGTGGTCTTCGCCGATGCGGGGTCGAGTCCAACCGCGATCATCCAGACAGTGGGTCTGTTTTCGCCGGGGAAGGCGGCGGCATCGGCCAAAACGCTCAAATCGACCTTTGAATCCTGTAACGGAGGCACCCTCAGCTCCGGCAAGGTGAAGGCGACGATCGGGATCAAGGCGATCTCGGTGGGATCGACAGGAGATGCCGGGTTTGCCGCCCAGATGATCCTCACCGAGGGCGCTCAATCCAGCTATCTCGATATCCTCTACGCCGTCAAGGGCTCCAATGGCACCTTCCTCGGGTGGTCGACCACCACGGCCAGCACCACGTGGTTCGCCCAGCTGGCGGCCAAAGTGGTGGCCAAGCTCTGAACTGGCGGGGCTGGCCCCACGCAGTCAGCAAATTCCCACTTTCCCCATCAGCCACAGTGGCGTACAGTCGCCACAAGCGGAGGAGAGTCGATCGCCGATGGAAGAACATGAGGATTCGCGGTTTCTGACCGTCACCGAGGTGGCGGCCACGCTGCGGGTATCCAATATGACTGTGTACCGGCTGATCAATACCGGGTCGCTGGCCGCGGTGCGGATCGGCAAGTCGTTCCGGATTCGGGAAGACGACCTGAATCGGTACCTGGCCCAGCAGTACACCAAGGCCGGCTGAGCCCGGCTCAGGTTGGCTGAGAACGATTGGGACCGACTGAGAACGGCCGACCAGGACTGATCCGGTGACGGGTCTCTCGTCCCCATCGCCCACCTCGTCCCCATCGCCCACCTCGTCCCCATCGCCGGCGATCTATTTCCTGTCCGACTACGGCACCTCTGACGAGTTCGTGGGTGTGGTCCGGGCTGTCCTGCACCGGGATGCGCCCGGAGTGCCGGTCATNGATCTCACCCATNAGGTGCCCCCGTTCGATGTGACCGCCGGCGCCGCCGCCCTGGTCCGATCAGCGCCCTATCTGGGACCAGGAGCGGTGTTGGCAGTGGTCGACCCGGGGGTGGGGACNTCCCGCCTGGGGGTGGCCATTCGGGTTGCCGGGCNAGTGGCGGATCGAGGGTCAGGCGGCGGGGCCGGCAAAGGGGNCCTCGGACCCGAATGGTGGGTGGGTCCCGACAATGGCCTGTTGCTGCCGGCNGTGNAGGGACTGGGCGGACCCGCCGCGGTGTATGCGTTGGCGACCGAGGCCGGCTCCACCTTCGACGGTCGGGACGTGTTCGCCCCGGCCGTCGCCTACCTGGTGGGAGGAGGAGACCCGAGCTCACTCGGGGCTCAGGTGGACCCGGAGTCCCTGGTGGGCGCCCCGGACCTACCCCCCGACCACTTCGACGGGGCAATCCTGGTCACCTCGGTGACCCATATCGACGCCTTCGGCAATATCCAGCTCCGGGCCCGGCCGGCCGCCCTTGACCAACTGGGAGTGATCGCCGATTCGGTGATGGAGGTGGAGCTGGTGCCCAGCCGCACGGTCACCCTGACGGCCCGACGGGTGGCGGCCTTCGGCGACCTCGGTCGAGGGGAGTTCGGGGTGTTGCTCGACAGCGACAACCACCTGGCCCTGGTGCTCGACCGGGCGTCAGCGGCCGCTCAACTTCGCCTCCACACCACCGGAATCCAGGTTCGGATTTGGCACCTGGGGTGACCTCAGTTTTCCTCCCCGAGGTCGAACGTCCTACGATCCGTCCCAGTGCCGACGTCACCTGAACCCAGCATCCCGGATGCCACCGGAAGCCCATCTCCGANCTCTGATNCCCACCGGCGGATCCCCGAGGCCACCGTGGGTCGCCTGCCCGTCTACCAACGCATTCTCGAGGAGTTGGTGCGGTCCGGCACTGCCACCGTGTCCTCGGAGTTGCTCGGCTCGCTGGCCCGGGTGAACGCGGCCAAGGTGCGCAAGGATCTTTCGTTGCTCGGCTCGTTCGGCACCCGGGGGGCCGGGTACGACACCGCCTTTCTCGTCGCGCAGATCGACCGCGAGCTCGGCCTGAACTATGTCTGGCCGATGGTGATCGTCGGTATCGGAAACCTGGGGCGGGCCCTGGCCCACTCCCAGGGATTCATCGCACGCGGGTTTCAGGTGATGGCCCTGCTCGACACCGATCCCAAGATCATCGGGGAAGAGGTAGGTGATGTGGTGGTCCGCCACCTCGATGCCCTTCCGGACATCGCCGCCGACCAACCCCTCGCCATTGGCGTGATCGCCACCCCGGCATCGGCGGCCCAGGGCGTGGCCGATCTTTTGGTGGAGTCGGGAGTCCATTCGCTCCTCAACTTCGCCCCCAAGGTCCTCACCGTGGGCCCCGAGATCCTGCTGCGGTATGTCGATCTCAGCATCGAGCTGCAGATCATGAGCTTCTATCAGTCGAGGCGCTCGACACCGGGCAGTGACGTGATGCCGGTCATCCGTTCGATCGGCCTGACCAGCGCCAACCTAGACTGAGGCTCCCACNGTCGCTGTCGCAACTGGCGACGTGGCGACCGGACCGGCATGCTTGATGGTCCGGCTTGTCGGATCGAGTGAGGCAGAACAAGTAGTGAGTCAATGAACGTCCTAGCGTCCGAGCGACCGAAGCGGTGACAACGTGTCAGTGATCGTCGTAGGCATCGAGCAGCGTGAGGTCCCGCTGCACCTGCTCGAGCAGGTGGCGGTCACCGAGAGCGCCCTGCCCAAGGCGCTGGCCACCTTGCGGGACCNCTCCAACCTGTCCGAAGCCGTCATCGTCTCCACCTGTCTGCGGACCGAGGTCTACGCGGTGGTCGAACGGTTCCACGACGGCGTGGCCGAGCTCCAGGAGTTCCTCGCCCTCATGGGTGGCACCACCGTCGACGCGCTCACCGATTACCTCACCATCCGATTCGACGACGATGTGGCCGANCACCTGTTCACAGTGGCCTCCGGGCTCGACTCGGCAGTGCTGGGCGAATCCGAGGTGCTCGGCCAGGTGCGCCGGGCGTGGGAGAAGGCCCAGCGCGAGCGGGCATCCGGTCCGGTGCTCGGCGCCCTGTTCAGGCATGCGGTCGAGACCGGCAAGCGGGTGCGTTCCGAGACGGCCATCGCCCGGGGCATCACCTCGCTGTCCCACGGGGCGGTGGCCCTCGCCGCCAGCCATCTTCGCGATGGAGGGGCCGGGCCCGTTGGGTTGGCCGGGCCCGGTGGGTTGGCCGGGTCGCGGGTGCTGGTGGTCGGAGCCGGGGAGATGGGCGACGGCGTGGCCCAAGCCCTCGTTGCCCACGGGCCGGCGGCAATCGTGGTGGCGAATCGCACGCCCACCCGCGCCGATGCAGTGATCGCCGGACTCCCCGATGGGCTGGCCGCGGTGGCCCGGTCGGTCCCGCTGGAAGACCTGGTCGGAGAGCTTGATGTCGCCGACGTGGTGTTCACCTCGGTGAGCAGCGCTCGCCCGATCGTGGAGCGTTCGTTGCTGGAGGCGGCCATGGGCCGCCGGGCCGCCGGTGGGCCCCTGCTGGTGGTCGACCTCGGCGTCCCCCGCAATGTGGAGCCGTCGGCTTCGGAGATTGCCGGGGTGACCCTTCTCGACATGGACGCGCTGCGCGCCGCGGTCGAAGGGGTGCTCTCCGGGCGCCAGGGCGAGGTGGCCCAGGCCAGAGAGATCGTCAGCGACGAGGTGGAACGGTACCGGGCGGCATCCCGGGCCCGGGGAGCCGCGCCGGTGGTATCCGCACTGCGGGGCCAGGCCGAACTTGCCCGCCGGGCCGAGTTCGATCGGCAGCGGGCCAAACGGTCCGATCTCACCGACGAGCAGTGGGAACAGGTGGACGCGGTCACCCGGGCCATGGTGGCCAAGCTGCTGCATCAACCGACCATGACACTGAAGGATGCCGCCGGCACCCCGCGAGGCGAGCGCCTGATCGAGTCGCTCCGGACACTGTTCGACCTGTAGGCCGGTGACCGTCCAACCGGTCGTCCGACTGGCCACCCGAGGGTCACCCCTGGCCCTGTGGCAGGCCCGTCGGGTCGCCCGCCTGCTCGAAGCGTCGGGCGTGGAGACGTCGTTGGTCACGGTGGAGACCGAAGGTGATCGCCGGACAGATGTTCCACTCCAGTCCATCGGCGGGCAGGGTGTGTTCGTCAAAGAGGTNCAGGCNGCCGTGGTCCGCGGTGAGGCCGACGCCGCGGTGCACTCGGCCAAGGATCTTCCCGCCACCAGTGAGTTGCAGGTCCCGGGGTTGGTCCTGGCTGCCTTCCCGGAACGGGCGGACCCACGCGATCTGCTGGTGGGCGCAACCCTCGAGACGCTTGGTACCGGAGCCCGGGTGGCCACCGGCTCGGCCCGACGACGGGTGCAGCTGGCCAATCTCCGGCCTGACCTGTTGTTCACCGACCTACGAGGGAATCTGGCCACCCGTTTGGCGGTGGCGGGTGCCGGCGATGTCACCGCGGTCGTGGTGGCGGCGGCTGGGGTCGAACGGCTGGGGTGGTCACCTCCCGACGGGGTGGAGACCGAAGTACTCGATCCCATGGTGATGCTTCCCCAGGTGGGTCAAGGGGCGTTGGCGGTGGAGTGCNGTATCGACGACGAGCGGACTCGGGCGGCACTGACACTCATCGACGACGGGTCGGTGCGCCGGGCGGTGAGCGCCGAGCGGGCCTACCTGGCCGAGCTGGGCGGCGGGTGCACGCTGCCGGTGGGGGCCTATGCGACGCTGACGGACAACGGGGGTCGTGACGGCGATGGGGGGACGGTGACCCTCACCGGCATCATGGGCAGCGACGACGGTCGGGTGGTGCTGCGCCATACCGCCTCTGGTGATGATCCCGAGCAGATCGGTCGGGCTGTGGCCCGGTACCTGCTCGACGACGCGGGCGGGAGCTCATTGGGGACGGTCGGGGACCGGTGACTGTCTATCTGGTCGGTGCCGGCCCCGGTGACCCGGAGCTGCTCACGTTGCGCGGTGCCGCCCTCCTTAGAGGGGCGGATGTCGTCATTCACGACCGCCTCATTGCCCATGAGTTGCTGACGTGGGCCCCGCCCGCTGCCGAGGTGATCGATGTGGGCAAGACACCCGGTCTGCCCCGGCGCCAGCACGACATCAACGAGTTGTTGGTGGCCCACGGGAAGACCGGTCGTCAGGTGGTGCGGCTGAAAGGTGGTGACCCGTTCGTCTTCGGGCGCGGCGGGGAGGAAGCGCTGGCATTGCGGGCCGCCGGCGTCGAGTACCAAGTGGTCCCGGGCGTGTCCGCCGCTTTCGCCGCCCCCGCCGCCGCCGGGATTCCAGTCACCCACCGGGGAATGTCAACCTCGGTCACCGTGGTTACCGGCCATACCGGTGACCCGTCCGCTCCCGGAGGCGTCAACTGGGATGCGCTGGGCCGGGCCGGCGGCACTCTGGTTGTCCTCATGGGCATGGGGGAGCGGGCTACCATCGCCGCCGAACTGGTGGGCAGCGGTCGGCTNGGCACTACGCCGGTGGCGGTTGTGTNCTGGGGGACCACCGACCGGCAACGGGTGGTGCGCACCACCCTCGACTCGTTGGCCAATGTCGATTTCCCCGCGCCGTCGACCATCGTCATCGGCCCGGTGGCCGCGCTCGACGTGTGATGGTGAAGGTGGGATCAACCGTGACGCCGTCTGGGTCGTTGGCCGGCCGAAGTGTGGTGGTGACCCGCACCCGGGCACAGGCCTCTTCGTTGGTGGACAACCTCGCGGCGTTGGGGGCGACGGTGGTCGAGTTGCCGGTCATCGCCATTGAGGATCCAATCGACGGCGGGGCCGGATTGGCCGAGGCCGCGGATCGGGTGGTCGGCGGGGCCTATGCCTGGGTGGCATTCACCTCGACCAACGCGGTGTCGCGGTTTCTGGCCGCCCTCGGTGGGCGGGCGGTCCCCAACGGCACGCGGTGGGCGGCGGTGGGGGCGGCCACGGCGCGCCGGCTGTCCGAGGGGGGATTCCCTCCGACCCTGGTACCGGAGGTGACGATCAGCGATGCACTGGCCGAGGCATTTCCCCGAGCCGGTAGTGCCGGTGGTGCCGGTGCCGGTGGTGCCGGTGGTGCCGGTGGTGCCGGTGGTGCCGGTGGTGCCGGTGCCAGGGTCCTCTTTCCCCGGGCCGAGACGGTGCGGGGAGTTCTGGTGCCCGGGCTCGAGACCAAGGGCTGGAAGGTGGATGAGGTCGTCGCCTACCGCACAGTTGCCGGCGATCCCGATCCCAGGTCCGTTGTCGCCGCCCGTGCCGCTGACGCGGTGGCATTCACGTCGTCGTCGACTGTTGAACGCACCGTCGACCTTCTGGGTATCGGTGCGGTGCCACCGGTGGTCGTTTCCATCGGGCCGGTCACGTCGGCATCGGTCAGAACCCACGGTCTCAATGTGACGGCGGAGGCCATCGAGTCCACCATCGACGGACTGGTGGCTGCAGTGGTCGTCGCTCTCTCACCCGCCGTCGCTTCCGCCGCCGCCGACGTTGCNNCCGACGTNGCNGCCGACNNCGGCTGCCGACNNCGNCTCCGACAACGGCCCGGCGTGAGCGGCGTCGGGCTGCCGTAGGCTTGGGGACCGTGTTGCCCGACACTCCGCCCATGCAGTCATTCCCCACCACGCGAATGCGG
>JGI24140J50213_10000626_pt1 | contig 16286 bp, 14 predicted proteins | sample BarGraIncu00222A_FD_50213 | JGI IMG/M metagenome (IMG submission 50213)
CACGAAGGTCTCGCCCCGTCGCGGCGACTCGTGGTTGAACAAGATGCCGTTGACCGCGAACATCCCGTACGCCTCGCGGTAGTTGCGGGTGATCCAGTAGGCGTAGACCTTGGCGACGCCATACGGCGAGCGCGGGTGGAAGTAGGTCTCCTCGTTCTGAGGCGGCGAGCTGGCGCCGAACATCTCCGACGACGAGGCCTGGTAGAAGCGCGTCTCGAGCCCGATGCACCGGATCGCCTCCAGCAGCTGGACGGTGCCGAGACCCGTGACGTCACCTGTGTAGACAGGCATGTCGAAGGACACGCGCACGTGGCTCTGCGCGCCGAGGTGGTAGACCTCGTCCGGCTGGATCCGGGTAAGCAGTGAGACGAGACCGGCTCCGTCGTGCAGGTCGCCGTGGTGCAGGGTGAGTCGCCGATCCGGCTCCTGCGGGTCCTGGTAGACGTGGTCGATGCGCTCGGTGTTGAACGACGAGGACCGCCGGATCAGCCCGTGGACCTCGTAACCCTTAGCAATCAAAAGCTCGGCGAGGTACGACCCGTCCTGCCCGGTGATCCCGGTGATCAGCGCTCTCTTGGCCACACAGAGTCACTCGGCGGATCGACCCGCCCGCTTGAGCCGATCGGGTGAACCGAAGGCCGGGCACTCGTGCGCGCGGCTGCCGCGTGCGGCGGGCTGGTCCTGGGACACTGCGAGGGTGAACGATCCCGCCCTGCGCAGGCGGCTGGCCGAGAGCCGCGTCGCCCCCCTCGTCTCGCTGCCCACCCGCGTCGCCGCAGTCGCCCGCCACAACGGTCACCAGCTTGCGAGCTCGGCCAGCTGGCTGGTCCGGTCGCGCGAGCACACCAACTACACGTACGACCTAGAGCCACTGAACCTCGAACACCTGGCGTGGTTCGTCGCCGACCTGGCCGGACGTGACGTCGCCGACGCGCGCTCCGCCATCGACGAGGTGGCGAACGACCGCGACTTGACCGTGCACCTCTCCCGGGCTTACGGGGAAAGCCCCCGGCGCGGTCTCATGGACCGCGAGATCCGGCTCGGCCGCCGCGTCGGGTGGTACGCGCTAGTCCGGCTGCTGGAGCCTGAGCATGTCGTCGAGACGGGTACGGACAAGGGGTTGGGCAGCTGCGTCCTCGCGGCTGCCGTGCTCCGCAACGGACACGGCCGGGTGACCACCCTCGACATCAACCCGGCCGCCGGCGCGATGATCGCCGGCCCTTACGCCGAGGTGATCGATCTCCGGATCGGCGACTCGCTCGACACACTGGCCCAGCTCGACGCCATCGACCTGTTCCTGCACGACAGCGACCACTCGGCTGGTCATGAGGCGCGCGAGCTGGCCGCCATCACCCCGCGGCTGACCGAGACCGCGCTCGTGCTCAGCGACAACGCGCACGTCACGTGGGAGCTGCCCCGCTGGGCCGAAGATCACGACCGCCAATTCTCCTTCTTCGCCGAGCGGCCCCGTAAGCACTGGTACCCGGGGAGCGGTATCGGCGCGGCTATACCGGCCTGACGAAGACGTAGTTCCGGTTCTCCACGTGCACCAGCTGGTAGCCCTCCGCCTTGAGGTCTCGTATGCGCCCAAGGGTGGTCCACGGCGCTTCCTCCGCGTCGAACTCGACGCAAACCACGGTCGGGTGGACGCCATCGCGGAGCATCGCCGTCAGCACCGGACCCTCCGCGCCTTCGATGTCGAGCTTGAGCAGGTCGATCCGGTCGTGGCCGAGCTCGCGCATCAGCTGCGCGACGGATCGGCAGTCGGCGTCGAAGTACTCGGAGGTCTGCTGCAGGTTGGAGATCGAGTGCGACACGTGCGACGGATCCATGGGCGCGTAGAAGCGCATCACGCTCGACTCGCTCCACAGCCCGAGCGGCAAGAAGTGGAAGCGAGGCTCGTCCACCGACGCGGCGTGTGCCCTCGCCCTCGGAGTGGGNTCGAAGGCCCATACCGAGCAACCGAACCNCCCCACGACAGCGAGGTCGAAGGTCACGTCCTCCCCAACCCCGGCTAGGTAGCAGACCGACATCGCGTCCAGCAGGGAAGCCGGAACCCACCAGCCGCCGTAGTCGCTCCCCAGGCGGACGAGATCGTTCCTCGCGGTCGGCCGCGACAGGATCCTCGTGATCTCGCGACTGGCTTTCACCGCGGCTCGGCGCGAACCTGCGGCCAGCCGGTCTCTCGGTGAGGTCACCCGTCGAGCGTACGTGGCAGCCGATGCCGCGGCCGATAACCTGACCGATGATGACCACTTCTCAAGGGTTGGGGCCGCTGCCACGCGACGCCCGCGTCTACGTCGCCGGCCANCGCGGGCTCGTGGGGTCCGCCGTGTGGCGGCACCTCGACGAGCAGGGCTTCGACAGCCTGCTGGGCCGTACGTCCGCCGAGCTCGACCTGCGCGACCGCGACGCCGTCTTCGGCTTCTTCGACGAGGAACGGCCCGAGTACGTCGTGCTCGCGGCCGCGCGCGTGGGCGGCATCCTCGCCAACGCGACCGAGCCGGCCGACTTCCTGTCCGACAACCTGCGGATCCAGGTCAACGTGCTCGACGCGGCCTACACCTTCGGGGTCGAGCGGCTGCTCTTCCTCGGCTCGTCGTGCATCTACCCGAGGCTGGCCGAGCAGCCGATCAAGGAGTCGTCGCTGCTCACCGGTCTCCTGGAACCGACCAACGACGCGTACGCCATCGCGAAGATCGCCGGGGTGCTGCAGGTGCAGGCGCTCCGCCGGCAGCACGCCGTCTCGTTCGTCAGCGCCATGCCCACGAACCTGTACGGCCCTGGGGACAACTTCGACCGTGCGGGCTCGCACGTGCTGCCGGCGATGATCCGTCGGTTCCACGAGGCGAAGGAGGCCGGCGCCGAGACCGTGACCCTGTGGGGCACCGGCACGCCGCGTCGCGAGTTCCTGCACGTCGACGACCTCGCGAGGGCCTGCCTGTTCCTGCTGGAGCAGTACGACGACCCGGCGCCCATCAACGTCGGCGTCGGCGTGGACCTGTCCGTGCGTGCCCTGGCGCAGCTCGTCGCCGGCATCGTCGGCTACCAGGGCGATCTGGAGTGGGATCCGAGCAAACCAGACGGGACTCCCCGAAAACTCCTCGACGTCTCACGTATCCAGGAACTGGGCTGGTCGGCCGAGATACCACTCGACGAAGGAGTGCGTTCGACGTACCGCTGGTACGTCGAGCACGAAGCCGACCTGCGTGCCTGAACGGGAGATGCCTGATGGACCTGCGCGACTACGGACGCCTGCTGCGCAAGCGTTGGCTGCTGATCGTGGCCTGCTTGCTCCTCGGCGGTGCGGCCGGGTATGGCGCGAGCGCGCTCGCCACGCCGATCTACGAGGCGCGGAGCCAGCTGTTCGTCTCGGCACAGTCGTCAGGCGTCAGCCTCTCGGACGCCAACCAGGGCAGCCTGTTCACGCAGCAGCGGGTGATCTCCTACGCCCAGATCGTCAACACGCCCGCCGTGCTCGCACCGGTCATCGCCCAGCTGCACCTGAACATGACCACGGACGAGCTCGCCACCCGCGTCTCCGCGAGCGCGCCGCTGGACACGGTCCTCATCAACGTCGCTGTCGACGACCCGTCCCCGTCCCAGGCGAGGGACATCGTCAACGCGGTCAGCCAGGAGTTCGCCGGCCAGGTGACCTCCCTGGAGACGCCGGTCAGTGGCGGTCCCTCCCCGGTCAAGCTCACCGTGGTCAAGCAGGCGGACCTCCCCCTCGCCCCGATCACGCCCCGTACCAAGGTCAACCTGGCGCTCGGCCTGCTCCTCGGCCTCGCCGCCGGGGTCGGTCTCGCCGTCCTGCGCGAGTCTCTGGACACGACGGTCAAGCGGGTCGAGGACCTTGCGTCGATCACGGGTGCCGGCGCGCTCGGCATGATCGCGTACGACAGCAGCGCCGCCAAGCAGCCGCTGATCACCGCGATCGACCCGAGCTCGCAGCGGTCCGAGTCGTTCCGAACGCTGCGTACGAACCTGCAGTTCGTCGACATCGACCACCCGCCGCGCACCGTCGTCATCACGTCCGCAGTGGCCGCCGAGGGCAAGACGACCACCGCCTGCAACCTGGCCATCACGCTGGCGCAGGCCGGCATCCGGGTCGCGCTCGTCGAGAGCGACCTGCGCCGGCCCAAGGTTGCCGACTACCTCGGTATCGAAGGCTCGGTCGGGCTCACGTCGGTGCTCATCGGGCGGGCCACGCTCGACGACGCGCTCCAGTCCTGGGGACGTAGCGGCCTCGCCGTCCTCGCCTCCGGGCCGATCCCGCCGAACCCCTCGGAACTGCTCGGCTCCGGGCACATGGTCGCCCTCCTGCGTCAGCTCCAGCAGCGTTTCGACGTCGTCATCATCGACGCGCCGCCGCTGCTGCCGGTGACCGACGCCGCGGTGCTGTCCCGGATCTGCGACGGCGCAGTCATCGTCGTCCGCTACGGCAAGACGAAGCGCGAGCAGCTCGAGCGCACGGCGAAGGCGCTGTCCACGGTCGACGCGCGCATCCTGGGTACGGTCATGAACATGGCGCCCACCAAGGGCCCGGACGCCTACGCCTACGGGTACGGCTACGGGTACAGCTACAAGGCGCGCAGCGACCGTCCGAAGATCAACTCGGTGACGTCGCAGGGCGACGTCCTGCCCGACACACGGGTCGCCCGCCGCGCCCACCGCTGACCACCTCGCCCGCTCGCTCCACCCGACTGGCTGAGAACGACGCCGGTTGGCCCGCGTGCGGGCCAACCGGCGTCCGTTCGAGCCAAGCGCGTGCGATCGCGCGGTGGGCTACTCGAGGCAGACCCCACGGTTGACGTAGACCGTGCGGCCGACCCATGCGCTGCTCACCACGGCCCGGTCCGTGACGCCGAGCTGTACGACGTAGCCGCACGGCTGCAGCGCGGAGAGGTTGATGCTGAACGCCTCCCCGGAGACCGGGGTCTGCGTGGTGGCACCGATCCCGACCACGAGCGGCGTCGGGGGAACCGAGCTGGTCGGACCACCGATCACGCCGATCGACCACGACCAGAAGTGCTTGTCGCGGGCCACGAACGTGCCGTTCAGCCAGCCCCGCGGGATGCGGCAGGCACCCAAGGTGCTGAGCTGGAGGTCGGCGCCGTCATCGGGGTCGCCGATGACGATCGAGGCGTTCAGCGTGTTGTCCATCTGGACCCTTCGGACGTCGACGACGCCGAGTCCGAGGACCTCCAGCTGGACCTCCCACAGGTCGTCCCCACCGGGTGTGAAGTGCCCGAGCTTGCCGGTGGTGTTGCCGACCCAGCTCGGCCACGGCGTCCAGCCGCCCGCACCCGGGGTGGCCCACGAGCCGACACCGAGCCAGTTGACGACGTAGAACGCGTCGGTCAGGTCCGAGACGGGGCCGCCGGTGGTGAGGTTGCGTACCCGGATCCGGTACAGCTGACCGGCCAGCGACGGGTCGAGCGGCCCGTGCAGGGTCACCACGCCGGCGAACGGGCAGTCGTCGGGCAGCGGGTTGCCGTTCTCGGCGATGGCCGCTCCCGGCAGCGTGAGGCCGGTGCCGACGTCGACCGATGCCGCCGCCACGCCACCGACGATGGTGAAGCGCGCGGTGCCGTCGTACGGCTGCCCGGGGCTCAGCTGGACGTGGACGTCGAGCCGGTTGCCCCAGTGCGGAACGGCGTCGGGGTCGGTCGTCGACGGAGGCGTGCCCCACGAGAGCACGGCCCGTACCCGGCCGACGACCGGGNTGTCGCAGCTGCGCCGGAACGCGCCNAGGTCGACGGGCAGCGGCGCCGCGTAGCAGAGCCCGCCGGCCGGGAGGTCGGCGTAGTCGTGCGTCCTGACCTGGACGGTACCGAGGTAGGAGTACCGGCACTCGTCACCGAAGTCGGCCCAGTACGCGACGTACTCGGTGCTGCCCGCCGTGCAGGGACCGCCGGAGAAGCCGCTTGCGCGCTTGACCCGGAACGACCCGACCAGCTGGTTCGCGTTGTTGTCGAGGCCGAGGCACTCGAGCTGCTCGTACGAGGTGTCGCCGCTGGTCGACTCCAGCTGCTCGAGCACCGCCGACAGGTTGACGTCGACGGCCTGCGCCGCCAGGGCGGGTGCCACGAACGACGTGACAGTCTTCGGCCCGGCCGACTCGGTGGCCAGCAGGTGCGGCAGCACGTACCGGTGCTGCGGCACGAGGTCCCCCTTGCGCTTGCCGGCGTAGAGGGTCACCAGCTCCGAGAGCGGGAGCGGCGTCAGCGGTCCCGGGTCGGGGACCGGCTGCGGCACCTCCTGCAGCAGGTACGGCGGGATCTTGACGACGACGTCCTTGGGCAGCTGCGACACCAGATCGATCAGGAAGTACGGCCTCGGCCGGATCTGCACGTGGCACTCGTGCACGTCGCCCCAGATCGGTATCTGGTCGGGGCTGTTCGGGTCGGGGACGATCTCCCACGACAGGATGGCCCGCGCGAGAGGCAGGACCGGGACGCCGCACCAGTTCCGGCGCGGCTGGACGTCCACACCGCAGACGTACGACAGCGGCGGCCAGGTGCTGCCGTCACAGCTCTTGCCCGCCGGGACGTCGTGGACGTTGACGGCCGCGAGGCCCTCGTCGGTCCAGCTGGCGCCGTTGTCGTAGCTCAGGTAGAACCGCACGTGCTCGAAGGATCCCGACGAGCAGAGCCCGCCCGAGTACCCGTAGGGCCCGCGGATCTGGACGGTCGCCTCGAGGCGGTCACGCTCGGGGCTGTACGAGACGCACGAGATCCCTTCGTACGCGCTGTCGGCCTGCTTCTCGATCTGGACCGGGAAGCCGAGGTCCGGCAGGGTGCCGAAGTAGTTCGGGTTCGCGGCGAGCAGCGCGTGGAAGTTGAGCCGCTCGTGCGCGACCTCGAAGCCGGCTGCATCGGCGGCCGGCTTCTTCTGGCGTGGTGGCATGGTCTGCTCCCTCGTGTCGGCGCCGCACGAGCCGCTGGGAGGGGGGCTGCGTCGACGCGTCGTCTGACAGATACGGGGAGGAGCGGGGCGAGGGTGCGGTGATACCGGCCGAACGATCATGACGAAGGGCCGACCGGGCAGGTTCACCCGGTCGGCCCAACGACTCCTGATGGCCCGGTTGCCAGCCGGCTGTCGCTAGTCGGCGGCGATCCCGGCGGTGCCTGCGACCACGTCAGCGGTCGCTGTGCCGGTCGCCGACAGCGAGCCGTCCGGGGCCACGGCGAAGGCGGAGACGCCGGTCGCGGTACGCACGTACAACGAGCGGCTGTCCGGGCTGAGGATGGCGTCGGTCGGGGTGCTGCCAGCTGCCGTGCTGCCCGCGACCGCGTCGAGCAGCGCCAGCGAACCGTCGGCCGCGACCCTGTACGACGAGATGGTCGCAGTGCCCGCGTTGACCGTGTAGGCGAATCGCCCGTTGCCCGTGACGACCAACCAGCAGGCCGCTGTCTGCGTGTCGGGGAGCGCCGCAGCGACGGTCGAGAACGAGCTCGGCGTCACGCGGTAGGACGACACCGAGCCGGTCGTGGCCTCGGACACGAGCAGGTGTGCATGACCGTCGAATGCGAACCCGTACGGGGTCGTGCCGGCGGATGCGTGCGCTACGGCACCCGACAGGTAGGCACCGTGCACCGCGAACGTATCGATCACGTTCGTCGCCTTCTCGGTCACGACGACCGTGCGGCCGTTGGGAGTGAAGGCAACCTCAGCCGCCGCAGTGTTGGCCCCACCCGGAGCGGGGGTGAGGGCACGAGTCGAGCCGGGGATCGGGCGCAGGTGCCCGTCGGAGCCGACGAAGAACCCGGCGACAGTGTCGCTGCCCTGGTTGAGCACGTAGGCGACGGCATCGTGGACGGCGATGCTGACGGGCAGCGTCCCGTGCGACGACTCGGTGTCTCGCCAGACGAGGCCGTGCTTGGTGATGGCCAGGGTCGAGACCGTGCTGTCGCCGCCGTTGACGACGAAGAGCAGGTTGCCGGAGCGCACGACGCCGTACTGCGAGTGCAGCGACGCCCCGGCGCCGAGGCCACCGGTGGGCACCAGCGGGCCGGCGAGGACGCGACCGTCAGCGGTGCGGTCGAACACCTGGACGGCGTTGCCGGCGGCGTCGTTGGTGGCCTCATAGACGTGTCCGACGACACGGCTGCCAGCCGTGCTGGGCCCGGCCGCCTCGGCGGCGCCGGCGCCGATAACAGTGAGGGCGAGGGTCGCAGCGGCCGGTAGGGCAGTGCGGGCGAGACGTCTGTTCATGTCGGTCCTTCTCGGTCGAGGGGAGTGCTCGGTCGGCGGCACAACGCCCATCGTGTCGGCCGTCGTTCCGAGATGGGCGTCCGTTAAGGGGTCGGTAAGGGATGCGTTCGATCGCCGTAACTTGTTTTGAGGCAACGGTTCCTGGCGGCCGCCTACGAGTTGGCGCGCCGACCTGTACAGCCATACGGGTTTGCGGTACGGTTTCCGCCTCCGACCTCGGCATCGAGGTCGCTCGCCGGGAGGTCCGGGATGGGTACTGCAGGAACGAGCGCCACCTCTGTCGACAAGGGGCTGCGCTCCGGCGCCCTCGGGCTGGCGTCGACGGTCGTGATCGGGGTGTCGTCCACGGCGCCCGCCTACTCGATGGCCGCGACCTTGGGTCTCGTCGTCACCATCGCCGGTTTCCACGCTCCCGGGGTGCTGATCGTCTCCTTCGTACCGATGCTGTTCATCGCGTACGCGTTCCGGGAGCTCAACAAGGTCGACCCGGACTGCGGTACGACGTTCACCTGGGCGAGCCGCGCATTCGGTCCGTACGTCGGGTGGCTCGGCGGGTGGGGCATCATCGCCGCCGACGTGATCGTGATGAGCAGCCTGTCGCAGATCGCCGGGCGGTACTTCTTCCTGACGCTGGGCGCCGACCGTCTCGCCTCCAGCACGGTCTGGGTCACCACGGCCGGAGTCGTGTTCATCGCCGCGATGACGTGGATCTGCTACCGGGGAATCGAGATCTCAGCCCGCGTCCAGCTCGGGCTGCTCGGCGTCGAGGTGCTGGCGCTCGCGCTGTTCTCCGGCGTCGCGCTCGTGAAGGTCTATACCGGGCACGCGCTGCCGTCGGCGGCCCACCCGGCGCTCACCTGGCTGAACCCGTTCTCGGGCTCGCTGAGCGACCTGGCCGACGCGTTCCTGCTGGCCGTGTTCGTCTACTGGGGCTGGGACTGCGCGGTGAGCGTCAACGAGGAGACGCGGGACTCTGCGCGCACGCCGGGTCGGGCCGCTGTGATCTCCACGATCGTGCTCGTCGGGATCTTCGCCGTCGTGAGCGTGGCCGCCCTCGCGTTCGCCGGGCCGGACTTCCTCGCGGCGCACAGCGGCGACGTGCTGGGCGCGCTGTCGCAGGCCGTGCTCGGCAGCACCGTCGGGCGGATCCTCGTGCTGTGCGTGCTCACTTCGGCCGCCGCGTCGACCCAGACCACGATCCTGCCGACCGCACGCGCGACCCTCTCGATGGCCGCGCACCGGGCGCTGCCGGCGCGGTTCGGGCGGATGCACCCGCGCTACCTGACGCCCACATTCTCGACCGTCGCGATGGGCGCGGTGTCCGCGGCCTTCTACGTCGGCCTGACCGTGGTCTCCACGAACGTGCTGCAGGACTCGGCGGCGGCGGTCGGGCTGCTGATCGCCTTCTACTACGGGCTCACCGGATTTGCCAGCTTCTGGTTCTTCCGGCGCGAGCTGCGGTCGGGGGCGGCGAGCCTGTGGTTCAAGGGCGTGCTCCCGCTGCTCGGCGGGCTCGTCCTGCTCGGGGCCTTCGTGCTGTCCGTACGGTCCTACCTGCCGGCGGCGAGCAGCGCTTCCAGCCTGTTCGGGATGGGCGGCATCTTCGTCATCGGTGCCGGATCGCTGCTGCTGGGCGTCGTCGTCATGCTGATCACCCGCTGGCGGTCGCCGGAGTTCTTCCGCAGCGGTCCGGTCTCGGCCGGGGCACCGTCCGCGCCTACGATGCAGCGACCCCTCGTCGCCGCCGATCGGAGCAGCTCCTGATGGCCCAGCCAGAGGTCCGTCCGGTGACGCGGCGCCGAGCCGGTCGGCGCGCGGGTCGGTCCCGTACCGACCTGCTGATCGGTGCCGCCGCGGTGATCGCCGAGCGCGGCGCCGACGCGACGCGGTTCGTCGACGTGTCGGCAGCGTGCGGGGTGCCGGTCAGCAGCCTGCAGTACTACTTCGGCTCGCGCGAAGACCTGCTCGTCGCCGCTTTCCGGCACGCGTCGGATACCGAGCTGGCTCAGCTGCGGGCTGAGCTGGCCGGCATCGTCGACCCCTGGGACCGCCTGGTCCGCATCGTCGACGCCGCGCTTGGCGGGTTCGCCGACGGCGCGGGCGAGTCGGGGCGGCTATGGGTCGAGTCATGGCGCTTCGCGCTGCGCGATCCCGAGCTGCGGGTCGACGTTCTCTCCGACTACAAGGCGTGGCGGCTGCTGGTGTCCAACGCCGTCAAGGACGGACAGGCGTCGGGGGTGTTCGACGGCTTGCCGGACCCGGCCGTCGTCGCGGTGCAGACCATCGCGCTCATCGACGGGGTCGGGCTGCCGGCGGCGCTCGGAGACCGCCCGCTGGCCGGTCGGGCGGCGCGAACGCTGGTGCTTGGCGCGCTCTCGACGCTGCTGGGCCGTACGACCGCTCGGCCGGTTCAGAGGGCGCGGGTGAAGACGACGCGGTCGGCGCCAGGGCCGTCATAGGCCAGTCGGGGTTCGCTCACGTCGAACCCCATCGAGCGGTGGAAGGCGATCGATTCAACGTTCGCCGGTGACGTCACTGCGTGGACGACCGTGCAGCCGTGCGCCCGCATCGCGGCGAAGAACTCCTCGTACAGCGCGCGGCCGAGACCGCTGCCGCGGGCATCCGGGGCGACACCGACGAAGTGGATGTACGCCTCCCCCTCGGCGCCCGGCGACGGGAACCCGATCAGGAACCCGGCCAGCGCCGGCTTCCCGTCTGCGCCGGGCGGACCCTCGGCCATCAGACTCGTACGCCAGAAGTGGTCGAGGAAGAGTCGTTGCAGGGCAGCGGCGATCGGCCGCCCCCACCAGCCGTCGACGACCGCAACGATGCCGTCGTAGTCCTCGGGCCGAGCACTCCGGAACGCATGCGCCGTCTGCATCGGTCCATTGTCGCGAACTGACGCGGCCTTGGTCGGCGCCTCACATGTAGAATCCGGCGGGCCGCTCGACCTCTCTGACCACGCGGAGCATTCATGCCCCAGTCCTCGCGAAGCACGGCGGCATCCCGCGTGGCTCGCGCTGGCGGTCTGCTGCGAGAGCCACGCCGGATCGGTCCGGCTGTGCGTCGCCGGCTGAGCCGACGAGTCGAACCTGTCGTCGTCGTGCCGACCATGTCGAGGCGGGCGCGCCTGGAGCTCATCACGGCCCACGTCGATCTTGGCGGGCTCGGTCTGGAGTTCGGGCCCAGCCACAACCCGCTGCTGTCCAAGGCCGATGGCTATGACATTCGCATCGCCGACTACCTTGACCGGGATGGGCTCCTGGAGAAGTACGAGGGCTTGCGCCCCACTCACAGGATCGAGGAGGTCGACTATGTCCTGACGGGTGGGCGGCTGACCGAAGAGATCCCGGACCGGTTCGACTACATCGTGGCCTCCCACGTCATCGAGCACACGGTGTGCCTGGTCTGCTTCCTGGAGGACTGCGCGGGCCTGCTCCGCCCCGGTGGGGCCTTGACACTGGCGATCCCTGACCGTCGTTACTGCTTCGACCGGTTCCGCGACCGCACTGCGTTGGGTCGCGTCATCGACGTCCACAATCTGGGGCTCAAGGTGCACAGCGAGGGCTCCGTGATCGAGCACTACCTGTTCGCAGCGGGCAAGGGCGACTCGGTCGCCTGGTCCAACGGCGCCCCCGGCAGGTACAGGTTCTTGCACCCCTTGGAAACAGCGGTCGCCCGAGGAAACCAGGCCGCAACCGGAGAATACATCGACACCCACAACTGGGTGTTCACGCCGTCTCACTTCCGCCTGCTGATCCAGGACCTCCGTTCGCTCGGGCTGGTCACGCTCAACGAGAAGTCGTTCACTGACACGATCGGCCCGGAGTTCTACGTCACGCTCTCCGCAGACGGCAAGGGTCCAGGCCTTTCACGGCACGAGCTGCAGGAGCGATCGGCAAACGAGACTTCGACCAACGAGGTCTTGAGCTTCGTCTAGGTGCATGCCAGGGCCTGTCCGCCCTGGGNCCGCTCGAGAGTCCCCTAGTGGGCGACGGGCTGCTGGACGGCCGCGGTCTCGGCCGGCACGGCAGCGGCCGCCGCGCGGCGGCGCTGGCGTACGGCGAGGACCGCGAGCGCACCGAGCAGGACCAGGGCGAGCCCGACCAGCGTGTACATGAGCAGCGGCGCACCCGTGTGCGGCAGCGGCGAACCGGAGGCGGTCGAGGCGACGGCCGCGACGTCGACGGTGGTNGTCAGCGAGACCGGGGTGCCATCNGCGGCCGTCCCGGCGAGCGTGATCAGGTGGGCACCCACGCTGATCAGCTGCACGCTGGTGGTGACCGTGCCGGTCGCGTCGGCCGTGAGGGCGCGGGTCCCGAAGACGAGACCACCGGCGACCATGCCGGGTACGCGGCCGGCCGCACCGAGCGCGCCGGCGCCGGTCCAGCTGACCGTGGCGTCCGAGCCGGCGAGGAAGCCGGTGCCGGTGACGGTGACCGACGAGCCGGCCGTGACCGAGGTCGCGCTGACCGTGAGCTGCGGCGCCCCGGCGGGGTACGTCGGTGCTGCGGCGAGCGCGGAGGGACCGAGCAGCAGCAGTCCGGTACCGATCGCAGTTGCGACGAGGCGGCTGATCCGCATCGGAAATCTCCTGACCTAGACGGCAGACCTCCTGCGGTTATCGGCAGGTGGGCCCCTGGACCGTAGAGGTCGCTGCGCGGACAAGTGGCTNCACCCAGGACCGGGCCGGCGCGCTGCTCGCCGGCTCGGTGAGGTGCAGGACGGCGGTACGCGTCTGCCCCGAGGCGAGGACCACCGAGAAGACGTACACCGGGCGCCCGGGAGCGGCACCGTCGTCACCGGGAGTNACCGCGAGCGATCCACCGTCGATCGTCGCCGCCGTGAGCTGCGANCCCACCGCGGCGTACACGAGGACCGTCTCCCGCACGGATCCGTCCCCGCCCAGGCCCNGCGTCGTCGTCTGCGGCCCCAGGTCCAGCCGGTACGCAGCGTAAGCAGGCAGCCCGCGGGCCGGNGCTTCGTCACGCAGCGTCACCGTGATGGTNGAGCCGCGGCGGGCGGCGGTGCCGGACGGGCAGGCCCCCAGCGNGTACGTCAGGCCGCGGTCGACGTAGTAGTCGATCTTGCTTCCGGACGCGTTGTCCAGGGCGACCGCCGCGTACGGCCCCGGTGACGCATCGACGACGCCACCCACCGCGGTCGCCCCGAGGGCGCGCTCCTCGCCCGGGTGGACGCTGTAGACCAGCAGCCGGCGCTCCCCCGCGGCCCGCCCGAGAGCAGTCAGCTCGCCCTGGGCGTTGCCTGCGCCGCGCAGCAGCTGGTCGAGGGCTGCCCGCGCGACCACCTGCAGGTACGCCTTGCGCAGCAGCGCTTGCGACGGCTGCGCATACCGCGCGTACACCGCCCGCATGGTGAGGTCGGCGATGGTGCCGCCGGTGACCCGCTCGCCGTCCGGCAACGTGGCCGGCCCGGTGGCGTCCAGCAGGTACCCGAGCGCGACCGGGTCGAGCGCGACGACGCCGTCGAGCCGCTCGCCGTACTGCCGTCGCCACAGCTCGAGCTGCTGGACGGCCGCGGACGGAAAGTGGGCGGACAGGTTGGTGTTGGGCCAGAGCGCGGTGTCGACACCGAAGAGGGCCCGGTAGTGCGGCCCGAGGTCGACGACCGGCTGGGCGGCCGACCGGAGGTCGACGTCGGACCCGAGGCGTTCCACCGTGATTCGACCCTTGCTGGCCTCGACGACGCCGAAGGCCCCGACCAGCCCGCCGGTACCTCGAGCCTCGGCGTTGTTCTGGAAGACCACGAGGTAACGCCGCGGGGCGTTCGCCCCCAGCATCGACGGCAGCAGCCGGGTGGCGCTGGCGGCCGCAGCCAGCTGGCCGCCGAGCGCGTCGACCTGGGCGCGCGCGCTNCGAACGCCGTCGGCCACCGGCCCGGCGACCCCGTCGAGGGAGATCGCGGCCAAGGCTGCCTGCGCCTGACGGACCCCGTCCGACGCAGCCGTCACGGTCGGGGCCATGGCGGCGATCGCCGTGACGTCGATCTGGTCGCCGGTACGCAGGGTGGCCGGGTCGAGCCCGCGTCCCACGGCGACGAGGCGCGGCAGCACGTCGTCGGCGAGGGTCGCCACGGCATCGGCGACGTCGGACACCGCGCGGGGGGTACGCCCCACGTAGGGCAGCGCGGCGGCCATCGACCACACCGGGTCGGACGCCGCGGCCCTCGCGTTGTCGGCGTGGGTCGTCGCCGCCTGGAGGGCCGCCGCCGCCGCCGGCTGGTCGCCACGCAGCAGCGCCTTGCGCAGGGTGGCCGTGGCCTGGCGCGCGTCGGACAGCTCGTGCCGTACGGCCAGCCCCGACCAGACCAGCCACCCGACGGCGAGCGCGACGACCAGAGCGAGCCCGAGGAGGCCGATGGCTAGCGGGTGGCGCGGTACGCGCCGCCCTTTCCCGGGCCCTCGCCGCCCCTTCCCCGGCGATCTCGAGCGATCACTGTGCTGGCCGGCGTGTCGGCCAGTCATCTCTCAAGATCGTCCGGGAGGGAGCCGAGCGAGCCCAGGGAGCCAGGTACGGCGGCGACCGCGTGCTCTGGCGCCCCCGCGACGAGCGNCTCGCCGTCGGCCACCGTGCGCTTGACGAGGGCGAGCGCGATCGGTCCGAGCTCGTGGTGGCGGGCTGCGGTACCGACGAAGCCGACCACCCGCCCCTCGGCGTTCGTCACCGGGTCGCCGTGGGACGGCAGCCCGGCGTCCGACCCGTCGAGGTGCAGCTGGACGAGCCGCCGCGGCGGGCGGCCGAGGTTGTGGACGCGGGCCACCGTCTCCTGCCCGCGGTAGCAGCCCTTGTCGAGGTGGACCGCCGGACCGATCCAGCCGACCTCTGCCGGGATGGTGCGGTGGTCGGTCTCGAAGCCCAGCCGCGGGACGCCGGCCTCGACGCGCAGAGCTTCGGCCGCCCAGAGACCGGCCGGACGCTCGTACGAGGCCAGCCGTGNCGCGAGCCCGTCCCTCGGGACGAGCTCGTCCCCCGCCAGCGAGCGGAGCACGCCGAGCTCGGCCGAGACGTCGGCGACCTCGACCTCGGACCAGAACACCATCGAGCGCAGGTAGCCCAGCAGCACCTCGGACGTACCCGGTTCGACGTGGAGGAGCACCGCAGCACCGTCGTCGACCAGCGTCAGGTGGTGCTCCACGTGGCCGTGCGGGGACAGGATCAGCGCCTGCGTCCACACCCCTGGAACGAGCCCGGTGAGGTGCTGCGAGGTGAGCGCGTGCAGCCAGGTCAGCCGGTCCGGCCCGGCCACCCGGACGACCGGGCGGTGCGACAGGTCGACGGCAGCGGTACCGAGGGCCAGCGCGCGCTGCTCGGCGTACGGGTCGCCGTAGTGCCACGGCGCTCCCGTGTCGGGACCGGTCTCGACCGGGGTCGCGACGGCGGCCAGCTCGGTCATCGGACCGGCCGGGACGAGCTCGACGCCTTGACGCAGTGCGCGCACCGTCCCGAGATCGCCATGTGCTCCACATCAGGACTGAACCCGTGCGAGGCCCGCAGCCTTCCCACGAGGTCGGTAGCGACCTCGACGTCGGCCTCGGCGACCGAGCCGCAGCCGTCGCAGACCAGGTGCAGGTGGGCCGCGGCGGCGGCCGAGTGGTAGGTCGGCGAGCCCGTCCCGAGGTGCGCGTGCCGCACGATGCCCAGCTGCTCGAACAGCTCGAGGGTGCGGTAGATCGTCGAGAGGTTGACCCCGCTGGCCACTGACTGGACCTCGGAGCAGACCGCGTCGGGGGTCGCGTGGCCCAGCCGGTCGATCGCCTCGAGCACGAGCTGACGCTGCGGCGTGACGCGCAGGCCCCGCCGGTGCAGCTGCTCGCGCAGGTCGGTACCGGCCGCCGACCCGGGGGCGGTCACGCGACCCGCTTGAGCCGGGCCGAGAGGTGCGACTGGATGGGCACGCCCATCGCGGCCATGTCGAAGACCCAGAACAGGTCGCCTTCGACCATCCCGTACAAGCGGTGCCCGGCCGAGTAGTCCTTNGCCGAGGCAGTGCGCACCACGACGTCCGTACGCATCTCGACCTTGGCACCCGCTGACGTCACCCACCCA
>JGI24140J50213_10000627_pt1 | contig 16272 bp, 10 predicted proteins | sample BarGraIncu00222A_FD_50213 | JGI IMG/M metagenome (IMG submission 50213)
CGATTTCGAGTGCGGATGCCACCGCGGCGTCAAGACCGCGCCCGACCGCGACATCGAGCGACAGGTTGCATGGCTCCATCGCTATGTCAGAGAAACCGGCCTCGCCGAGGATGCGGTGAACGCGCTGCTCGGCGGCAAATGAGAACGGACCGGGGTCTTCCGGCCCGAGCTGCGGCAGCTTCGGGACGTGTTTATAGGCCGCCTGAAGCGGCGCCAGCAGCCACGGGTTATCGCGTGGCTCGCGCCAGCAGGCGAATGTCAGCCGGCCCGACGGCCGCAGTGCTTTGCGCATATTGGCAAACGAAAGCGCCGGCTCGGCAAAAAACATCACGCCAAACCGCGAGACCAGGAGATCTGAGCTTGCGGGGTCGAATGGATACACGGTCGCATCCGCGAGCACGAAGTCGACCGGCAAGCCAGCAGGCGCGACCTGCCGGGCGCGAGCCAACATCGGGGCCGAGATGTCGACACCGAAAACGTGTCCGGCTGGGCCGACTTTTTGCGCCAGCGCGATTGTCGTCGCCCCGCAACCGCAACCCACATCGATGATCCGCTCGCCGGCTTTGGCCCGGGCTCGGTCAATCAATATGTCAGAGATCGGCGCAAGCAGAACGTCCTGATGCTGCTGGCGATCGGTCCAGTGCTGGCCCGCCGGCCCGTTCCAGTATGCGATCTGGTCGGCATTCAGATCGTGGCCTGTCGGAGCTTCCATGTGCGCGGTCCCCAGATTATTTTTCTAAGTCATTCTTCGAATTCGTTTTTCGCCGATGAGAATATCCGATACGGTTGACGGATACGATCAAAAATCGACCGGCGCGCATGATGATTCGTTTCGCTCCAATCGCGCGACCGACGACCGCTCCGCGTTGACGACGGGATAAATATTCTGATTTCTATGGGATCGAGAGCAATTGTTGGCGGTGATCTCGCCATGCATCAACCAGGAACCTGGAAAGGTCGCACCATGGTAACGCGCCGTACGATGGTTTTTTCACTGACGGTCGGGACGCTGCTCGCCACCGGATTGCCCGCTCTGGCGAAATCGCACCACGTCATATTCGATACCGACAATGATGGCACGGTAGACTTGGCGGAAGCGCAGAAGGCNGGGTCCGCAGCGTTCGACAAGTTGGAACGCGACCATGACGGGACGCTGGACAAGCACGAATTGACCCGACGACTGTCAGCGGCGGAACTCGCCGCCGCCGACCCCGATCATGACGGAACGCTGTCGAAGGAAGAATACCTTGCCGTCGTCGCGCTGCGTTTCAAAGCCGCCGACCGGGACAATGACGGGACGCTGGATGCCAAGGAATTGAGCACCAGGGCCGGCAAGGCTCTTTTGCGGCTTCTGAAGTAACGGCAGGTGACATTGCGCAAGCGAAATCGCGGCGCAAGTGATATCGCGAATGACACGCTGCGGTTGACGCGGCGTCGAATGGTAGGCGGCGAGAGATTCGAACTCCCGACCCTCTCGGTGTAAACGAGATGCTCTAACCAGCTGAGCTAGCCGCCCTCGCCTTCTGTTTAGCGCCGCAGGGCCGTCAGGCGCAAGCCGCCCCAAGACGCTCATGCTTCATAAAAAAGCGGCGTCCCGATCGGGACGCCGCTTTTGTCAAGATATCAGCAGGTTCAGTGCGCCGTCAGTCCGCCCGCCGCTTCGTCCGTGGCATCCGGCTTGACCGGTACCTTGGTGTCCTCTTCCCAGACAATCGGCACCGGCGGCCGTACCAGGGCCTTGGTGATCACGTCGTCGAGGCGCGCGACCGGGATGATGTCCATGCCGCCCTTGATCGCATCGGAAATCTCCGTGAGATCCTTGGCGTTGTCCTCGGGGATCAGCACCGTCTTGATGCCGCCGCGCGCGGCGGCCAACAGCTTCTCCTTCAAGCCGCCGATCGGCAGCACCCGACCGCGCAACGTGATCTCGCCGGTCATGGCGACATCGTGCCGGACCGGAATGCCGGTCATGATCGAAACAATCGCAGTCGCCATCGCAACACCGGCTGACGGTCCATCCTTCGGGGTCGCCCCCTCGGGCACGTGGACGTGGATGTCGCGCCGGTCGAACAACGGCGGCTCGATCCCGAAGCCGACTGCACGCGAGCGGACATAGGATGCCGCCGCCGAAATCGACTCCTTCATCACATCGCGCAGATTACCGGTAACCGTCATCTTGCCCTTGCCGGGCATCATGACGCCTTCGATGGTGAGCAGTTCACCACCGACATCGGTCCATGCCAGACCGGTGACAATGCCGACCTGAGGCTCGCTCTCGATCTCGCCATAGCGGTACTTCGGCACCCCGAGAAACTCCTCGAGCGACTTCTCGGTCACCTTCACCGACTTCTTCTTGGAGATCATCAGTTCCTTCACCGCCTTGCGGGCGAGTGTCGAAAGCTCACGCTCCAGATTACGCACGCCCGCTTCGCGGGTATAGCGCCGGATCATCAGCAGCAATGCGTCGTCGTCGATCGACCATTCCTTGGAATCAAGGCCGTGCTTGGCGATCGCGTTCGGGATCAGATGCTTGCGGGCGATCTCAACCTTTTCGTTCTCGGTGTAGCCGGCGATCCGGATGATTTCCATGCGGTCCATCAGCGGTCCGGGAATATTCAGCGTATTCGCGGTCGTGATGAACATCACATTGGAGAGGTCGTAATCGACCTCCAGATAGTGATCGTTGAAGGTCGAATTCTGCTCGGGGTCGAGGACCTCAAGCAAAGCCGATGACGGATCGCCGCGGAAGTCGGCGCCCATCTTGTCGATCTCGTCGAGCAGGAACAGCGGATTCGAAGTCTTCGCCTTCCGCATCGACTGGATGATCTTGCCGGGCATCGAGCCGATATAGGTGCGGCGGTGACCGCGGATTTCGGCTTCGTCACGCACGCCGCCGAGCGACACGCGCACGAATTCGCGTCCCGTCGCCTTCGCGATCGACTTGCCGAGCGAGGTCTTGCCGACGCCGGGAGGGCCGACCAGGCACAGGATCGGTCCGGTCAGCTTGTTGGCGCGCGACTGTACCGCGAGATACTCGACGATGCGGTCCTTGACCTTCTCCAGTCCGTAGTGATCGTTGTCGAGCGTGGTCTGGGCTGCGACCAGATCCTTCTTGACCTTGGACTTCTTGTTCCACGGTATCGACAACAGCCAGTCGAGGTAGTTGCGCACGACGGTCGCCTCGGCGGACATCGGCGACATCTGACGCAGCTTCTTAAGCTCATGCTGCGCCTTCTCCCGCGCTTCCTTGGAGAGCTTGGTCTTGGCAATCTTCTCCTCGAGGTCGGCGAGTTCGTCGCGGCCCTCGTCGTCGCCGAGCTCCTTCTGGATCGCCTTCATCTGCTCGTTGAGATAATATTCGCGCTGGGTCTTCTCCATCTGGCGCTTGACGCGCGAGCGGATCCGCTTCTCGACCTGCAGCACCGAGATTTCGCTCTCCATCAATCCGAGCACCTTCTCAAGGCGCGCGGTGACCGACAGCGTCTCCAGGATCGCCTGGCGGTCGGCGATCTTGACGGCGAGATGCGAAGCCACGGTGTCGCCGAGCTTGGCGAAATCCGTGATCGCCTGAACCACGCCGACGACTTCGGCGGAAATCTTCTTGTTCAGCTTCACATAGCTCTCGAAGTCGGAAACGACTGAGCGCGCCAAGGCTTCCGCCTCGACGGAGGCAGCGTCCGTGTCGGCGAGCGCGATTGCGGTGGCTTCGTAATATTCGGTCCGATCGGTGTACTTCTGCACGCGTGCGCGCTCGAGCCCTTCCACCAGCACCTTCACGGTGCCGTCAGGCAATTTGAGCAGCTGCAATACGCTGGCGAGCGTGCCGGTCTCATAGATCGAGTCCGGGCTCGGATCGTCGTCCGATGCGTTCTTCTGCGTCGCCAGCATGATCAAGGCGTCATTCTTCATGACCTCCTCAAGCGCGCGGATCGATTTCTCGCGGCCGACGAACAGCGGCACGATCATGTGCGGGAAGACGACGATGTCGCGAAGCGGCAGCACCGGATAAGAATGGCTTTCGCCGGGAACGATAGATGGCCGGGGTTTCGGAGTGGTCATGGCCTATTCCTTTTGTTGTGCCCCCTTGCCCGCGGCCCGCGATTTTGCGCAACCGCCACAAGGTGCCGAGATGTTCCGGGACCGCATAGCCGCGTCTTCAGCCTGCCTCTCCGGACTGTTGTTGCAGCGAATCTTACGCCAAGTCTTCATCGCCGATAGCATTAGGTGGCTATCGACCATGGGGGTGTCAAGTCGCTGGAAAACGCCCGCCGATTGGGACTAAACGCCAGGCAATGCCTGCGCAAACGCGGCCACCGAAGGGCTCGGCAGCCGTCTCTTTTGGATGCTCAATCCGCCCGCGGCCACCGCGATCAGGCGCTGGCGCTGCTTTCGACGGCGCGGTCGGAACGATCCGCGTAGATGTAGAGCGGGCGAGCGGTCCCCTCGACCACCTCGCGCGAGATCACGACCTCTTCGACACCTTCCAGGCCCGGCAAGTCGAACATGGTTTCAAGCAGGATGCTCTCGAGAATCGAACGCAGTCCGCGCGCGCCGGTCTTGCGCTCGATCGCCTTGCGGGCGACCGCGCCAAGCGCCTCATCGGCGAACGTCAGCTCGATGTTCTCCATCTCGAACAGCCGCTGATATTGCTTGACCAGCGCGTTCTTCGGGTCCGTCAGAATCTTCTTGAGCGAGACCTCGTCGAGATCCTCCAGGGTGGCGACCACCGGCAGGCGTCCCACGAATTCGGGGATCAGGCCGTATTTCAGCAGATCCTCGGGCTCGACATGACGGAAGATTTCGCCGGTGCGGCGATCTTCCGGCGCCAACACCTGCGCGGCAAAACCGATCGAGGTCGAACGTCCGCGTGCCGAGATGATCTTTTCCAGGCCGGAGAACGCGCCGCCGCAAATGAAGAGAATATTCGTGGTGTCGACCTGCAGGAACTCCTGCTGCGGATGCTTGCGGCCGCCCTGCGGAGGAACCGAGGCAACCGTGCCTTCCATGATCTTGAGAAGCGCCTGCTGGACGCCCTCGCCCGACACATCCCGGGTGATCGACGGGTTGTCGGATTTGCGGCTGATCTTGTCGATCTCGTCGATATAGACGATGCCGCGCTGCGCGCGCTCGACATTGTAGTCGGCCGACTGCAGCAGCTTCAGGATGATGTTTTCGACGTCCTCACCGACGTAGCCGGCTTCGGTCAGCGTCGTCGCATCCGCCATCGTGAACGGGACATCGAGAATCCGCGCCAGCGTCTGCGCCAGCAGCGTCTTGCCCGAGCCGGTCGGACCGATCAGCAGGATGTTCGACTTCGCAAGCTCGACGTCGTTATGCTTGGTCTGGTGGTTGAGCCGCTTGTAGTGATTGTGGACGGCAACCGACAGCACCTTCTTGGCATGGCTCTGGCCGATGACGTAGTCGTCGAGAACCTTGCANATTTCCTTCGGGGTCGGAATGCCGTCGCGCGACTTCACCAGCGAGGATTTGTTCTCCTCGCGAATGATATCCATGCACAGCTCAACGCATTCGTCGCAGATGAATACGGTGGGCCCCGCGATCAATTTGCGGACTTCATGCTGGCTCTTGCCGCAGAACGAGCAATAAAGCGTGTTCTTGGAGTCGCTCGTGCCGACTTTACTCATTCTCGTCTCCGTCCGCCGTTCGATCCCGTCCGCTCGATCGTCCCGTTCCGGCATTTGCCGGTCCAGAGTCTAGATAGAGCAAAATCCGTACCAAAAAAGGCCCTAAGCTCCAGATGCCCCGAATCGAGGCAAACTCGAATCTCCCACGATCATAACCGATCCGACGTAGCCAACCATGCTGACACCCGACTATCAAGAATTCCCTAATCGGCCGCGCCTCGGATACCCGTGACAATACCGTGATTTGCGCCGCGGATGCGAGCAAGAGATGCCGAAATCGGCCGGGCGTTGCGGGATTGCCACGCTACCAGACCAGCACGAAAGCGGAACTTTCCGTCCGTACGAGGGCTTCAAAGTGGCGCCGGCGGCCTGAATCGCCAGCGGCGACGGCCCGTTACCGCCAATCCAGCGCTCGCCCGCCGATTACCTTAAGGGGTCTTCGCGGTCGGGTCTTCCGACCGCTTGTCGATCACCTTGTCCACAATACCGAAGTCGCGGGCCATCTCGGCGGTAAGGAACTTGTCGCGCTCCAGCGCATCCTCGATCGCCTTGAAGGTCTGGCCGGTGTGCTTGACGTAGATTTCGTTGAGCCTCTTCTTGAGATTCAGGATTTCCTGGGCGTGCAGCATGATGTCGGTGGCCTGGCCCTGAAAGCCGCCGGAGGGCTGGTGCACCATGATGCGCGAATTCGGCAGCGAGAAGCGCATGTCCTTGTGGCCGGCCGCGAGCAGCAGCGAGCCCATCGACGCCGCCTGNCCGGTGCAAAGCGTCGACACCGGCGGNCGGATGAATTGCATNGTGTCGTAGATCGCAAGGCCCGACGTCACTACGCCACCCGGCGAATTGATGTACATCGAGATTTCCTTCTTCGGATTCTCGGCTTCGAGAAACAGAAGCTGCGCGACCACCAGCGTCGACATGCCATCCTCGACCGGTCCGGTCAGAAAGATGATGCGCTCTTTCAGCAGGCGCGAGAAAATGTCGTACGCGCGCTCGCCGCGGTTGGTCTGCTCGACCACCATCGGCACAAGTTGCATGTAGGTTTCCACCGGATCGCGCATTTATCACCCAAGGGTTAGTAGACAGGTTGGCGGAAGCGAACATCCGTCGGCAAGGGCGTGAGCCCACGAATTTGCCGGGCGCGGACGAACGTCCCGTGATGCAGGACTAAAGGACAGGCTCACAGATATGGGCCAATTCCCCGGTGACAAGACCGGAGCAATTTCGAGCTTTCAGCGCAGTTGAAACCGATTCGTGAAGCAGCGCCTAGCAACCGATATCGCCGTCGGACGCCTTTCACGGCATATCCTTAACGCAGCCAAGCCGTCGCACCTATCACCGGCATCGAACGACACCCTCAGGCGGCGGTCTTCTCCGCATCGTCGTCCTTGTAGAGGTCCTCGCGCGAGACCTTCTTTTCGGTCACGTTGGCGAGTTCGAGGATGAAATCGACAACCTTGTCCTCATAAATCGGCGCACGAAGCTGGGCCAGGGCATTGGCATTGTTGCGATAGTAGTCCCAGACCTCTTTCTCGCGCCCCGGCATCTGGCGCGCACGCTCGATCAGCGCGCGGCTGACCTCGTCGTCGGTGACCGTGATCTTGTTCTTCTCGCCGATCTCGGACAGCACCAGACCGAGCCGGACCCGGCGATCGGCGATCTTGCGGTATTCCTCGCGGGCGGCCTCTTCGGTGGTATTTTCATCGGCGAAAGTCTTGCCGCCGGACTCCATTTCGGCCTTGATCGAATTCCACATCAGCTTGAATTCCTCGTCGACCAGCGACGGCGGCGCCTCGAAACGATGGGTTTCGTCGAGACGGTCAAGCAAGACACGCTTGACCTTCTGCCGCGTGGCGCCGGCAAACTCCGCCGACAGCCGCTCGCGCGCGGCTTCCTTCAGCTTGTCGAGCGATTCCAGACCCAGCGTCTTGGCAAACTCGTCGTCGATCGTGGTGTCCAGCGGCGCCTCGATCACGCTGGCAGTGGTCTCGAACTCGGCGGCCTGGCCGGCCAGCTTCTCGCTGCCATAGTTCTGCGGGAAGGAGACCTTCAGGGTCCGGGTTTCGCCCGCCGCGATGCCGAGCAATTGTTCCTCAAAGCCGGGAATGAAGGTTCCAGAGCCAAGCAGAACCTGGATGTTTTCACCGGTGCCCCCATCAAACGGCGTCCCGTCGATGGTGCCCTTGAAGGAGATCGTGACCCGGTCCCCGGTTTCGGCCTTCGCGCCCTCACCCTTCGCGGCGAAAGTACGATTCTGCTCCGCGATTCGCTTGATGGCCTCGTCGACATCGGCGTCGGTCACATCGGCGATTGGCTTCTCGACCGTGAAGCTCTTGAAATCGGCGAGTTGGATCGCCGGCACGACTTCGATCGAAACCGTATAATTGAGATCGGATTTGCCCGTGAGAATGTCCTCAACGGCTTTTTCCTCCGTCGGCATGGTGACTTTGGGTTCGGTCGCCAGGCGAAAGCCGCGCTCGGTGAAGATTTGCGAATTGGTGTCGCGGATGGTCTGCTCCACGGTCTCGGCCATCACCGAGCGGCCATATACCTTCTTGAGATGGCTCACCGGCACCTTGCCTGGACGAAAACCGTTGAGACGGACCTTGTCCTTGAGGTCCACCAGACGAGCGTCTGCCTTGGCATCGAGATCCGATGCCGGAACGCTGATCTGGAATTCATGCTTCAATCCGTCGGCGACGGTTTCCTTCACCTGCATGGCGTCAATCTTCTTCCCGCTTGGTCCGGCCGAAACGCCGGGACATTGTCAATCTGGTCGACGCTGGGGCTTAGAACCTGCCTCGGGGGTCGGCAAGACCACATGGCGCGTCGTCGTCGAGGTCCCAAACCGCTGCGTAAATTGCTGGACGGCAAGCCGCGCTTCATCCGGCCCCCGGGGACCGATTAGCTTCACCGAAGCGAGCCGCCTGAACGTGCCGTGGTAGCCGAGTGGAAGCGCCAGATCAACCATCTGGGCGCCACGCGCCTGACAAGATTTCCAAGCCCGGCCCGGACGTTCTGGCGTGAGGCATGGTCGTCCATGCCAGCCGGAACAGACAGGCTGATCAAGAGGGCCGGCAGGTCGAAGGCTGCCATGACCTAATAAATCGCCCAAAAATAAAGAATATCAGCGACCTGAAATTCTCCCTTCTCTGGCTGCCCTAGCCCTAAAGCCGCCACGGAACCAACGGCGAGGTCGACAATTGAGCTGCCGCGAGCCATCGCCTCAAGCCTTCTTTCCCGCTCACAATCCCAGGAAGTCAAACATGCGAATAGTTCGGTCATCCGTCCTTGCACTTATGCTGTCCGCAGCTTCAGCGACCATGCTGGCTGGCGCAGCCCAAGCTCAGGTTTCCGTCGATATTCGCGTGAATCTCGCCCCGCCGCCGCTGCCATACTATGAGCAGCCGGTTATTCCGGCGGAGGGATACATCTGGGTTCCGGGCTTTTGGGCCTGGGATGAGACGCAAGGCGATTATTATTGGGTGCCGGGGACGTGGGTCGAACCGCCACAACCCGAGCTACTCTGGACGCCAGCCTATTGGGGTTGGGTAGACGGGCGATATCTCTTCCATCCCGGTTACTGGGGACGCGAAGTCGGATTCTACGGAGGAATCGATTACGGTTTCGGTTACACCGGTGAAGGCTATCTGGGCGGCCGCTGGGATAACGGTCACTTCTTCTACAACCGCTCGGTCAACAACGTCGAAACCGTGCACATTACCAACGTCTATAATCAGACGGTGGTGGTGAATAACAGAATCAACAATGTCAGCTTCAATGGCGGCAACGGGGGTACCGCGGCGAGGCCCACGCCACAGCAGGAGGCGATCGCCCGAGAGCGTCACGTAGAGGCGACGCCGGTGCAGCGGCAGCACATCGAGGCAGCGAGCAATGATCGCGCGCTTTTCTCCAGGCAAAATCACGGCGAGCCAGCGGTGGCAGCAACCCCGCGCCCCGGGGTTTTCCAGGGGGCGGGCATATCGCACGGATCGCACGCCCCTGTTGCCGCCAGGCCCAATGGCGAGCCGAACGGCGCGGAGAGGCCTGGAGCGGCGGTGAACAGGCCTATGGCGGGTGAGAAACCAGTTCCCGTCGAGCCGCCACGAGAGGCCCAGCCACGGCCAAATGAGAGAGGGGGTCCAGCGGTCGGAGAACAGCGAAGGCCCGCCCAAGAGCCGCCGAGAGCCCAAGAGCCGTCGAGAGCCGAAGAGCCGCGCAGGCCGGCGCAAGAGCCACCCCGGGTGGAAGAGCCGCGCAGATCGGAACCGCCCAGGGTGGAAGAGCCCCGCGCCCCGGTTCAAGCGCCGCGGGTTGAAGAACAGCGCAGGCCAGTTCAGGAGCCGCCGCGAGCGAACGAGATGAGACCGGCGGCGCCGAGGATGCCCGAAAGACCTGCCGCGGCTCCCGCCAAACCTCGCGCGGAAGAAAAGAAGCGGGAGTGACACGCGCGCGTTTGAATTCGCGCGATGGCGAGATTGGCGCTCAACGGGTGTGCTTAGCGCTTCCGGCCAGCCATCGCGGCGATGAGGTCGTCGCCCCTCTGACAAAGCCTTTCCGTTCCGATTGAAGCGGAACGGAACCATGTGCGGGACAAGCTTTCGCCTGGGAACGCTCTCAAGATGGTGCGGGCGGAGGGACTCGAACCCCCACAACTTTCGTCACTGGAACCTAAATCCAGCGCGTCTACCAATTCCGCCACGCCCGCTGATAGCACCTTTTCCGGCCGCGATGCCCAAGCATGATTTGCCGAAAGTGCGAAGCGGCTTTCGGGCGGCCAATCATGCTCCAAACCAATGGAATCGATCACGTTTATGATTTGGATCCCTCATCCAAATCATAAACGTGATCGTTGCGGCGGGCTTATAACATGGCACGCCGATCCGCAGCAAAAAAATAGCCACAATTCCATCTCGGGCGAACCTGCGGCAACTGGACATAGCGAGCGGAAAATGGTCCGGATCGATCATGGCAGATCCAATTTTCCCGCTGACCAGACGCGAACTCGTGGCCGGATTGGGCTCTACAGTCCTTGGTCCGGGGATCGCCCTCGCAGAGGGACGCCCGTCGCTGATGCTGCAGGCCAAAGCTGACGCCGTTGCCTTGCGTCCGGGAGCGCCGGATACGCCGATATGGTCGCTCGGCGGATCAACGTCGGACCCGGGTTTGCGTTTCAAGCGCGGCGACGCGATTGAAGCAACGCTGGCGAACCAACTGCCGGTTCCGGCTGCGCTCAACTGGCGCGGCATCGACGGCGTCCCGGCTGCCGAACCGCTGGTCGCAACGACGCCTCTGGCGCCTGGGGCCAAGGAAACCTTCGCGATTCCGCTACGCCATGCCGGCACGTTCCTGTGCGACCTGCGGCTGCTCGGCGATGGTCAGGCACGGCCATCTTCAGCGCGGGCGCTGATCGTCGCGGAGAGCGAGGCCGTTACCGTCGATCGCGACGAGGTGTTTCTGATCGAGGACTGGATGATACACGCCGACGGAACCGCGATCACGCCCGGCCTCGATCCAAAGGATGCGACGCCGATTTACACCATCAACGGGCGCACGATGCTGGATATTCCCGTCCGTACCCATGAGCGCTTGCGGCTTCGCTTTATCAATGGGTTTCAGCGCCATGTTATTGCTGTGAAATTGGAGGATCAGGAGGTTCGCGTCATGGCGCTCGACGGCCAGCCTTCGGAGCCCTTCCCGGCACGCAACGGCGCGCTGGTACTAGCGCCGGGCGCCCGAATTGACGCTTTCATCGATGCAACAAAACCTCCGGGCTCGACCTCGCTCATTCTCCTGCACAACGGCAAGGAGGCCCGCCCTATCGCCCGGCTGGTCGCCTCAAAGGAGTCTCCCATCCGCAACGCGCCGCTTGCTGCTGCACCGCCGCTGCCATCGAACGGCTTGCCGACCGAACTGGACCTCAAGAACGCCACCAGGATCGATTTGACGCTCGGTGGACCGCCGACCGAATGGGTGGCACCCGCTGCCTTCACAGCCTCAGCTCGGCCCGTGTTCCGGGTCAAAGCGGGCCGCACCGTGGTGCTTGCCCTTGCAAACCGAGCTGATATCGCGACTGTCTTCCACCTGCATGGGCATCATTTCAGGCTGCTGGACCGGCTTGACGATGGCTGGAAGCCATTTTGGCTGGATACACTGGCAATCGAGGCCGGGCAGACGCAGCGCATCGCATTCTCGGCTGGATATGTCGGACGCTGGCTGATGGAGTCGACGGCTACGGACTGGGCGGCGCCACGTCTCGTGCGATGGTACAGTGTCGAGTGAGGAAACAAAAATGAGAAAAACAACTCCAATTATTCGCGGTGTCAAAGCCCGTGCGGTGGTCGCCCCGATCTCGCGGCCGGTGAAAAACGCCTTTGGCGTCATCGAGGCCGCCCCGCTGGTGTTGATCGATGTCGTGACGGATCAAGGTGTTACCGGACACTCCTACATCTTCGCCTACACCAAGCTGACGCTCGCGCCACTGGTGCACCTGATCGAAGAGATCGGCCGCGATTTGACCGGAAAGGTAATCGCGCCGTTTGACCTGATGGCTGTCATGGACGCGAAATTCAGATTGCTCGGCTGGCAAGGCCTGGTCGGCATGGCGGTGTCGGGTCTCGACATGGCGTTCTGGGACGCGCTTGGACAGGCGGCGGGTCAGCCATTGGCGACGTTGCTGGGCGGATCGCCCCGTCCGATCCGGGCCTACGACAGTTACGGCGCGGTCGATCCGGTCGCCGACGAGAAGGATCTGCGGCGCTCGCTCGATCATGGCTTTCGCGGCATCAAGATCAAAGGTGGCGCCGGCGATCTTAACAACGACGAACGGGTGGTCAAAGCGGTGCGCGATTTGATTGGTCCTGATGTGGCGCTGATGCTGGATTTCAACCAGTCGCTCGATCCGACCGAGGCCAGCCGCCGCATTACCCGGCTCGCGGCTTACGATCTGCACTGGATCGAGGAGCCTGTGGCCGCTGAAAATCTCGAGGGCCATGCAAAGGTGCGCGAGACATCGCCGATATCGATCCAGTCCGGGGAGAATTGGTGGTTTCCGCGCGGCTTTGCCGAAGCCATTAGCGCAGCCGCCAGCGACTTCATCATGCCCGACTTGATGAAGGTCGGCGGCGTCACCGGCTGGCTCCGCGTCGCGGCCCAAGCGGAGGCCGCTTCAATTCCGATGTCCAGCCACCTGTTCGCCGAAGCCAGCGCTCACGTGCTCGCCGTCACCCCGACAGCACACTGGGCCGAATATCTCGATATCGCGCGCGCGATCGTTGCCGAACCGGTGCAAATCGTCGATGGCACAATCACGGCCCGCGGGCACGGCCTCGGGCTGTCCTGGAACGAGGCTGCGGTCGCGAAATACCTCGTGTAAGGCGTTTGCCGCTGAGCAGCGACGTCTCAATAGTCGATGCCGAACTCGTCATAGAGGCGCCGGAACACGGCTGGCAGCACCTCCGGCAAATCTTCCGCGATCAGGCCGGGGCCGGCCTCGCGCGCGGCCTCGCCATGCATCCAGACCCCGATACTGGCGGCCTCGAAAGCCGACACGCCCTGCGCCAGCAGGCCTGCGATCATTCCGGCCAGCACGTCGCCGGCGCCGGCGGTCGCGAGCCAGGGCGGTGCATTGGCCGCGATGGTTGCGCGTCCGTCCGGCGACGCCACCACCGTATCCGGTCCCTTGAGCAGGACGATGGCGCCGGAGCGTTCGGCCGCTGCCCGCACCCGCTCAAGTTTCGAGCGATTTGGATTCTTGTTGCTNAGATCGCTGAACANCCGCGGAAATTCTCCCTCATGCGGCGTGAGAACCACCTGCGGATCGGANATTGCCTTGATCGACTGAAACAGATGATCCGGAGCATCGGCAAAGCTGGTCAGTGCATCCGCGTCCAGCANCAGGTTTCGTTTGGCCGATAGCGCGGTGAGGACAAAATCCCGCGTCCGTGCACCAACCCCCGCGCCNGGTCCGATTACGCAGGTGTGGAGGCGCTTGTCCGTCAACAGTTCGGCAAACTCGATCACCGTATCGGTCGCACGGACCATGACGGCGGTGAGCGCGGCGGCATTGACNGCAAGCGCATCCCTGGGCGAGGCCAGTGTGACCAGCCCGGCCCCGGCCCGCAAGGCGCCGAGTGCCGACAGCCGCGCCGCGCCGGTCGCCGCGAGATCGCCTGAGACGATAACGGCATGGCCGCGGGCGTATTTGTGACCGCCGACCTGCGGCACCGGAAATAACTTTTTCCAGGACGGTGGAATGTTTTCGAAGGTCCGCGGCTGAATTTCTTCGAGCACGGCGGCGTCGATACCGATATCGGCAACGCGTACCCGGCCGCAATGAATCCGGCCCGGCAATAACAGATGAGCCGGCTTGCGCCGGAAGAAGGTGACGGTTTCGGTGGCGCGAACCGCGACGCCCATGACGGCGCCGGTGGTGCCGTTAACGCCGCTCGGCAGGTCGACACTGAGAACGGGCGCACCGTTGGCGTTGACTGCCTCGATCATGCCGAGCGGATCGCCCTTCACGGGCCGGTCGAGGCCGGCGCCGAACAGCGCATCTATGATCAGCGCGGGCCGGCCGATCGCTTGGGGATTGAACGGCAGCACAGGAAATTTCCATCCTCGCGCGGCGGAGGCCGCATCGCCCTGCAAGCTGTCCCGCTCGCACAGCAGGATGACCGAGACCTCGCGGCCACGTGCCGCCAGTTCGGCCGCCGCCACGAAGCCGTCGCCGCCATTGTTGCCGCGCCCGGCGATCACCAGGATTGGCCCCTCCTCCACGAGGTCCATCGCCGCCTCGGCTACGGCCTGGCCTGCGCTCAGCATCAGCGCGAAGCCTGGAGTACCCGCAGCAATGGCAAGCCGATCGGCGCGCTCCATCTCGGCGGTGGTCAGAACTTCCATGCCAAATTCCCGATGCAAGCGCCTTATCCTGAGGCAGTTCCTAGTATCCGCATTATCCAACCCAATGCCGAATGCATACCGATTGACCTGTTTGCCTATTTATTGAGCTGTCGGTATGGTCGGCTCTTCTCGCCTAACCCCGAGGATGCCTGCTAAAAGTTTGATAGCATTTAAAAAACAGCCTCTTCAACAACTTGGCATAGACCCTGCTTTTGAGGAAGCCGGCTCTGGAACGTCCTGCTCGCCTGCGATGAACTCCGGCATTGAAGAAGTGTATCTGGTGCTCACCGGCACCGGGGCAGCTTCGCGAGGATGATCCAAGGCTAAAGATCGAACAACCTGCGCATCGCGCGCAATGTGCAACAAGTCTGCAGTCTGAAATATGAAACTGCCCGGGAGGCGTTCAGTGAAAAAAATAGAAGCCATCATCAAGCCGTTCAAGCTCGACGAGGTGAAAGAAGCGCTTCAGGAAGTCGGATTGCAAGGCATCACGGTCACCGAAGCCAAGGGCTTCGGACGGCAGAAGGGTCACGCCGAGCTCTATCGCGGTGCGGAGTACATCGTGGATTTTCTACCCAAGGTCAAAATCGAGATCGTGATCTCCGACGACCTGGTCGAGAAGGCGATCGACGCCATACGACGCGCGGCCCAGACCGGCCGCATCGGCGACGGCAAGATTTTCGTGTCCAATGTCGAGGAAGCCATTCGCATCCGAACTGGGGAATCCGGGCTGGACGCCATCTGAATTGAGCCTGCCGGCACTCTGATATTGTATTGAGCAGCCCCCAATTGTATTGAGCATGACCACGGTCGCCGGCTGCGGCCAGATCACGATGACTTGTAAGCCATAAGGGGTATTCATGAAGACCGCCAAAGACGTCCTGAAATCCATCAAGGACAACGACGTGAAATACGTCGATCTGCGTTTCACCGATCCGCGCGGCAAGTGGCAGCATGTGACCTTCGATATCGGCATGATCGACGAAGACATTTTCGCTGAAGGCACGATGTTCGACGGCTCCTCGATTGCCGGCTGGAAGGCGATCAACGAGTCCGACATGTGCCTGATGCCCGATCCGGTCACCGCGACGATCGACCCGTTCTTCGCTGAAACCACCATGGTCATCACCTGCGACGTGCTGGAGCCGACCACCGGCGAGCCGTACAATCGTGACCCGCGCGGCATGGCCAAAAAGGCCGAAGCCATGGTCAAGTCGATGGGCGTCGGCGATACGGTTTTCTTCGGCCCCGAGGCGGAATTCTTCGTGTTTGACGACGTCCGCTATCAAACCACGCCCTACAATACCGGTTTCAAGCTGGATTCGTCGGAACTGCCGATCAATTCGGACACCGAATATGAGGGCGGCAACCTCGGCCACCGCATCCGCACCAAAGCGGGCTACTTTCCCGTTCCGCCGCAGGATTCAGCGCAGGACATGCGCTCGGAAATGCTCGGCGCGATGGCCAAGATGGGCGTCAAGGTCGAGAAGCATCACCACGAAGTCGCATCCGCCCAGCACGAACTCGGCATGAAGTTCGACACCCTGACGCTGATGGCCGACCAGATGCAGATCTACAAATACTGCATTCATCAGGTCGCGCACATCTACGGCAAGACCGCCACCTTCATGCCGAAGCCGGTTTATGGCGACAACGGCTCGGGCATGCACTGCCACCAGTCGATCTGGAAGGACGGCAAGCCGGTATTCGCCGGCAACAAATACGC
>JGI24140J50213_10000629_pt1 | contig 16261 bp, 12 predicted proteins | sample BarGraIncu00222A_FD_50213 | JGI IMG/M metagenome (IMG submission 50213)
AGTGACTTGAGATCTTTCGCAGTAATATATACATTCATTTTAGAGGGATTGTTGACGCTTCCTTTGGTGCTTAACGTCAAAACACCACCATTTACCTCAGTATTAATCTTGTCAATCAAATTATCATCTGTCTCAATCTTTACTGACTGGGGCTCTCCCTGTGTAAAAATGACTTTAAAGATGCCGGTTACACTTAATCCGTCAAATGTAGAAAGGTCACGGCTCTGCGAAACTACATTTCTATTTCCATTCTGAGCCATCACCCCCATCGAGAAAAGCAGCATCATTAAAATGGCTAATTCTGTTTTTAATACATTCTTTTTCATGGCTTAGTTGTTAAAAAGTTTTTCAATAGTAAGTTTGTTGTCGATAAGCTACTGCATTTTGTTGTTTCTATTGTGACGGAGAAGTGTGGCAACTTGTTACATGGAATTCTAAAGATTTTTAATATTTTTTCTGTAGCAATATTAGAAACAGTTTCAATCTTATTTTTTCATTTTTCTGTAGGACAGTAATAATAATAGAATTACATTTTTTTCTTTTGCCCGTAGGGCATAAATATCAATAGAATTACGTTTCTAACCCTCTTTTTGCCCGTAGGGCATTAACTTTAAAAGTTGATCCCCTACGGGGAAAAGATAAATTAACAAGATTATTCTATTGATATTTATGTCCTACGGACAATTTTAAACAGTGACAAATCAGGTGTTCTGTTATCGTTTAATTCTTTTGTTTTCATCAACAATCGAATATCCTTTCATGTTTCCCTCTTCATCATATTTCCTTGAAACCGCAAGCTTGCTGTCAGTGATCAGATTGAACCCTGCTATCCCAAGGCTGGCAAGATCTGAAAGTGAAACTTTTCCACGCAACAACCTCCCCAATTCAGGTTCGCGGGCAATAGTCCCTGCTGTTTGTGAAATGCCACTTGCCAGCGTCTGTCCCAACCTTCCACTAATATTTCTTCCTTCTGTTTTAATCGGTAAAGCATCCGGTTCGGGATCATAATAAGCAGTCGCAGTGATCCCATCAAAGTCCGTACGACGATTAATAGTGTTGGGCGCTTTGATGTCGGCAGCCGCCAATTGCGAGGACTGTTTTATCATTAAAGAAGAGGGTACTTCAAAAGCAGATCTTACAACAGCATTCTTTTTAGTATCCGGGGTCACGGGTTCGAATCCCAGGCGGATCACTGTTGACTTTTTAGAAGAAATTCCACTTTTCCCGGAAGTATTATTGACAAGTTCGGATTTATCGTGTGGAGTGATATCAGTTGATTGAATAGAAGCAATTTTAGTTTTAGTTAAGACAGGTTTACCCGTTTCAATTCTGGTGTCATTTCTTCCGGCCAACACGTTGGTTTGTTCTTTCAGATCAGGCTGATTGATGTATTTCAGAAACAGTGTCGATAAAAGCAATACAGAAGCTGCAACAGAAACAATCGCTATGATCTTTTTGGTTTGTGACGGCAAGATCAATTTTCGTTTTAGTCTGCTTTTGTAAGGATAGCTTATAGCGGCATCTGCTTTGAGAACTGTATTCCCAAATAGTTCAAATTCTTTGATATAGGTCGGACTATCTTTCAGGAAATTAGCCAGTTCAGCTTTTTCAACTTCTTCTAATTCATTTTCGTAATAACGAATCATGAATTCTTCGTAATTCCCTTCATTGATTGAAACACACAAGACTTCACCTGAAATGGAGCTATTTGAAGAAACACCCTGTTCATTTTCAATATCAGAAACACTGTTCTTTTTTAAAGCACTCTTGGGGGAAAAGCCAATCTTTTCATCGGGTACCAGAGTGATCATCTCTTCGCCTTCCAGCAGTTCTTTCAAATCAGGATTCTCATTGGCAAAAAGCAACAACGCGGCCGTCTCATCGGTCGTGAGTCTTCCTTCCAGATAATCCAGGAAGTACATCTCGTAGTTGTTTCTGTCGATATTCATTGTTAAATCCTTTTTATTCTTTTAAAACTGGTTGAACTCAACCTGTGCTTTTGTTTGTTAAATGACGCTGTCGAGATTTTTAATGTAATTCTTCAGGAAGACCCGCGCCCTGAAGATATAAACCTTGACCTGCGACTCATTCAGATTGGTCATCCCGCCGATCTCCTCGTAAGAATAGCCCTCATAATCGCGCAGCAATAAGACCGAACGCTGTATGGAGGGCAATCTTGAGACTGCTTCATCGAGCACCTCTTTTAAATCCGAATAACTGTTTTCGACGGAATCTCTGTCATGTTTGTAATCGTCAAAAACCGTCATGCGTTGATCTCTGCGGATGGTATCAATCAATGTGTGGTATGCAGTGGTGAACAGATACGAACGGGCTTTGTCGAAAGGAATCTCCTTTACCTTCTCCCACATTTTGGTAAAAGAGTCCTGTACGACATCGCTGGCTTTATCCTCATCCCGAATATTCTTCAGGATGAACCGATAAACTGCATCTGAATGCTGGTCAACACATATGTTAAATTCCGCAGTATTCATTCGTAGAGTTTGCGATATTTCGTTCTTTAATTATTGTGACGGATTGTGAAGGATAAAGTTACAATTATTTTATCTTTTTTATTCAACACCCATTAACCTTCCTAATACAACTCCGTCATTCCCCACCAAACTCCGCCAGTAGGATATTTTTATGATTTTTCAAAAATCAAACATTTTGTACTTATATTTGTACTTAATATTGTACAAAAAAACCAATTTTCTAATGTTAACAACAACAATTTCTGATTTCAGAAAGGATATTAAAAAGTATCTTGACAGAGTCACCGAAAATTTCGAAACCCTGATCATCAATAGAGGAAAAGATACTGGAGTGGTCATTATGTCTTTGGATGAATATAATTCACTGACTGCTACAAATCATGAATTATCTTCACGGGCAAATGAATCTAGATTGGATTCAGCAATAGATAAATTGAAAAAAGGCTCCTCGTTCCAGAAAGATCTTATTGAGCCATGAAATATATCTTTGTGGATGAGTCCTGGGAAGATTACATGTATTGGCAAAAGACCGATAAAAAGATTACTGCCAAAATAAATGACTTATTGAAAGATATATCACGTCACCCATTTACCGGACTAGGAAAACCAGAACCCTTGAAGTTTAAGTATAAAGGATTCTGGTCACGAAGAATTGATGATGAGCATAGATTGATATACCAGGTTAAAGACGATGAAATCCTTATTGCTAAATGCAGATTTCATTACGATTAAATTATGATTAATTGGATTGTCAGTTAATGAGGTCATCAATTAATAGCAGATTGGGAAATATGTCAAAATGGGGACAGACCTTTTGCGATTGAACCATTAAAATAAACAATTATGTATTTAGCAGTTACAGTGTCCGGATTTGAGTATATTTTAAATGGTAATCATGATTTCTAAAAAATCATAACTGATCCCATTAAACACTAGAGTCCTTAACATTTAATCTTTAAAGATTTTTTTAAACACTTCCATTTGTTTATCACTGTAAGTAAAACCATCTTTCATCACTACAAGAAGTCCATCCATTCCTTTATTTAGGACAGGGTAAATTAATTTTGCCTGATTCAGATATTTTGAAGCGTTAGGTTGATCATTTTTAGAATAATATGCCAGTGCAAGTCCAAGGGTGGCATCAATTTTATTCCTGTCATTTTCAATTTTAAGGCATTGGTTGAATTGTTCTATTGCCTCATCATAATTATCCATTTCTAAGTAAAGATAACCGAAGTTATCCAATAATCCAGGATCAGTTGGAACAACAAGTAATCTCTTATTAAAGACTTCAATTGCTTCAGTATATTTTTTTTGTAATGAATATAACGTGCTTAGGTTAGAATAATAAAGCGAATTGATGGGGTCGAGTTCAATTGCTTTTTTATACTCCGATTCAGCACTTTGATAATCTTTTAACTCTTTTTTTGCATTTCCAATCCCATTAAATGCCACTGCATATTTAGGATCAATTTCAACAGCTTTGTTATATTCTGATATGGCCCCCTTAAAATCTTTTGATTCAATTCTAGTGGCTCCGCAAGCAATTATAGCCTCTTTGAACTTTGGGTTTAGGATTATTGCTTTATGGTAATTCCAAAGGGCACTGTCATAATTTTTTAAATTTTTATAAGCATTGCCACGATTGCAATAAGCTTCAGTATCCAAAGTGTCAAATTCCAAGGCTTTAGAATAATCTGATATTGCACCAGGATAATCCATTAAATGAGTTTTAGCTATCCCCCTGTTGTTATAAGCAAAGGCATCTTTTGGATTTATTTCAATTGCTTTAGAATAATCAATTTTAGCTCCTTCAAAATCTTTTAAATTACTTTTACAATAGCCTCTTTGAAAATAATATCGGCTATTTGTGGAATCTAGTTCAATTGATTTTGAAAAATCTGTAAGTGAAGCCTGATAATCTTTCTGATAACTTTTCACTATCCCCCTGTAAAAATAGCATAATTTATTTTGAGGGTCAAGCTCGATGGCTTTGTTATAATCGGTAATTGCATTTTGATATTCATTTAATGTTGTATAAACTATTGCACGGTTTAAGTAAAATTTTGCATCTGAGGAATATAACAATATTGACATCGAAAAATCAGCTATTGCACCTTGATAGTCTTTGATATTGTTTTTGGCAAGTCCCCGATTAAAATAGGCATTTTTAGTGGGACCCCTTTTTTGAATATCTTTTGTATAGTATTCGATTTTTTCTTTCGGATCTTTAGTGTCAAGCCCTTTTTGAAACCAATTTTCATTTTGTGAGAATCCAAGTATGGGTAACATTAAGGTTATTAAACATACGTACAAGGTTTTGTTTTTCATAAGTAGTTAGTATAGAACGATTTTATAATTTAAGATTATAATATTAATTTCAATTATTAGAGGCAAAGGAAGCAGCTATTTTTTTCTTTTACCGAATTAAACATTATAAATCCCGCTTTAAATACAAGCCCCATTAAAGAAATTGTGATAATGAACTTAAACACTTAAACATTCTGGTGAATTTATATTCAATTAGAAATGTCAAAAATAGTGTTATTCATATTAAGTTCTGCTACTAATTTGATCCTTTATAATTTTATTTTAAGCTTAAATTGGGTCAGCATGTTAAAGCAAAATGGGGACAGACCTTTTGCGATTGAACCATTAAAATAAAGGAATAATGGGAAGAATAATGGGGTCAGGAATCATTTCAAAGAAATGATTCCTGACCCCATTATTCTTTGACCCCATTATTTTCGACCCCCTTTTGAGAGAATCTGGTACTAATGCTTTTACAATGAGTCCATCCCGATGGGTTTTACTTACGGAAGCAATTGGTATAATTACTAAAAATGGAGCCGGTGGAGGGACTTTCGCCCAAAGAGATATAGCCTTTAAATTTGCAAGTTGGGTGTCGGTAGAATTGATTCCTGGCCCCAATTTATCAAAGAAAATATTCTAATGTTTGTCTTTCATTTATTGTTGAACTGGTATCCTTAAATTTATATTGTTTAAATTGGCTGTGTGATTCACTTTCTGGATATATTTGTCAATGATCTTTAAATTGATTGTAAAAATGTCCCGAATCAAACCATGAAAATTATTCTTTTAGTCTTATTTACCTTAGTAGCCGAATTACTGTTTGGCCAGACAGCAATATATAAATGGACTTCCGAATCCTGCATTTATGAAAGTAAATATAATACTAAACTATATTCAGAAGCCCAATTAAATAATTGCTATAAATTATCGTGTCTTAATGAGTTCACCTTTCAAAAAACACCATGGATTTTTAAATATGAAGACTTGAAAAATGTTCATATGGATACTCTTGACTATGAATATCTGTATAAAAAAAACTTATTAATATCACTCGACTTACCTAAAACACCATATTGGGAAGAACTAAGAAAAAGCAAACTAATAGAAGTAGAGCAACTTTACAATTTATCCCGGATTTTGGTTCAGAGTTTTTCTGATCCTAAATACCTTAGACAATTTAATAAAACAGATTCCAATATTTTAAAGCATGCAAATGCATTAATTGCTGGAGGTGATAGTTTATTAAATGATTGGCATGAATTTACGATTAAGCATGCTGAAAATAATGGTTGGCCTGAGAAAGTATGGAGCGACTATTATATGCAACTCAATTCTGAAGATAAGTTTAATTATGCCAGAATTGATGTGGCGGCATTTGGATGGTGGAACAGTGCAATTCGTCTTATAGATTTTGCAGAAAAAACTTTTGATAGTGATTTGCAAAATTCAATGTTTTTGAAACTATTTATAAAAACGAAAACAAAGTATTGTGACGATAAAAATTGATGGTATAAAACCATTAAAATAATTATAAATTCCTGTTTTCAAAACTCTGAATTCATTTTGGCTCTTATTCGAAATAATGAAAGAGTATAGATCCGGGTTCAATATCTTCATAGAATCAAGGTAAAATATTGTCAAGAAATAATGGAAGAATGGGGCAGGAATCATTTCTTGACAATATTAATTCTGAGAAGAAATTCTAAATATAAATTTGGAATATCTTTGAAATTGTAGTATCTTTATCTGCCTAAGGCTTCAGCTATATTGAAGTTTTCTCCGATAGATTTTTAACATCGCGGCAGATTTAAAAATCCTGCAAAAGTTGTCAAAATTTCTTCGTTAAATCCGGTGAATATTCCCTAAATACTCCCCTAATATCTCCATATGACTTAAATCAATGTCATTTCAGACTCAATTTGAAGCCATATTAAAGCCATGTCGATCTCATATCTCAATAGTTGGGACCAATATGGCTTTAATATGGCTTTGATATGGCTTCGATATGGCTTTTAAGAAAGTCATATGGGAATATTACCTAAGTTATTTGGGAATAAGCTTGCCTGTTTGGTGGAGATTTTTGAGACCGTTTTAACGGTGATCCGTAAATATTCTGTGAGATAATTGGGAAAAGGATTGACAACCCATTAATCCCTTTAATTCCAGACTATAAAATTACATCATATTAGCTTAAAAACAACAAAATTTTCAGATTAATTCATTTATTTTAGTATTTCACAGGTCATGAATTTTCCAAAGAAAAGCATTGCAAAAAAAAGGACAGGTCGCGACCTGTCCCTACATATGATGTTGATAAAGTTAATCGAGTTTCAGAACTGCAAGGAAGGCTGATTGTGGGACGTCGATGTTTCCGACTGTGCGCATGCGTTTCTTGCCTTCTTTTTGTTTTTCGAGCAGTTTGCGTTTACGGGTGATGTCACCACCATAACACTTGGCCGTTACATCTTTACGCACTGCTTTGATGGTTTCGCGGGCAATGATCTTGGCCCCGATGGCTGCCTGGATGGCTATCTCGAACTGCTGACGCGGGATCAGTTCCTTGAGCTTGGCGCACATTTTCCTGCCAAAATCCTGAGCATGGCTGCGGTGGATCAGGGTGGAAAGGGCATCAACGGGGTCACCGTTCAATAGGATATCCAGTTTTACAAGGTCGGCTTCGCGGTAATCGATGATGTGATAATCGAATGAGGCATATCCCTTCGAAATACTCTTGAGCCTGTCGTAGAAATCAAATACGATTTCGGCCAATGGCAATTCAAATGAGAGTTCGACACGATCTGCAGTCAGGTAAACCTGGTTTTTAAGGAAACCACGTTTATCGATACAAAGGGTCATCAACGCTCCGGTATATTCTGATTTGGAAATGATCTGGGCAGAGACAAAAGGTTCTTCGATGCGGTCGATCTGCATGATAGGAGGGAGTCCCGAAGGATTGTGAACCTCTATCAACTCATTCCTTGTATTATAACATTTGAAAGAGACGTTGGGGACCGTCGAGATGACATCCATGTTGAATTCGCGTTCGAGTCGTTCCTGGATGATTTCCATATGGAGCAATCCAAGGAAACCACAACGGAATCCAAAGCCAAGCGCCACAGATGATTCGGGTTCCCAAACCAGTGAGGCATCGTTCAGCTGTAACTTTTCAAGAGAGGCGCGGAGGTCTTCATAGTCCTCAGGACTGATCGGGTAAACTCCGGCATAGACCATGGGTTTAACATTGCTGAAGCCCTCAATGGCTTTCAGGCACGGGTTTTTTACATGGGTGATGGTGTCGCCAACTTTAACTTCGTTGGCGGTTTTAATTCCTGATATGATATATCCCACATCTCCGGCATAAAGCGTCTGGACGGGTTGTTGTGTTAAACGGAGGATGCCAATATCGTCGGCATTGTATTCTTTGCCGGTGTTGACAAATTTAACGAGGTCGCCCTTTCGGATCTGTCCGTTGAAAATTCTGAAGTATGCAACGATTCCACGGAAGCTGTTAAAGACAGAATCGAAGATCAGCGCCTGTAGCGGGGCATTGATGTCGCCTTTTGGAGCAGGAATACGTTTGATGATAGCTGTCATGATTTCGAGCACACCCAAACCTGTACGTCCGCTGGCTTTGATGATGTCGTCAGGGTCGCAACCCAACAGTTCAACGATCTGGTCTTCGACTTCCAAAGGCATCGCTGTCTCCATGTCCATTTTATTCATGATCGGAATGATTTCCAAGTCATGTTCCATGGCAAGGTAGAGGTTTGAGATCGTCTGGGCCTGTATGCCCTGTGTTGCATCTATGATCAGCAATGCGCCTTCGCAGGCGGCAATGGATCGGGAAACTTCATAAGAGAAGTCAACATGTCCCGGAGTATCAATGAGGTTGAAAACGTATTTTTCACCCTCAAATTCATAGTCCATCTGAATGGCGTGACTTTTAATCGTAATGCCACGTTCGCGCTCAATATCCATATCATCGAGCACCTGTGCCTGAGAATCGCGTGCTGAAACAGTGCCTGTGTATTCTAACAGACGGTCGGCCAAGGTGCTTTTACCGTGGTCGATATGAGCAATGATACAAAAATTCCTGATATTCTTCATCAATTGCAAAAATAGTAAAAAATTATTGAAGTTTTACGTGATAGTCGTGGGGGAAAGGCTTGAAACATCTTCCAATTTCGCTCTTTTGCCCGTAGGGCATTAATGTCAATAGAAACGTTATTCCTCCGATATCTTTTGCCCGTAGGGCATTAACAACATTCGGTTAATGCCCTACGGGCAAAAAAAGAAGGGATTGTCCTGTTTTCTATTGATATTAATGCCCTACGGGCAATTGACATGGTTGATAATAATGATCAACAGGCAAAAACAAAAAACAGATTATATGAATTGGTTAATTTTAAATATTCCGTTTACTTTTTGATGTTTATGAATTAACAAAGAAAAAAATTATACCTATCTTTGTAATTGTAAAATCAGGCAATTATCAAAAGTTTAAAAGGTGTAAATTTTTTGGTATTTGTAAATCTAAAATATAGTGGTTTAACTATAAAGATGTGCTGTTTTGACTGGTTTTACTGTTGAATTTCTTTGGTTTACATGATCACAGTTTATTAAATATTTTTCAATTATGACAAAAATTAAAGTTGGTATCAATGGATTTGGTCGCATCGGAAGATTAGTATTCCGTGCTGCACAAACTCGTAACGACATCGAGGTAGTGGCAATTAATGACCTTATCGATGTAAATTACATGGCTTATATGCTGAAGTACGATTCTGTACACGGTCAGTTTAAAGGTGATGTTGAAGTTAAAGACGGTAAATTAGTTGTGAACGGTAAAGCTATCCGTGTATCAGCAGTTAAGAATCCCGCAGAATTGAACTGGGGTGAAGTAGGTGCAGAATATGTTGTTGAATCAACAGGTTTATTCCTAACCAAAGAAACTTGTCAGGCTCACATCGTTGCAGGTGCTAAGCGTGTAGTTATGTCGGCTCCTTCAAAGGACGATACCCCTATGTTTGTTTGCGGTGTAAACCACATGGAATACAAGGGTGAAGAAATGGTTTCAAATGCTTCATGTACAACTAACTGTCTTGCTCCTATTACTAAGGTTTTGAATGATACTTTTGGCATCATTGAAGGTTTAATGACAACTGTTCATGCAACTACCGGAACTCAGAAGACTGTTGATGCTCCATCAGCAAAAGACTGGCGTGGTGGCCGTGCAGCTGCAGGCAATATCATTCCTTCTTCTACAGGTGCTGCTAAGGCTGTAACCAAAGTTATTCCTTCATTAAAAGGAAAACTTACAGGTATGGCTTTCCGTATCCCATCACTTGATGTTTCTGTTGTTGACCTGACATGCCGTCTGGAAAAAGCAGCTACATATGATGAAATCAAAGCTGCTATGAAGGCTGCTGCTGATGGTCCAATGAAGGGTGTTTTGGGTTATACCGAAGATGCTGTTGTTTCGAGTGATTTTATCGGTGATTCACGTACTTCTATTTTTGATGCAGAAGCAGGTATCATGTTGAATCCTAACTTTGTTAAGGTTGTTGCATGGTATGATAACGAGTGGGCTTATTCAAATAAGGTTCTCGAACTGATTGCACACATGAATACTGTTAAGTAATCTTTGGTTTAAATATTCTATATTGACAAAAAAGACCGCCTTTCGGGCGGTCTTTTTTTGTGGGATTTTGCACAATATTTTATTTACCTTAATAATTCAATAGATCCTTTTAATGTTCGTTTGATTGTCTTTCCTGATTCATCCTGTTCAAATACATCGCAGGTATAGAAATAAACACCTTGAGCACATTCTTTGTTGGTTGTCATTGACTTACCATCCCAGTTGATATCCGGATTGGAGGTCTCGAAAACCATTTCACCCCATCGGTTGAAGATGCGCATATTTACTTTCAACACCGCATAACCCGGAAATGCTTTGAATTTATCGTTGATTTCATCTCCATTGGGCGTAAATACATTGGGTAAATGATATTTCGGACAGGCATTCGGATCTACACACACGATGTTACTCTTTACACTTTCCAAACCTTTACTGTTAATCGCAATCACTGCATAACATCCAACAATTCCTGTCTTCGGTGAATTTATAAGCGTTGTATCTGAAGCTCTTAGTGTTGAATCCACCCTGAAGAAAGGACCACTGTTGGTGGTTGCAAAGAGTAGAACATATTTGGTGATCTGCTTATCCAAACAGGTTGCATTGGGGTTATTCCATGTCAGCTTATTCTGATTTGCCGAACAGATCGTTTCAAGAGACAGCAACGGGGGACAAGGCACAACATTGTCGGATGGCACACCACATGCCTCCTGCGAGAGATTGATCAACGGGGTTAACAGCCCGGGCGATCCATAGGTACCAATGGCTTTAACCACATAACAGTAATTTTGACCATTGACCAGATTTATATCCGTATAAGTTGGAGTGGTTGAAATCCCTATCGAGTCGAGTTTTGCAGTTACGGTATTACGTCTGTAGATGACATATTTAGTATTGTTCCACGGTACATTAAACTGGAAGTTGAGTGTAAGCTGTTTGTTTCCAGGATTTACAAGCAGGCGTACCGAAGAAGCGGTCTCGGAAAATCCATAGCTAAAGCGGTTTCCGGGAGTGAGGTTGATCAGTTCGATGCGATAGCTGACGGGAGATGCAGCTGTTGGTGCTTTGAGATCCGTATAGATGGTATCGTTGAGTGTTGCCGTAGAATCGATAAGTGCAAAAGAGGATCCGGTATAATCGTTAGATCTGTAGATGCGGTATTTATATGGACCTGGGGCAATAGTCGCATTGATCTGAGTCGGTTTCGACCAGGCAAGATAGACACTTCCCGGTGTACTTGTTGTCAGGATGCTGACATTTGTGAGGATTGGAAGGTCCTTAACAAGTTGAGTACATGTTTCTACCGAAGGATAGCTTTCGGCTCCATCGGGGAAAATAGCCGTAATCACATAACAATAGGTTAGACCATGCGATAAGCCTTTTCCTCCATTATCATCTGTAAATGTGGTAATATTGTTGTCATTAACGGTGCCAACCAATACATAACCAATTCCTGAAGGAACTCCCTGTGTGCATGAGTCGGGGACAAAACCTAAATGCCCGACCCTGCGGTAAATGTTGTAACCCGAGGCTGTCGGACAAACAGATTTATCCCAACTTACACGGATATTCCGTCCGATGGCTAAAGAGAGTGGATTAGTCGGAGGTGGCGCAATGACAGTGATAAAATTAGATTTTATATCTGTCAAAGGAGTCGTGAGATTATCGGTTACTTTATAATAAAGCTGATAAGGACGTTTCTGGACATGGTTTAAAGCCGTGCCCCAGTTAAATGTGCCGGTCACATTCTTTAGTCCTCTGATGTTTTGGGTGAAAGTTGCCGGGTTATTGGTTAATATAAATGGAGCGCCTGAAGCCGAAAGAGAGATGGTGACATTGTCGGGGTCATGTGCTGAAACAGCGTACCCGATTGATTTACCGGCCATCACACAATAATTAGGGACAGGATCGATGAAAGGCGCCCTGTTTGTACAGTTTGAAATTGTTACCTGCATATCGCGTGTGACATATCCGATCCTTACTCCATTGCGCCATTCCTCGATCAGAAAAGCAAAGTTATACTCCCCTTGTAATGTTGGTTTATCCCATGTAACATCTCCTGTTCTGGGATCGATCGTGAAAGTTCCAGGGTTTGCCGGGTCTACCTGATTTGGATATACATATCCTGCAATATTTACTCCTCCTGTTGTCCGGCAGACTACCAGTTTATATGAAAGAGAGTCTCCGTCAGGATCGTAAGCCCCGGGGTTATGTCTGAATATGTTTCCAACACAACCGTTATCAATAGGTGGCAGGATGAGTTGAGGTGAATTATGCGCTCCTAAAAAAGGATTGATCGTGAGCAAAGTTTCAATGAACAAAGGCACTTCAACAGAATTGGGGATATTGAGAATGCCATAATTTCGGTTTGGGTCGGTGAGAGAGATCTTAAAGACCCCCATGCCGGCATAGGTATGGATCTTTGTGTATATATTTTTCTTGATGTCTGTTGCCACTATCTCGCCAAGGTGATTGCAGAAAAGGCCCGCCGGGTTAACACCAGAAGGTCCGTTGTTACGAATCACTGTATCTTTTGTTCCATCACCAAAGTCCAGTTCCAGTTCGTTACGGTCAGCGGGACTGGGTGCGTAAGAATAGGTTACGATTGTGATTTCATAAGTAAGGATTCCCTTTCCGGGAACGACTTTATAGGTGATTTCACCTGCTCGCTGGTGGGTTGCGAATACCTGCGCCCCGACTAAAAGGGCGAGAAAAAGCAAAAGAGAATTTTTCATCATGAATTCTTTCTTTATACAACAAAAATAAACAAATTTTGGTGCGAATGCTATTGAAAGAAAATCAATTGCCAGGATTGCCAAACTTAGCTAAATTTTGCCTAATTTTGTATGGTATGCTCTACACTAAATACCGTACGAAATGACTTATGTGATTGATCAGGAAGCCGAACGAAAGGAGATATTACGGAGATACCGTAAGCTTCTAAAGGTATATCATCCTGATAGTCAATCCAGAGAGATTCGCGGTATCCGCAAGGCATTTCTTTTGGCTGTAGATGCTCACAAAGACATGCGCCGTAAGACAGGAGAACCTTACATTTATCACCCCCTTGAAGTAGCCCGAATCATTGTTTCAGAAATAGGTCTTGGAGAAACTGCTGTTATTTGTGCTTTGTTGCACGATGTGGTTGAAGATTCAGACTATTCGCTGGAGTATATCGAAAAACAGTTTGGTTCTGATATTGCCCGGATCATTGATGCCCTCACAAAGGTGAAAGAGATTTCGGATAACAGCAATCCATCACGACAAGCTGAAAACTTCAAGAAGATGTTGCTGACACTATCTGTCGATCCACGTGTGATGTTGATTAAGCTGGCTGACCGGCTTCACAATATGCGCACCCTTGAATCTATGCGCAGTGACAAGCAGCTCAAAATAGCCTCTGAAACTTTATATATATTTGCCCCTCTTGCTCATCGACTGGGATTGTATGCCATCAAGAGTGAGATGGAAGATCTTGCTTTGAAATTTACAGAGCCGGAAGTTTATAATTCTATCGCAACCAAACTTCTTGAGTCTTCGACTGAACGTAATCGCTTCATCAATCAGTTTATAGCCCCTATCAAAAAAGTGCTTACTGATCAAGGAATCACTGCTGATATCCATGGACGTGAGAAATCGGTCTATTCGATTCTGAAGAAGATGCGCGAAAAGGAAATTCCATTCGAGGAGGTCTACGATATTTTCGCCATACGTATTGTTATAGAATCTGAACTCGCTAATGAAAAGTTTGACTGCTGGAAAGTATATTCAGTAGTTACCGATCATTACCCTCCCAAACAAAACCGTTTGCGTGACTGGATTTCTACACCCAAAGCCAATGGTTATGAATCACTTCACGTTACAGTAATGAGCCAGACAGGTCAATGGGTCGAAGTTCAGATCAGGACCCAACGCATGCATGAGATTGCAGAAAAGGGGATCGCCGCTCATTGGAAATATAAGGAAAAGGTTTCGGGAAATGATACAGGTCTCGACAGATGGTTGATCCGTATTGGTGAGTTGCTTGCAAATTCAGAATACGAGCCGCTGGCCTTTCTGGATGAGTTTAAGTTGAATCTTTTTGCTGACGAAATATTTGTTTTTACTCCCAAAGGGGAGATGCGTACCTTACCGGCTAATGCGACAGCATTGGATTTTGCCTATAGCATCCACACCGAGGTAGGTAATAAATGCATTGGGGCCAAGGTGAATCATAAACTGGTTCCTTTAAATACGCGGCTCAAGAATGGTGATCAGATTGAAGTGATCACTTCAAAGATGCAGCGGCCTAAAGAAGAATGGTTTGAATATCTGGTCACAGCGCGTGCCAAAACCATCCTGAGAAATTCAATCAAGGAGTATAAGAGAGAGTTTTTATACCAGGGCAAGGAATTACTTGAAAATTTATGTAAAGAACTGGGTATTGAACCCGGTAGGACACTCGAGTCGCAACTTCAGGAATTCATGCATATTCCAAGCCAGATCGAGTTCTATTACAAGGTTGCAAAGGGAGAAATAGGACTTAAAGAAATCCGTTCATGTGTGGGTCAGGCTGAAAAACAAGGATGGCTCAAGGCAATCCGGTTACCTTTTACCAGATCACGCAATACGATCAACAAACTGATCGGGAATGAAGATATCAAGTTAAAAAATGAACCTGAAGACCCCGATGAATTTAAACCCGGATATGAAATTGCAAAGTGCTGTTTCCCAATCCCGGGTGATGAAGTTCTCGGATTTCATATCAACGACAAGATTTTAATTCACCGCACCAGTTGTACAGAAGCATTAAGTCTTGCATCACGCTATGGGGACAAAATAGAAGCCATCGATTGGACACGCCTTGAAACCACTACCTTTATCTGTGGTCTGAATATTACCGGTATTGATGCTCCGGGATTGATTTATGATATCGGAAAGGTGATTACTGATCAGTTCCATCTCAATATCAAGTCATTTCATCTTGACAGTAACGGTGAAGTATATGAAGCTTGGGTCATCTTTTACATAGCGAATACCGATACTTTGATTGATTTAATCCTGGCTTTGAAACGAATAGGTGGCATTGAAAAGGTGAACAGGGTAAGTAATCTGCAGGATTTAAAATTTAACATGTAAAAATTTTAAAATTTAACAATAATAATGATTTTTGATTAATACCTTAGTGTTTTTATTTATACCAATTTTGAATAAGCTAAAAATATTATCTTTATGCAAAAAATGACGATGATGAAAGAATTTGACAAAATCGGCTTTGAAACAGTAAAAAAGTTGTTTACTGAATACCTTGAGAGTCACGGCCACCGCAAAACACCGGAACGGTTTACTATTCTTAAAGAGATTTATTCAACCGACGGTCATTTCGACATTGAGACATTGTATATTCGAATGAAGAACAATAAATACAGGGTCAGTCGGGCAACGTTGTACAATACGATCGAACTCCTGCTCAGCTGTAGCCTTGTGACCAAGCATCAGTTTGGGAATAATTGTGCTCAGTTCGAACGGTCGTTTAAATTTAGACAACACGATCACTTTATTGATATTGAAACAGGCACAGTGCTGGAATTTTGTGACCCAAGACTTCACGATATTCAGCTTGCAATAGAAAATGCATTAAATGTTAATATCTCTTCTCACTCTCTTACTTTTTATGGAACAAAGAAAGAAGTAGCCGGGGAGAGCGATAAAAAAAGCAATTAGCGATTTACAATTAAATTATGAAAGTTGATGTTTTATTAGGTCTCCAATGGGGAGATGAAGGGAAAGGAAAAATTGTTGATGTACTTTCAGCCAATTATGATATCATTGCACGTTT
>JGI24140J50213_10000631_pt1 | contig 16198 bp, 27 predicted proteins | sample BarGraIncu00222A_FD_50213 | JGI IMG/M metagenome (IMG submission 50213)
CTCACCAAGTCTTTTCTTACCAACTATTTTCTCCATGTTAGTTAGTCCTTGAAGGTCTTGAGGTTTGTATATTGCATCTTCATCATATGAATTTTCTAGCAGTATCTCAGCTACTTTGATAACATCTGTATACTTTCTATTGCTTCTACCCTCAACTATTTTCCAGCCTATATATTCAGTACCCGCTACTACTTGCTCTAATGCATATTCTTGGATATCCTTGGCCCACTTAGCTAATTCATCACACTTACCTATAATGTCAGCAATTTCATCGCCTCTTAATGTTGGACCATCACTGAATTCATACTTGGCTAGTTCCATGTTTTTCTCTTCTCTAGCTCTACATACTGCTTTTGCATTGCAGAAACCACAGTGACCTCCGGCGCAATATTCTCCCTCACCTTTGAATGCTAATTCTGCAGTTGGCTTAACAAATTCATTTGCCCAGGCAAGTAAATCCTCTGCTGAAATTTCGTCAGTGCTTATAGAGTCTAATCTAGGTTGGATAATAGTCATTTTTACCTTTTTAATATCATATAAGAAACTAAACTCTGCTATAGCTCCTAATGCATATAACCTCATCTGCTTATTATCTACTGCAGATACTGGAATTCCTTTACCATATTTCAGGTCACACACTTCCATAGTTCCATCAGCAATTATCACAAAATCTCCGGTTCCAAATCCTTCTGGAACCCATTTGCTAAAATTCAATCTTGCCTCGATTTTGAGTAAAGCATCAGGTGTTACTGCTTTAGCCTCCGAAACTTTCTCCATGCAGGTATCAACATACATTGCTACATAATCAGGCATGTCATTTGTAAAAAGTTTGTGCGCTTCTATCTTTTTAAATTCAATGTTAAATTTCCTTGTACTAATTTCTTTTAAACAATGCTTAAGGTTTAACTCACCCAGCTCATGAGCAAGTGTTCCCTCTGCAGCAAATGCACTAGTTTTGTTTTCATAGTTTTGCTCGAGTCTTGCACTAGGAGGACAAGCCATCCAACGAGATGCAGAACTTGCACTTAATATTGCATGCATTGCCATTAAATTAACCCCTCCGCTTCTTTATATACTGCTGCATACTCCTTTTCTTCTAAGTCTGGCAACTTACCAGCGCCATGAGCAGCTACAAGGTCCTTAACTTCTTTCTGCTTGCCTGACTTCATAATTGCACCAAGTCTTTCTCTTATCATTTCCTTTGTAACCTTAACCTCTTCCTTTTTATCTGCTTTTGGAGCTTCATCTTTAATCTCTGCATCTATTGTTGCAACATTTTCACTGATATCTTCCCTTGGAGCTTTAATTTCTTCTACAGGTTTGTCCTCTTTATCTACCATTGGAGACACAATCTTAATTTCTTTTAAATTACTAGCTCCATATTTAGCTTCAAACTCCACCACTGCTTTATCCTTATCACTAAATGTATTAATGAAGCTTATTAGTTCCTCGTTTGAATTAAATTCTGCTGTTATTTTCATAATTAATTTCCCCCTTATTATTTTTAATCTATACCCTCTATACCTAAATCAATAATTTCCATTGATCCATGCGAACTAAACTTTTTGCTTTTATACTCAATCATTAATCTTCTAGGATGTTCTTCAATGTATTCTTTTGTTATATATGCACTCTTAGTTATGCCTTTAATTAATCTCTGTGGTAAATATACAATCTCACCACTTTCTATTTCATGAACTATTATCTTTAATTTAGCCATTTAATCAAAACCTCCTAAGAACAACATATTTTCGTAAGCTTCAATATCAACTCTTTGTACTATTACTTTTGTAGCATTTCTTATGTGCTGCTTATTATCAGAATATCTTGAAAAATAACCTATTGAGTATGAGTTGTTAGTTGGTACTACAACTACATCATTTTCTTTTAAATTTTCTATATTTGTTTTATAGGAGTACTCCATATATTCTGTTGCTGAAAAACTCTTAAACTTAACCAGGGCTATTGTCTCAGGCATCTATCTCACCCTCCTTTAAGACATTTGTTATTATTCGAATTGAGTCATTAATGTAGCTATCCGCTTCATTAGGTCCTTCAATGTTTCTTAAATTTATCAGAACTTCTTCAAGTGCTTTTTTATACTTTTCATCCATCTGTACAACATCACCACCTCTGTGCTATAATTTTATTGAAATGTTTTACTTGAGCCCTCTGTAAAGGGTTCTTTTTTATTTGCAATATTTACTCCAAGATTTTAACCCTGCCATAGTTGCTACTAAATTGTTTCTTTTACAATAGCTGATATAATTCTTCAAACTTTTATTACTCAATTTTAATCACCTCCTCACCAGTAATTTCTTGCCTGACTTAATTTCAGAAAATGTGAAGCTCTCCCAGTCTTTATTTATTTTTAAAAAGTGCTTTGGGTTTAAACCAAGTTGTCGAAGTAATCTTCTCTCTTCAGCATTTGGCAGCCTTCTCATCTGGTTTATTCCTCCTTCATTAAATTTCTGATATCCTCTAAAAAGTGATTTTCAAATTTATTGTATGGAGCATGTATTTCAGAACATTTATTACAAGGTTCTTGAGTTACCTTTGCATTTTTATAAAAGCATTTTTTGCATCTAGTCTTTTCAGCCATTTAACTCACCTCTCTTAAACTTATTTTTAATGAAGCCTTTGACCTTGCAAGACTTCTACTTACCTCAGATGGAGATACCCCTAAAGCTTTACTAATTTCTGACTGGATATAATCTTTTAAATGATATAAGCTAAAAATTTCTCTATCTATTCCGTTAATGTCTTTGAGCATTTCCTCAACTGCAATTTGCGAATGGTCATCTTCTATGCCAAATTTATCTTTTAGGCAGATATCTAAAGAATCACCTGTGTATATTACCTTGTCTAAACTGTCACAAAATACAACTTTCTTTTCTGTATAATCCTGTCTAGTGGACCTAATTGTATTTCCATGATCTCTGAAATGGTTTAGAATATGGCCTCTTGCATTTGCCATAAAACATGTTGTAAATTTCCCTTTGCTGGGGTCAAATATTTTCATAGATTTAGCGAATGCTTGATTTACTAATGCAAAGGTTTCTTCCTCTTCCATGCTCTCTAGCTTGTACGATTTAACTGCATACTTAACTAAATTTATATTTGCGTTATAAAAATCGTCCCCCGCTCTTTTATCTCCGTTTTTAAACTGTTTAATCAATTCCTCTTGCATTTTAATCCCTCTTCTCTAAATCCAATTACCATTCTGTCCATAATTCTATTTGCTTCTTTTCTACTAATTCCCATTGCCTCACTTAATTTTCTTTTAGCTTTCTCTCTGGCCAATATATCCATGTTCGTTCCCTCCCTTAATTTTATTTTTAGTTAAGCATTGCGCTTTTGTTTGAAATGTTGTCATATTACGATTGGCATTTAAATATATTAAAGTGTGAAGTGTTTGGTTTTTTCGATGTTAAACAAATTTTATATTTAATTTAGTGACTGTGCATTTATACCTACATACTCACAAAACTGTTTAGGTGATATATAGTAGGTCCATATCGAACTCATCTTTACCGCTGTTCCAAATGGTAACAATCCTCTTTGTAATCCAATTCTCACAAATTGTTGCGATTTGCCCATGATTTCGGCGGCTGCAATAACTGATAAATGCTTACCTTTATATTCATCCATCAAGCTATTCCTCCTCTTCTAATTGTATTTCCGTCATTCCTAATAAAAAATTAAGATCTAAATTTAAAACATTAGCTATTGAAATTAAACTTTTAACTGAAGGAGTGTATCTACCAGCTTCAATATCAGCTATATAGCTCCTTGACAGCGCCGATTTCTCAGCTAGTTGCAATTGTGTTAAGTTCATTCCATTTCTATTTTTGCTTATTAGGTCACCAATTATTTTCTTTTGCTCTGTGCTCATTTCATCACCCTCTTCCGATAAATTTAGTATATTGTATTACCGTCATTTTGTAAAACCTCAAATTGGTCTATTATCCCAGATTAACATATTACTACTTGTCCTACCGTCTATTTACTTGTTATTCCGTCATTTATAGGTATAAATTTAATTGTATAAACATATACTATGGATTATAATTGACTTATGTCGTCAATACCGACATTGCAAAGGAGATTAATTTATATGGATATAGGTTCTAATATTAAAAAATACAGAAATGACCGAAGTCTAACTCAGGTTGAATTAGCCAATAAGGCGAATATATCAAGAAGTTATCTAGCAGATGTTGAGAGAAACAGATATAATGCAAGCTTAGAAACCCTAAACTCTATAGCTGTTGCTTTGGAGGTTCATATGTCAGCCCTACTAGGAGAAAGCAATGAAATATGGGATGAAGATACTAGCTCTAAAATTAAAGCTCTCGCACTTAAAAGTTTTAAAGATGGTCCAATTAAGGTTAATAAAATTAATAAAATGGACTCTACCTTAGATATAGTTCCTAAAAAATTTACTATCGCAGATGAAGCCAGATCATATATAGGCAAACATACAATATTAGCAGCAGACGGATTTGATTTAAATAAAATGTCTGACGAAGATGTTTTAGAATTTGCAAATGCTATATTAGAACAAATAAAAATGGTAGGTTATAAATATAAAAAATAAATACTACACTTACTATAGATAAAGGAGTCACTATGAAAAATCCAAACGGATATGGATCCATATATAAACTTTCAGGAAAAAGGAGAAAACCTTTTATGGCCCGCAAAACTATAGGATGGGATGAGAATGGAAAACAGTTATATCAAACTATTGGATATTTTGAAAAACGAGAATTTGCAATGCAGGCCTTGGCTGATTATAATAAAAACCCATATAGTATTGAAGTATCTACAATAACATTTTCAGAGGTATTTGAGCAATGGAAAGAGGGTAAGTTTGAGGGCATAACTCAAAGTGCTATAAATGGATACAACGCAGCCTATATAACTTGTAATGTCTTGCATGATATGAAGTTTGTTGATATAAGGACTAAACATATGCAAGATATAATTAGGACCTGCGGTAAGGGTCACAGTACTCTAAGAAAAATAAAAGTATTATATAATCAACTTTTTAAATTTGCTATGGAAAATGATATTGTCAATAAAGATTATTCTAATTTTGTTGAGATTGGAAAAAATACTGAGGATAGCACAAGAAAAGCATTTACTAAAGATGAAATCAAAAGGTTATTAGAAGTTACAGATACCATTAAATATGCAGATACTATATTAATTATGATATATACTGGACTTAGAATTGGTGAATTACTTATACTTAAGCCAGGCGATATAGATTTAGAGAATAGAACAATAACTGGCGGAATTAAAACAGATGCGGGTAAAAACAGGATTATACCAATAAGTAGTAAAATTTTTGATATGATAAAAGATAGAGTTGATGAGGGTAATGAATATTTAATTGCTAGAGAAAATGGGAAACAATTTAAATATGAAAATTACTACAAAGAAAAATTTACGCCTATAATGGAGCAATTAAACTTTAAACATAAGCCTCATGATTGCCGGCACACATTCGGCACACTAATGAGTAATGCTGGCGCAAATACAATTGCAATACAAAAAGTAATGGGGCATGCTAGCTATGAAACTACGGCTAATATATATACGCATAAAGACATAGAACAATTAAAGAAAGCTATTGATTTAATTTAGATATTTGTTAGTTACTTGTTAGTTACTTGTTAGTTACCGTTAAAATTTCGCCTGTTTTCATACGTTTTTAAAAAGAAGAAACCCCACAAACATCAGTGTTTGTGGGGTTTTCAACTTGCTTGTTTTTATCTCTTTGAGAACTTGCCTACTGGGTTAGTCAGTGCTCAAGTCACTATTTGTTAGTTACTTGTTAGTTACGTCTAACCTTCTATAAAATCTGAGAGATTACTTTATGCAATATTTTACTTTTATATTTTAAACTATAATTAGCATTTATGCATAATATCATAGCTCCATTTGTCTTTATACAACTCCATTCGAAATTTTTAAAGTTACAATATATTAAAACGATTCCTTTATTTTTATATCTTATTTTGTAAGATTTATAGTTTCTTATTGTATCTTCTTTTCCCATTTGTTAGCCCCCCAATATATTATTTACCCCTATTAATATTTTGTTTGTGTCATTAATGATAGCACCCGATCATTAGCAAGTAAAGAACATTTGTTCGCCTTTTGATTTACTTTATGTAATATTTTTCATATTTTATTATACTTGCGTCTGGAAATTGTCACTAATTGTGACATTAAAAAGTAAAATTATTCCTCCATGATATACTAAAATATACGTGGAGGTATGGTTATGTTTGGCAATAGATTGAAAGCTTTAAGAGAAGATATTGATTTAACACAAGAACAATTAGCAACCCAACTAAATATAACTCGCTCAGCCCTCGCAAACTATGAAAATGGATTAAGAGAACCCGGCTATGAAATATTAATTAAAATAGCTGATTACTTTGAAATATCTTTAGATTATCTTTTATGCAGAACTGATGTACCAAGTTCACACCCTAAGCATAAATAGTTTTATTTACTTTATTTTAACACTATTTGTTAATATACACAGAATTAGTGTTCGCCTTATTAACTGTATTTTCCCGATTATTACAACATATTACCTTATATTGTGCGTTGCTAATTACTTTAATATGATAATATAACTTAAAGTCTACCAATGATGGTAGACTTTTTTATTTATCGAAAAAATACTCCTAAAGTTAATTAAGAGTGTTTTTTGTTATTTCCAGCACTTCTATTTCTGTAGTTGCAGCAGCTTCTTCTTTTGCCTGCTTTAATATTTTAGCTTTGGCATCCACCTTAGCTTGCTTCAAATTTTCTGTGGCTATGGCCTTGGCTTCTATTATTAACTCGTCCTGTTCCTGATTCCATACTTCATCCAGTTCATTATACTTTTGCCTTTTGTCCTGTATTGAATTCCGAACCTCTTTCCATGGACGGCCATATTTTTGTGCACTTGCTTTCCATAACTCCGTACGATCTTTTACAAAACTAGGAGGGGGTAACATATCCGCAAGAAATGCTGGACAACTTTTACCAGAGGGAAGTCTTACACTATTTATAGCTTTCCACTTTTCAGGTAAGGATTCATATAGATCCTTTGCATTATCATATGGCTTGAAAGCATGAGTGAAACGAGATAATTCGCTTAACCTTTCGGTTTTATAACTTGTAATTTGTGCACCACCGTCTAGCAATGCATTTGCAGCTGCACCCATCTGATCTATACTATGGCCAGTAAATAAGTTCTTAACTCTATACTTTCTAAATTCTACGGCGGTACCTGCCAGACGTCCCTCTATACTTTTTATGATTTTATGAGGTTCATCTATCCATAATAGAATTGGTTTGCGGTCCTCTTGCTCCTGATCTATCCGACTGAAAGCATTAAAGTTTATTTTATCTACAAAGAATCCTAATATAGTGGCTTGATTGTCTTGCCATGCATCATAACTTGCTTTTATAACTATTGTATGTCCATATCCACCCTCTACATTGTCCATTAGAGAACGTAAGTCCAATACTGGCTTACCATCTTCCGTTAGCTTAGGGTCTTGATAAAATAAGTTAGCCATGAGCTGAGAACTACTAAGCATTTTTATTCTACTTAATATAGGATCCACTATTGCACTGACCTTACCCTCATATGCTTTTTCTTGTAATGTCCTCAAATCTCGGCATACCTCAGGCATGGTTTTAACTTCTTCCATCTGTAATAATTCTTCTCTGTAGCTAGGGCTTGTTAATGCTAGATCTAAGTCCAAGAATGACCATACGGATTTTTTAGTGATTGCTCTCATACAACTCTCTACATATTGTTTCATTCTGTCTGTAAATTCTCCGGTAACACTTTGGCCATTAATAAAAGATATAAAACGAGCTGTAATTCTTTCAGATATTTCTAAGGCCTGTAATTCTTCATCACCCCCTCCAGCAAAAGTTCTGCCCATAACATCTGACCAATTAGCAGCTATAGGGTATGCTTTATTATCAAAATCTAAGGCATGAATTTTTTCGTCTGGATAGTCTTCTGGTAAACTATTTACTAGATTTCTAAGCACTTGACCATCTGCGGTATCAATTACTATTATTGTGTAACCATTGACAACCATATCATGCGCCCAAGTTGACCCAAAACCTTCTGATTTACCACTACCTTGTTTACCTTGACCAAAAGTAGATGTGCATAGAGCATCATAAACCTCTTTAAGAGATATTAATTTACCCTCACCATCCTTAAAAGCTACAAGAGGTATGCAAGCAAGAGACTTTTTACCACGCTCTGTAACATAACCAATTTTTACATGAGGTATATCATCTTGTTGGAGCTCATAAGGTAGCTTAACTTCCTTTAGATTTTGAGCTATAATTTCTGGGAATTCTTTTATGAGACTATCCCCTGGTAACTGTAACACTTTGCCCACTTCCTCAGTACTCATTATATTGGACCTACTTAGTAAAAACATAGGCTCTCTATTTTCTATTGCTTCTACGTACTTAGGTACCCACTTTTTAGGTATATCCATACGATCTAATTCATTATCACTTTTTAAGTCTGACCAGGCGTTTGCTAAACTATAAGCTGCAGTTCTTGCTCTTCCAATATCATCACTACTTACCGCTATTCTTAACCAAGTTTTTAACACTTCATCATCCTGTTTTCGCTTTGTCGGATTGGTTAAGCTCTCTTTTATACGTTCAGCTTCCATGTTGCCGGCTTCTTCCCTCTTATGTTTCTTAAGTCTTAACTTTTGAGCCTTAGTTATTGCGAATAAATCACCTATTTCATATCTTATCGTATTTATACCCTCTATTAAGCTTCTTAAAATAGCCCCACCAGGTCCATTTGTGGGGATAAAGCCTTTATCTAATAGATTATAAGCTTGAGTACTTTCTTTCGCCCATGCCACATGGCTATAAGGTTCTAGCATAGCATCAAATATAGCTAAATCATCACCCTCTAGAGTTCTTACTGCAGTTAATAGTGAGGGTAATGGATAGTTATCATCTTTGTCAGTTTTTAAGCTGAAAATATCATGTTTTCTATAATGTAATTCACTACAAAATGCTCTACTTGTATCTATTTTAGGTAGGCTTTCAACTTTATCTATTGTTATATCAGATGCAAATATGCCCTCCATTTTACGTATTACTTCACCTGCCTTATTATTTGGCACTATTATATAAAAGCTTATTGTATTTGCTTGCATTACTATTCTAAAGTTACAACGATAAGGACTTTTTACTGTTAATAATCTTTTATTTTTAAAGAAACTGAATAGTTCTTTTTCTGGTCTGTAAAAACTTGCAATAACTTTAGCCAAAGTATGTGATTGATTATTCCTTACGCTCTTTGATGGTTTAATTAAGAATATAGTATAAGGATCAGGCTCCTTGCCATATACTCGGTCCCATCCTAAAACTATTTCTTTACCAAAAGCACTTTTTAATTTCTCAATTTTAGTTAGTTTTAAATTAATCATGCAAATATCACCGCCCTCAATAACCAAAATATAATCCATGACCAAAATAAGTATTTTTTAGGCTTTTCAGCACCTAACATTATCAACCAAATTGCTCCTATAGTTCCTATTAATAAAGGTAAATCCATTGCTCCACTACTAAAAAGAGTGTCTAATAGTTTCCATAGCTCAGTTACCCAGTGGACTGGATTCGCCCAGTATGCTATATTATCAAGCTTTGTATTAAGAGCTTGTATTTGGGTTTCTACACCCTTGAAAGGGTTAACCTTATCTAATAAACCACCAGAGGCTACACTTTCAAATACTGCCGGTGCCATGTTGGTAGGATCAATAAGTTTTCCACTAACGTCATACGCTTGTAAATGCAAGTGTGGTCCTGTACTATGACCAGTATTACCACTTAATCCTATTATATCTCCGGCTTTTACGTGATCCCCTGCCTTTACTGTGATAGTACTTAAGTGACCGTATAGAATTCTCACTCCATTATCTAATTTAACAAATACACCTTTGCCAACATTCTTATCCCCGTAGTTCATTAAGCTTTCTACTACACCCTCGCCTATTGCCCTTAATTTAGTACCTTGTTGTACTGCAAAGTCTACACCGCTATGTGGTAGTGGGTGTGAAGGTCCTAATTCTTTAAATTTAGAAGTAATTTTAGGTATTGCGCCGGCTACGGCGGCTAAGTATGTTACACAAAGTGAATTCATATTTTTCCTCCTTTATTTTTTAAGTTGTTGCCATACGTCTATCTGTAGATTATCTCGTAATGTTATAAATAACATAGGTACTAAAAGAATTGCAATATATCCACCAATACCCTTAAAAATTCTGCCTTTCCACCCTGGTAAATCAAGCTGAGCTTCAACTATTCCCCAAACTACAACCGCTATTCCTACCCAAAAACTAGCCATTTGCATTAATTTTAATATAGCTACCCCTCCATCAGCTCCTGCAGCTGCAAAAGCTGGAACTCCTGGTAAGAATAATAAAAATGCTGAATATGCTATAGATATTAAAAATCTGTATTTCCTAAACTTTAAAAGGTTGGCATCCAATTGAGCAAAGCTACCACTTACTACTTCCCTGAGTATTTCAAATTGTTGTACTCTCTTTTGTGCTGCAGGTGTATGCATTTTTAGTTGTGATACTAGGCTTTTATTTTCCTGTGATTCCCTCTTTTTTTGTGTCATACCTTTTCTACAATTCATTACTATTATTTTCATTATTTTTTACCACCTTTCCTAAATTTTTGGACTACTCCAGTAGCGATACATGCTACTCCGGCAGAATATAAAGTATATTTTAATAGAATTATTAACGCAGTCATAAAGTTTTTACCTCCTGTATAATTTTTAAATTTAAGACCATACTATAGTTATGAGTACTAGCAATTTTAATAAGAGAGGATGTGTTAACATGATTACAATTGGTATAGGTTTTATGATGATAGCTTGGGGTTTAAATGCTTTTCTTTAAAATTAATTTAGCGCGTCAGCCAATTGGCTGGGGCTTTTTTTATTTACCATTCAATTTAGAACCAAATTGTTTCTTGATTTTATTATCATTGGACCTCATATTATCTGCATTCCTTTTATTTGTTTTTGCTTGGTCTGACTTTTTCATATAAATTACCCCCTTGATTTTATTAAAAATCCATTTCTATTAACTCAGTTTTTTCAGATTTACCGTTCTTTATTTCTGATTTAGGTTCTTCATGATCCTTGACGGATTTCAATATATCTTTAATAAATCCACTTAAATTACTATGACTTTTAATCCATTTATATAGTTCCATATCTTCATTATTATCTTTAAAACTTAAAGCAATTGGTTTTACTGCCATAACATTTCACCTACCTTTTTAAATCCAATACTGTTCGCAAAAATCGGATTGTCAGCCACATAAGAATTTATATATCTTTTTTTAAAAGCCTTTTCAAATATCTTATATCCGCCACCAACAAGAATTATTTTTTCAGTCCTGGAGGGAAATTTCATACTTAGATCTTCATTTATTTTATTGAAATTCCTTTTTAGTATTTCAGTAACAAAACTTAGATCAGTTTTCTCTCCATCTATCTCAAAATATCCTTTTGTCAGTATTCTTTCAGCATCTGGAATGCCTAGATCTAAGCTATATAAAGAGTTTAATCTGTCTGCGATATCTTTGTAGATACCAATTGTACCAACTACAACCGTAGTGGATTCTTTTAACTTTTTATCAGCTATATAAGCTATATCTGTAGTCCTTCCACCTATATCGACTACTATTACATCATCAGTTATTCCTAAGCTATAATAAGCTCCTAGACCCTCTGGATATACTGCGAAATCAGTTATTATAATCTTTCTATCCTCACCATTAAGCTTTATATTTTTGACTCTATCACTAAGCACCACATCAGTCAGCATCTCTTTGTTAGCTTTATATTGATTAATAGGTAAGCCACAAATTATCTGCTGAAATACATCATCTTTGGAACCATTCAAAGCTATTCCAGTTAATAATAATGGCATGAAATTTTCTTTATTGCTTTTATTTAATTCTGTTTCAAAATTTCCCTCTCCTATATAGAAGTCTTTACCCTCATATTCAAGATGGAGCTTTGAACCTAGAATGTTTTCCTCTGTAGTTACAAGGCTTTTAATATTGGTGCCAGGGAACTCTTTTAAGCTATAATTTCCTACGTCTATTCCTCTTTTCATAATTTCCTCCTAATTTTACTAACTTCTTAATATACTTTATGCTTAAAATATTAAAATGTTTCCTAATTTATTAATATTTTTCTTAAAATATTATAATAAATATGCAAAAAAAATATGATACTAATTTAAGTACCATATTTCATGAATTGTCTTATTAAGTTTTACTGCTATTTCTAGCGACTTTTCTAAAGTTGGTCTACTAAAATCTCTTTCATAACTATAGTATGATTTAATATTCACATCAATTAATCTAGCGAATTCTTCAGGTTCCATTCCATACTCTCTCATTCTAATTTCCTTAAGCTTATTCTTAACACCCATATAGTCACCCCATAGTTTATTATATGAATATTATTCTCTAAATGTTTTTAAATTCCTTTTTTACTGGCTGTTTGTTTGAGGTTTTAGAATATATTACTTTCTAAAAATTCTTTCTTCAAAAGTAATATATTCTAAGGACTCTAAAATAATGCTAGTCCACACACTATTACCAAAAAATAAAAAAAGACCTCAAGGAAATTACTCCCTGAGGTCTTAACTATTGTGCTGCCACTGCAAGAGGATCTATTGCCGTTATATTTTCAACTTCATTTTTAACATCTGCTTCATCTGTGACAGGATCATAAGCTGGAGCTAGTAAAGTAGTAACTTGGCTATTAACTTCTCCGACCACACTTTCTCTAAAATGATCTAATTGAGATTGAGTTAATGTTGGAAACTTTGCTATTAATAGTTTATCAAACATTGTGGCCTTTAAAACACCTGCATTAGGTATGAACTTAAATATTTGTTCTACTTGATAAAATATTCCTTTAGAAATGGTTGCACGTGAATTATACTCATCCACCCCTATTTTAGCAATCTCAGCCTGTTTTTTCTTACCAAGGTACAAACTTACCTGTGTAATTAAATATGTCATAGCAAGCCCTAATATAGTGAATAAAGCATTAAATAATATTGTTGAAACCCCACTTAATAATGTATTTGTCATATTTACATTCCTCCTGAATTATATTAGTATTTTGAATGATTCAAACCCCTTAGCTTGCAATTCTTTTATCCTAGCATCTGCATTTACTTCACTTGAAAAACTTCCTGTGATAACTCGATATGTTTTATCATTTATAACTGGAATAACTACTACTGGCTTAGCCACTATTACTGGTTTAGCCACTAATATAGGCTTAATTACTACCTCTGGAACTGGAATATCTTTGCCAGTAATTCCTTTTACAATAGCATTAGCTAACATTGCAGTGCTATATCTATTACAATCCGTNTTGGTATCACAGAAAAAAGGCTCAATCAAGACGGCTACAGCCTTTGTGTATTTNAGTACGTATAAGTTAGGTCTTGATTTACTGCCTCTATTGGTGAAACCTAAACCAGCTATTTGTNCGCTTATTTTATCTGCATATACTTTTCCTTTTTCACTTATATACTCTACTTCGCACCCTTGCGCCTTATCTGTCTGAAATGCATTTACATGACAACTTATAACTAAGTCTAGGCTTAAACTATTTGCCTTATTAACTCTATAAGCTAGGCTTTGACTTAATGTTAGCCCCGCCTGTGTAGGTGTTATATTAAATACTGTATGTCCAAGTTTTATAAACCCAGCAATTACTAATGGAACGTATTCCCGAATGACCTTTTCTTCATTTAAATATCCGTTTGCGCCCCTATCACCACCCATACCATGTCCCTCATCTATACCGATTTTCATTGATTAATCACTCCTTGCTATTAAATTTTTGTTGCTAAAAATACCAGAATACCTATGATTGTTCCGGTAGCACCAATAGCTGAATATATTTTCCCTGTTGTTAACTGACTACCTTTTGCCGCGCCTTGCTGAGAATTAACAAATTCAAACAATGGTTTTAGTGATTTTTCTATTTTGTCCACCATTAGCTGTAAATCTGCATTAGTAGCATAAATACCACTTGCAGCAAGATTCTTTTCTCGCATAACATCAGCTTGTTGGTCTTTATATACCTGACTCTCTCTAGCTAAACTAAGAGCTGCAAGATCTGCTGTTTCCTTAATACGAAGCGCCTTCTCGCGCTCTATCCCAACCTCTGTATATCGTCTATCACGTTCATCTTGAAATTTATCTTCTAATAATCTTATAGTTTCGGTATGTTCTTTTAAAGCTTCCAATGTCCAAACATTTTCAGTTCTCATAATTTTTTTTGTCATTCAACTCCCTACTTTCATATTTTTTAGACATGAAAAAGACACCCTTTCGAGTGTCTTAATTTAATTATTCATTTTTTCATTAATGCTTTCTATATCGACTATTGCCTTATCATAAACAGCTTTAATTTTCTCATTTTTATCATCTTGTAATTCTGCAAGGTTCTTAAATGCTAAAAAAAGAATATCAACTTTTCTTACTAAACTTCTGATTGGTGGTTCTCCCAAGATATCATCCCCTTTCTCATTTGTATATTCTACAAATGTTGTAAATTTCCTTTATTTACAAAGAAAGAGAATTATAGTTACGTCGGGATATTTTCCTATTGCGCAACAACGTTTCCTTTTATTTCGGTATGAAAAGTCTTTTTAGTCTTATTTATTTTATGTACAATAGCACTAATTATTAATGTGAAAACAAAACTTATTAATATTCTGGTTATTGAGACATTAATATTTACATATTTGTAAACCAACCTAATCATTAATTGATGAACTATATAAAATTCGAAGCTTATATTACCTAAATACACCAACAATTTATTACTTATAAATTTGGATAAATAACCTTTTTGTATGGCAAATGTGTAAATGATGAATGCTGCGAAAGGCAAGTAATAAACTTCATATCTAAAAGACTGGTTAATATACGGATTTAAATAGTAAGCAATAATAAAAAGAATTATACTTAATAATTCTAATAATGTGTATTTAACCACTGTACCATTGTACGTTTTTAGTTTATCTATTCCAATTATGCCCAATAAAATTCCAATATAGTAACTCAATAAACTAAAAAATGGATTAACATAAAACAACCAATTATTAAAGGTACTATCTCTGCCGACAAAAACAATTAAAAATTGAAAACTGTATACAATAACAATGACAAACCAAATATTAATCTTTTTCTCATTTATTTTCCTAGTAAGCTCAAATAACAATGGAGTAGCTAAGTAAAAAAATAAAGTTGTTGATAAATACCAAGATGGTGCATTATACGAAAGACCTATCCCTAAATTAGGCACAAAGCTCTGTATCAATGTTAAGTTAAAAAAAGCCCTAACTATTGATTTTATAGGTGAACTTATTATTTCTTTATATATGAACATTGCCGCAATCATAAATGTTAATACGTGTAACGGATATATTCGTTTCATTCTTTTTTTAACAAAAGATATCGAATCTTTAACAGTATGACCATGCATTTTATTGTAATAGTTATAAGCCACCACAAAACCTGATAATACCATAAAGAATATGGTTCCAACGTATCCATCACTAAAAAATCTATTGTATAAAATAATATGCTCTTCACTTACTAAAACAGATGAATGAAATAAAAATATAATTAAGATAGAAAAAAATCTAATTGATTGTAATGATTTAATCAATTTATACACCCCCTCTAAATAGTATCTGCTAATTTTTAAAAAATTACAACCAAATTTTCTTTAATATACTATTTTATTCTATTTTATTTCATATTATTTATAAAATTGTAAATTTAATTAAACTGTTGCTCCTGTAACATTTAACCCAAAATGCTTTATTAGCTACATTAACCCTGATGTTCTCAATCTAGCTAATAAAGCATTGAAATCTGTTTTCATAGTTGCCACATCTGTTGCCACTGAATCAGCTTGTGACGATAATTTTTTAGTGTTTTTCGTCCATGCTCCCCATGCGCCACTAACCCAATTACGTGAATAGGTAACTTCGGAATTGTATACTTTAAAAGTTGAATATGAAAAAATATCCTCAACACGATAAACTTTATAATATCC
>JGI24140J50213_10000632_pt1 | contig 16191 bp, 14 predicted proteins | sample BarGraIncu00222A_FD_50213 | JGI IMG/M metagenome (IMG submission 50213)
GTTCGAGGAGTTGGCGCATGTGGTCGGCGCGAGCGGCGGCGCGCGGGGCTTTCTCGACTGGCTGAAAAAGCTGAAGCAGACGATCGGCATCGCGCCCAGTCTCGGCGCGGCCGGCGTGCAGCGCGAGGCGATCCCGCGCCTTGTCGCGATCGCCACGGCCGACATCTGCCACAAGACCAATCCACGCCCGGTCACGGCCGCCGACTTCGAGCGCCTCTTCGCGGCCGCACTGTGAACGCGNCGCCGACGAGGGAGCACGAGCGCGTCAAGGTCGGCATCTCGGCCTGCTTCTTCCATGCCGACGACAAGCGGCCGATCTTCACCGGCAAGACGTTGCAGTACGTCGAGCAGTCGGTCGCGCACTGGGTGATGTCGACCGGTGCGCTGGCGGTGATGATCCCGAGCCCGGCCGGCGACACGCACAAAGGCGACGCCGCGCTCGACGACTTCGCCGTCTGGCTCGATGCGCTCGTTCTCGAGGGCGGCTCCGACGTCTGGCCGGGCAGCTACGGCGAAGAACCGCTCGACGAACGCTGGCACGGCGACCGCGTCCGCGACGACTACGAGAAGGCGCTGCTCGCCGCGTTCGCGGCGCACGGCAAGCCGGTGCTCGGCATCTGCCGCGGCTTGCAATTGATGAACGTCGCGCATGGCGGCACGCTGTTCCAGGACATCGATGCGCATCGGCCCGGCGACGTTCGCCACCGCGACGCCGTCAGCTACGACCGCAATCTCCATCCACTCGAGTTCGTGGCCGGAACGCGGCTCGCCGAGATCTTCGAGGACACGCCGCGCGCGACCGTGAACAGCGTCCATCACCAGGCCGTCAAGGACCTGGCGCCGGGCTTCGTCGTCGAGGCGCGCTGTCCCGTCGACGGCATGATCGAGGCGATTCGCAAACCGGGGCCGAGCTTCATGGCGGCGGTGCAGTGGCATCCGGAATTCCACCGGTCCGGCGAAGGCACGCTCGACGACCGGCCCTTGCTCGACGACTTTCTCGCCGCCGCGCGCGCGGCGCGGCAACCATGACGACGACGTTGACGATCACGAATCCGGCCGATGGCTCGCTGCTCGGCGAGCTGCCGGCCGACGATGCGGCGAGCGTCGCCGCCAAGGTCGCGCGTGCCCGCGCCGCGCAGCCCGGCTGGGCCGCCGTGCCGCTGGCCGGGCGCAAGGCGGCGATCGCGCGGTTTCGAGAGCGTGTCGTCGCCGAGCTCGAGACGCTGGCGAGAACGTTGACGTCGGAAGTCGGCAAGCCGATCGCCCAGTCGCGCAACGAGCTGAACGGNTTTCTCGGCCGCATCGATTTCTTCCTGGCCGAGGTCGAGGCCAGCACGGCGAGCGAAGAGGTCTTCGCCGACTCNGCGGTGACGGAGCNAATCGTCCACGACCCGCTCGGTGTCGTCGCCAATGTCTCGGCGTGGAACTATCCGTACTTCGTCGGCGGCAATGTCGTCGTGCCGGCCCTGCTGACCGGCAACACGGTGCTCTACAAGCCTTCGGAGTTCGCGACGCTGACGGGCCTGCACATCGCCCGGCTGCTGCACGCGTCCGGCGTTCCCGGCGACGCGTTCATCGCCGTCGTCGGCGGCGGCGCGGCCGGCGCGGCGCTGGTTGACCAACCCGTCGACGGCATCTTCTTCACCGGCTCGGCCGCCACCGGCGCGCAGATCGCAGCCGCGGTCGGCCCGCGCCTGATCCGACTGCAGCTCGAGCTCGGCGGCAAGGACCCGAGCTATGTCGCCGACGATGCCGATCCGCAGGCCGCCGCCGAATCGCTCGCCGATGGCGCGATGTACAACACCGGGCAGAGCTGCTGCTCGGTCGAGCGCATCTATGTGCACGAGCGCATCCACGACGCGTTCGTCGACGCCTTTGTCGCGACGGTCGCCGGCTTCAAGCTCGGCGATCCGATGGACGACGCTACCTACATCGGCGCGATCACGCGGGCGCCGCAGCTCGCGGTGCTCGAAGCCCAGGTGGCCGACGCCGTGGCGAAGGGCGGCCGCGTGCGGATTGGCGGCAGGCGCGTCGCGCGGGCAGGGCAATGGTTCGAGCCGACCGTCGTCACGGAAGCGAACCACGGCATGCTGCTGATGCGCGACGAGAGCTTCGGCCCGGTCATCGGCATCCAGAAGGTCAGGGGCGACGACGAGGCGGTCGCGCTCATGAACGACACGCGATACGGCCTGACGGCGGGCGTGTACACGCGCGACGAGAGCAGGGCGCGACGTCTGCTCGCGCAGGTGCGCGCCGGAAGCGTCTACTGGAATTGCTGCGACCGGGTGAGCCCACGCCTGCCGTGGTCCGGTGTCGGCGACTCGGGCATCGGCGTCACGCTATCGACCTATGGCATTCAGACCTTCACGCGTCCGAAGGCGTGGCACCTGCGCAGGCCCTGAACAGCGGTCGAGCGCGTCGACGCATCGACACGTGTGACGAGGTCAGTGCGCGAGCGCTGCGACGGGTCGCTGTGTTGCGTTCATGTCCCCCGGGTCGGGCTGCGCCCGACCCTCCTCCTTTACTTCACTCCACACAGCGACCCGCCGCAGCGCTCGTGAGACCAGCGTAAGCAGTCGGGCCTTCATCCATTTGCAGCGCTGATGCCTGCTGCCGAGGGTGTCGGGTGACCGGCGCAGTGAAGTAAAGGGGGAGCTGTCGGCCGCCAGGCCGGCAGCGGAGGACATGAACGGAGCCGGTCGCCCGGCACCCTCGGCAGCGACGCCGCGGCACGGCACGGCACGGCGAGTTCAATACGTTTGAATGCGGTTTGGTACGAGGCCGCAACGCTCTCAGGTCACCGATCCCAGCGTCACTTCGCCAACCGGGATGAATCCGATCGGATTGAGGCTGATGGGGATCAGCCCGATCGACGGCGCCGCCGAGGCGGCAACCTCCAGAGGCAGTGGCGTGTGGGTCACCGAGGCGAAGGCGGAGATGACGGCCTCGGCCTTGCGGCGCGATTCGTCGCGCGCCGTTTCCAGCGCGATCTCGGCGCGGCGCAGGGCGTCGGCGATCGACTCGGTGGCAAGCATCTGCGTCGCACCGACATTGAGCTTGACGCGGACGATGCGTGGCGCCACCTGGCGGTCGTCGATCCGCGCGTTGATGCGGGCGACGACGATCTCGACATCGGCNACNCGCGTGCGCGGCAGCACCACGGCGAANTCGTCGCCGCCGAGCCGGCCGGCGACGTCGCGGCGGCGCAGCGTTTCGCGCAAGGCGGTGCCGATCTGGCGCAACGCCTCGTCGCCGAGCGAATGGCCGAGCATCTCGTTGATGTGCTTGAGACGGTCGACGTCGAAGACCAGCACCGAGGCCATCTCCGGCGCCGCCTTGATCGCCTTGGCGGCNAGCTCGTGGAAATGGCGCCGATTGGGCAGCTGGGTGAGGGTGTCGACTTCGACCATGTGGCGCAACTTCCGGTGCGAGGCCCGCAACTGCGCGACATTGCGCTCGTGGTTCATGACGAGCGACAGCTGCGGCATCAGCAGCGCGGTCGCCGTCTGTGCCAGCACGGCGCCCAACGGGACATCTGCGGCTCCGAGCGCCGGGGCCAACGCCGTGAACGCCAGCGCCATCCAGGCCGCCTGCACGAGCGCGCTGCAGGCCAGGCCGAAGAGCAGGCTCTTCAGAATTGGCGCGGTCGCGAAGTCTTCGAGACGCGAGACGACGAACGCGGCATGCAGCGTGACGACGAGCGTCGCGATCGCGAAGACCTGCTGCGGCGTGACGGCGCCGAGCGGCACGAACCATGCCGCGGCCGACACGGCCGAGGCGATGCCGAGAGCGAGCCAGTCGGTCCAGGGCGCCACGCCGGCGTCGCCNCGGGCAAAGAAGCGGCGCAGGCCGGCGAGGGTGACGATCGGCCATTGCAGCGCGAGCAGGGCGGCCAGCGGCGCGAGCATGGCGTCGTCCTGGCTCATGGCTTGGCAGACCAGTGCGACGGCGAGCGCGCTGTTGGCGCCGATCCACCACCAGACGCCGCGGCGCAGCTTCTGGCGCACGCCGATCGAGGCGGCCGCGGCGCTGGCGATGGCCACGCCCGCTGCGGCGGCGACGAGCAGGGTCGGCGAGTCGATGAGCATCGCGAAATTCTAGGCAACGCGTTTCCNGCGCGGGGCCGTGATTCGCTGCGCNGCGCGGCCCGCNGCGCGAAAACCGTTACCAATTGGCACGTGTTCGGCCGTGCCGGCCGGCCGATCGNGCCCTCTTACACTCGCTGCCTGCCTTTGCCGCCCGGATTCGACCGCGTGTCGCCATGATCTTCGATGCCTTCTGGCGCGCCGCGGCCTACTGCCTGCATCCCAGAGTGATCGCGTTGTCGCTCGCGCCGTTGCTTCTGGTCGGCGGCGCGGCCGGCGTCCTCGGCTATTTTTTCTGGGAGCCGGCGGTCGGCTCGGTCCGCGCCTGGCTCGAGGACTGGACGCTGCTCGACGCGCTCTTTTCCTGGCTCAAGGCGATCGGCGGCGACGGCTTTCGCAGCGTCCTCGGGCCGCTTGTCGTGGTCGCGCTCGCCGTGCCGGTCTTCATCGTCGTCACGCTCGTTGTCGTCGCATTGCTGATGACGCCGGCGATGGTGCGGCTGGTCGCCCTGCGGCGATTCCCGCTTCTCGAACGGCGCTTCGGCGGCGGCTTCTGGCAGGGCGTCGTCTGGTCGCTGGCCTGCGCCGTCGCGGCGCTGGCCGCTCTCGTCGTCAGCGTGCCGCTCTGGTTCATTCCGCCACTGGTGCTGGTCGTGCCGCCGCTCATCTGGGGCTGGCTCACCTACCGTGTCTTCGCCTTCGACGTGCTGGCCCTGCATGCGAGCCCTGACGAGCGCCGTCGATTGATCCGGGTGCATCGCCTGCCGCTGCTCGGCATGGGTGTCGTCACCGGCTTTCTCGGCGCGGCGCCGTCGCTGCTGTGGGCGGTGAGCGCGCTGGCGCTCGTCTTCGCGCCGCTGCTCATCCTCGTCTCCATCTGGCTGTACACGCTGGTGTTCGCGTTCTCGGCGCTCTGGTTCGCCCACTATCTGCTCGCCGCGCTGCGCGACATGCGGGCTTCGGACGGGTTGGAGCGTGAGGCGGCGGGCGAAAGGGCCGTGGCATCGGCAGCCCGCGACGCGTCGACGGTGCCCGCGACGTACGACCACGACGACGACTGGAACGGACCATGAACTTCGGGCTCATCATCATCGGCGACGAGATCCTGTCCGGAAAGCGCGCCGACAAGCACTTGCCACGCGTCATCGAGATCTTGGCCGCGCGCGGACTGTCCCTGTCGTGGGCACGCTATGTCGGCGACGAGCCGGAGCGCATCACCGCGGACTTGAAGGCCGCGCTCGCCAGCGGCGACGTGGTGTTTTCCTGCGGCGGCATCGGCGCGACGCCCGACGACCACACGCGGCAGTGCGCGGCGGCGGCGCTCGGCGTGCCTCTGGCGCTGCATCCGGAGGCGGGAGCGCTCGTCGTCGAGCGCATGAAGGACATCGCCCGCGAGCGCGGCGAGACCTTCGATCCCGCGCGGCAGGACAACCGGCACCGTCTCGACATGGCGGTCTTTCCCGAAGGCGCGCAGATCATTCCGAATCCGTACAACAAGATTGCCGGCTTTTCGCTGCGAGCGGGCGCCGGCGGCGTCTTCTTCGTCCCCGGCTTTCCGGTGATGGCCTGGCCGATGATCGAATGGGTGCTCGACACCTGCTTTGCGGATCTGCATCGCGCCGCCGAGCTGCGCGAGCGGTCGGTCATCGTCTACGGGGCGATGGAGGCGGCGCTGACCCCGCTCATGGAGTCGATCGAAGCCGGCTTTCCGGGCGTCAAGGTCTTCAGCTTGCCGAGCGTCGACCACCCCGAGCTGGGGCGCCACATCGAGCTCGGCGTGAAGGGCGAGCCGAGCCTGCTCGAGGCCGCCTACGCGGCGATGCTCGATGGCTTGCGCTCGCGACAGGCCAAGCTCGGTGCGGAACTGGTGCGTTGACGCCGTCCTGGGGCATCATCGTGGTGCGTGTCGCCGCACCGAGTACGAGCCTGCCCGGCGAGGCCACTGGCATGCTTTCTGCTAATTTCGACGCGCGCTTTTGGGGCTTCGCCCCACATGAAAAATCGCGACACAACCACCGCAAGCCCCTGGGAGATTGATTGATGGCAGCCAAGACCGTCGCCGACGTGATGAACATGGTGAAGGAAAACGAAGTCAAGTTCGCCGATTTCCGCTTCACCGACACCCGCGGCAAGGAACAGCACGTGACCGTGCCGGTTTCGCACTTNGACGAAGACAAGTTCGTGTCCGGCCACGCCTTCGACGGCTCGTCGATCGCCGGCTGGAAGGGCATCGAGGCCTCGGACATGTTGCTCATGCCCGACCCGAACTCCGCCGTGATCGACCCGTTCTTCGAAGAGCCGACCATCAACCTCACCTGCGACGTGCTCGAGCCGGCCGACGGCAAGCCGTATGACCGCGACCCCCGCTCGATCGGCAAGAAGGCCGAGGCGTACCTGAAGGCATCGGGTCTGGGCGACACGGCCTTCTTCGGCCCCGAGCCCGAGTTCTTCATCTTCGACGACGTGAGGTGGGGCTCCGACATGTCGGGCTGCTTNGTCAAGATCGATGCCGACGAGGCGCCGTGGAACACCGGCAAGAGCTACGAGAACGGCAACAGCGGCCATCGTCCGACCGTCAAGGGTGGCTACTTTCCAGTTCCTCCGGTCGACAGCGCCCAGGACATCCGCGCCGAGATCTCGCTCGTGCTCGAGTCGCTCGGCATCCCGGTCGAGGTGTTCCACCACGAGGTGGGCGGCGCCGGCCAGAACGAGATGGGCACCAAGTTCAGCACGCTGGTCGAGCGCGCCGACTGGACCCAGAAGCTCAAGTACGTGGTCTGGAACGTCTGCCACTCCTACGGCAAGACGGCGACCTTCATGCCGAAGCCGATCGTCGGCGACAACGGCTCGGGCATGCACGTGCACCAGTCGGTCTGGAAGGACGGCAAGAACCTGTTCGCCGGCGACGGCTACGCCGGCCTCTCGGAGTTCGCCCTGTTCTACATCGGCGGCATCATCAAGCACGCGCGGGCGCTGAACGCGATCACCAACCCCGGCACCAACAGCTACAAGCGGCTGGTGCCCGGCTTCGAGGCGCCCGTCAAGCTCGCCTACTCGGCGAAGAACCGGTCGGCGTCGATCCGCATCCCGTTCGTGTCCAACCCGAAGGGCCGCCGCATCGAGGCGCGCTTCCCCGATCCGCTGGCCAACCCGTACCTGGCGTTCTCGGCCCTGCTGATGGCCGGGCTCGACGGTGTCGAGAACAAGATCCATCCGGGCGAAGCGGCCACCAAGGACCTGTACCACCTGCCGCCGGAAGAAGACGCGAAGATCCCGACGGTCTGCCACAGCCTCGACCAGGCGCTCGACTATCTCGACAAGGGTCGCGGCTTCCTGACCAAGGGCGGCGTCTTCACCGACGCCTTCCTCGACGCCTACATCGAGCTGAAGATGCAGGAGGTGACGCGTTTTCGCATGACCACGCATCCGATCGAGTTCGACATGTACTACAGCCTCTGAGGCTTGCGTGCCTGAGAGAAAAGGGACGGCACGGCCGTCCCTTTTCATTGGCGGAGCCAAGTTCCCCTGTTGATCGTGTGATCGTGCAGCGGATGCGCAGGCAAGCTGCGAGACAATCGGCCCCGGCCTGTCGGCGCGGCAGCATCCGCCGGCGTTGACAGGCTGGAGACGACCACATGAAACGCCACATTCTTTGCCTGCTCTCCATTGCCACGGTCTGCACCGGCGGCGCGGTCTTCGCTGCCGACAGCGCCAGCACCGTCGAGGGCAGCGTGATGTACCGCTGCCCCGGCAACGACTACAAGAACACGATCTCGGCCAAAGAAGCCGACAAGCTCGGCTGCAAGAAGATCGAAGGCGCGCCGGTCAGCGTGATCCAGACCTCCAAGCCGCGCGGCTCCGGCTCCCCGGTTCCCGTCGCCGGCAGCGGCGCGTCGGCACGCGTCGATCCGGTGGCGCAGCGCGCCCGCGACAGCGATGCCCGGCGCATCCTCGAAGGCGAGCTCAAGACCGAGGAAGACCGGCTCGCGGCGCTCAAGAAGGACTACAACAACGGCCAGCCCGAGCGCCAGGGCGGCGAGAAGAACTACCAGAAGTACGTCGACCGCGTCGGCGAGATGAGCGCGGCGATCGCCCGCAAGGAAGTCGACGTGGCCGCCCTGCGCCGCGAGATCGCCAAGCTGCCGCCGCCCGCGCCGACGCCGACCTTGTGATCGCGTCGAGCGCTTCGGAGCCGGCCGCGTCGTGCAACGAGACCGCCGCAGGCCACGCGGCGCTCGACCTGCTGGCGACGATGGTCGCCGAGGTGACGGCCGAGGGCGAATGCGTCTTCGCCAACTCGTCGTTCGAGAACGTGCTGGGGCTGTCCCGGCGCAGCATGTCGCGCGGCTCGGCCTTCGACTGGTTCGCCGACGCGCAGCTGGTTCGCGACACCGTCGCGGCCGTCAGCAGCAATGCCTTCGCGACCAGCCGCCTCGACGCACAGCTCAAGCGCCCGGGCTCCAGCCACGGCGAGACATTGCCCGTTCGGGTCACGGTCAACCAGATCGACGGATCGCGCAATGTCCTCTTCGAGCTCGTCGAGATCGAGCAGCAGACGCGTCAGGAGCGCGAGGAGCGCGCGCTCGAGCAGGCGCAGGCGACCAAGGAGCTGATCCGCAATCTCGCGCACGAGATCAAGAATCCGCTCGGCGGCATCCGCGGCGCGGCGCAGCTGCTCGAGATGGAAATCGAGTCACGCGCGCTCACCGAATACACGCAGGTCATCATCACCGAGGCCGACCGGCTGCAGTCGCTGGTCGATCGCCTGCTCGCGCCGCACCGCAAACCTCACGTCGTCGGCAACGTCAACATCCACGAGGTCTGCGAGCGCGTGCGGGCGCTCATCGTCGCCGAATTTCCGCGCGGCCTGGCCACGGAGCGCGACTACGACACCTCGATTCCCGAGTTCCACGGCGACCGCGAGCAGCTGATCCAGGCGGTGCTCAACATCGCCCACAACGCCGCCGAAGCGCTGAGCGAGCGCATCGACATCGGCGACGCGGTGATCCTGCTGCGCACCCGCGTCGCCCGGCAGGCGACCCTCGGCAAGCACCGCTACCGACTGGCACTGGAATTGCATATCCAGGACAACGGCCCGGGTGTCCCGGAGGCGTTGCGCGAGCGGATCTTCTTTCCGCTCGTGTCGGGCCGCGAGAATGGCTCGGGACTGGGACTCACGCTCGCGCAAACGTTCATCCAACAGCACCATGGCACTGTCGAATTCGAAAGCGAACCCGGACGTACCGTGTTCAAGATCGTGATCCCGCTCGCGTGATGAAGTCGCCGTCATGAAGCCGATCTGGATCGTCGACGACGACCAATCGATCCGCTTCGTTCTCGAGAAGGCGCTCGCTCGCGAGGACTTCGCGGTGCGCAGCTTCACGAACGCACGCGACGTGCTCGCCGCGCTCGACGACGACCAGCCGCAGGTGCTCGTCTCCGACATCCGCATGCCGGGCGGCTCGGGCATCGAGCTGCTGACCAAGATCAAGGCGAAGATGCGCGAGCTGCCCGTCATCATCATGACGGCNTACTCCGATCTCGACAGCGCCGTCAGCGCCTTCCAGGGCGGCGCCTTCGACTATCTGCCCAAGCCGTTCGACGTGCCGAAGGCGGTCGACCTGATCCGTCGCGCGGTCGAGGAGAGCCTGCACGTCGGCGAGGCCGAGGCGCTGACGGCGCAAGTGCCCGAGATCCTCGGTCAGGCGCCGGCGATGCAGGACGTCTTTCGCGCGATCGGGCGGCTCAGCCAGAGCATCGTCACCGTCCTCATCACCGGCGAGTCGGGCTCGGGCAAGGAGCTCGTCGCCAATGCGCTGCACAAGCACAGCCAGCGCTCCAGCGGCCCGTTCGTCGCCATCAACACCGCGGCGATCCCGAAGGACCTGCTCGAGTCGGAGCTGTTCGGCCACGAGCGCGGCGCCTTCACCGGCGCGCAGACGACGCGGCGCGGCCGCTTCGAGCAGGCCGACGGCGGCACGCTCTTTCTCGACGAGATCGGCGACATGCCGTTCGACCTGCAGACGCGGCTGCTGCGCGTCCTCGCCGACGGCCAGTTCTATCGCGTCGGCGGCCACAACCCGATGCGCAGCAACGTGCGCGTNATCGCNGCGACGCATCAGGATCTCGAGGCGCGCGTCAAGGCCGGCTCGTTTCGCGAAGACCTGTTTCATCGTCTGAACGTGATCCGCCTGCGCCTGCCGGCGCTGCGCGAACGCCAGGAGGACATTCCGGCGCTGACCCGTTTCTTTCTGCAGAAGAGCGCGCGCGAGCTCGGCGTCGAAGGCAAGCGCATCANCGAAGCGGCGCTGGCCAGCCTCGNGACNTTCGACTTCCCCGGCAACGTTCGCCAGCTCGAGAACATCTGCCACTGGCTGACGGTGATGGCGCCGGCGCAGCTCGTCGACGCCAAGGATCTTCCGCCGGAGCTGCAGCCGAAGGCCGGCGTGCGTGTGCCGGCCGCTCGTGCCGAGGCGTCGGACATGGTCGCCTCGCCGCCCACGCCGGAGATCGGCGCGCGCTCCGCGATCGGCGCGGCCGCCGAGGCGGCTCAGGCCAGCCGCTCGATGCCGCCGGCGGGCGCGCTGCCGACACCGGCGCCGGTCGATACCGCACCGGCCTCAGGAAGCTGGCTGGCCGGGCTCGAGCACGACGCGCGCGAGTTGCTGCGTGCCGGTGAGCCGATGGTCTGGGAAACGCTGACCCGGCGATTCGAGGCTCAGCTCATCCACACCGCGCTCGAGCTGACGCGCGGCCGCCGCATCGAGGCAGCGCAGAAGCTCGGCATCGGCCGCAACACGATCACGCGCAAGATCCAGGAGCTCGGCCTCGACGACTGAGCTGCTCTCGAAGGTCAGCGCTCGTGGCAGCAGCGCAAGCACTCGGGCCTTCATCCCTTCGCAGAGCACTGGTGCCTGCTGCCGAGGGCGTCGGGCGACTGGCGCAGTGAAGTAAAGGAGGAGCTGTCGGCCGTCAGGCCGACAGCGGAGGACATGAACGGAGCCAGTCGCCCGACGCCCTCGGCAGCCACGCCGCAGCAACGGCACGGCGAGTTCGATACGTTCGAATGCGGTGTCGTCTCAGGCGTGGCGCAGGCCCGCCGCGGCGATGCCGGCGATGCAGATCGCTTCGTCCTCGTCGCCGCTGCCGCCGCTCGCACCCACGGCGCCGATCACGGCGCCGTCGGCATCGGTGACGAGCACGGCACCTGTCTGCGGCAGGAACTTGCCCTGCGCCGTCGCCGCCAGCGCGACGAAGAAATTCGGGTTGCCCTTGGCGCGTTCGCCGAGCACGCGGCTGGCCGCGCCCATGCCGACGGCCGCCCAGGCCTTGCCGCTGGCGATGTCGATGCGGAACATGCTGGCGCCGTCCTGGCGCTGCACCGATTTGAGATGGCCCGAGCCGTCGAGCACGACCACGGCCATCGGCTGGTAGCCGAGCTCGGCGGAACGTGCGAGCGCGCCGGCGATGATGCGATTGGCCTGCTCGAGACTGAGCGCCGGCTGGGGCATCAGAGTTGCCTCCAGGCCAGGATGCCGAGGACGATGCCGATCGTCGTCACGCCGTAGACGCCGTACTGGAGGCGCCGGCTGCGCGTGAGGAGGGCGATGGCGGCGAGAGCGATCGAGATCTGCAGCGCCGTCGTCGCTTGCTGCCAACGATGCTCCTCATGGATCTGGTGGTCGGTCCGCTCGCCCCATTCCACCGATTCCGCATCCAGCTCCTGCGCTTTCTTCTGGATCTCCGCCTTCTCCGACTTGCGACGCTCGGCTTCGCCCCGGTAATACTCTTTCCTCGCTTCGGGAACCAGCTCGATGGCCAGCTCGGCCAGGTTCTGCCGATTGCTCTTGGCCTGGTAGAACGCCCATTGATTGGCGGCCTCCGTCTTCTTGATCGCCGATTCGTTCTTGTAGAGCCCGGCGTTGAGCTGCGCCAGTCCGCCCATGTACGAGAAGATGGCGCCGACGGTGGCGATGATCGCCGTGGCGACCGCCAGGCGCCCGGCCATGCCGTGCGGCTCAGCCTCGGCCTGATGCTCGAGCTCGTGGTCGTGCGGACCGTGCGCGTGAAACCCGTGACCGGACATCTCTACTCTCCCGACTCGATTCGCTGGTAGCTGACAAAGCTGTAGCGCAGGCCTTCCGCCGTCTCGTGCGCCGCGCGCGAAGTCTGCCTGAAATCGGCGCGATTCCACGTCGGGAAGAAGGTATCGGCGGGAAACTCGGCGTCGATCTCGGTGAGCTCGAGCACATCGGCGATCGGCAGGGCCAGGGCGTAGATGTCGGCGCCGCCGATCACGAAGACACGATCGCCTTCCTTGACGAGCGCCAGCGCATCGGCGAGCGACGACGCGGCCAGGACGCCTTCGGCATGCCAGCCCTTGTCGCGCGTCAGGACGATGTTCTGCCGCCCGGGCAGCGGCCGGCCGATCGAATCAAAGGTCTTGCGGCCCATGACGACCGGCGAGCCGAGGGTCAGCGCCTTGAATCGGCGCAGGTCGTCCGGCAGACGCGCGAGCAATGCGCCGCGGTAGCCGATGCCGCCGTCCCGGGCGACGGCGGCGACGAGGCTGACGGTCGGCTTGGCCATGGCGGCGATTGTGGCCGCGCCGCCGCGATAATCGGTGTTGGTCCTTTCGAGCAACCGCGATGACAAACGCCCGTGACGACGCCGATTCCGCCGCGCTGCGCGCCTGGCGCGAGGTGGCTGCGCGCTCGGCGCCCGGCGGCGACGTCGAGGCCCTGAGCTGGACCACGCCGGAAGGCATCGTCGTCAAGCCGCTCTACACCGCCGCCGACACCAAGGCCCTGCCGACCACCAACACGCTGCCCGGTTTTCCGCCCTATATCCGCGGCCCGCAGGCGACGATGTACACGGCGCGCCCGTGGACGATCCGCCAGTACGCGGGCTTCTCGACCGCCGAAGCCTCGAACGACTTCTATCGCAAGGCNCTCGCCGGCGGCGGCCAGGGCATCAGCGTCGCCTTCGATCTCGCCACCCACCGCGGCTACGACAGCGACCACCCGCGCGTCACCGGCGACGTCGGCAAGGCCGGCGTGGCGATCGATTCCGTCGAGGACATGAAGATCCTCTTCGGCGGCATCCCGCTCGACAAGGTCAGCGTCTCGATGACGATGAACGGCGCCGTGCTGCCGGTGCTGGCCGGCTACATCGTCGCCGCCGAAGAGCAGGGCGTCGGCGAAGAGCGGCTGTCGGGGACGATCCAGAACGACATCCTCAAAGAGTTCATGGTGAGGAACACCTACATCTATCCGCCGGGCCCCAGCATGCGGATCGTCGGCGACATCATCGAGTACACGGCCAAGAGGATGCCGAAGTTCAACTCGATCTCGATCTCGGGCTACCACATCCAGGAGGCCGGTGCGAACCAGGCGCTCGAGCTGGCGCTGACCCTCGCCGACGGCCGCGAATACGTGCGCACGGCAATCGCCAAGGGGCTCGACGTCGATGCCTTCGCCGGCCGGCTCAGCTTCTTCTGGGCGATCGGCATGAACTTCTATCTCGAGATCGCCAAGATGCGCGCCGCGCGCGGCCTCTGGTTCAGGATCATGGAAGAGTTCAAGCCGAAGCAGGCGAAGAGCTCGATGCTGCGCACGCACTGCCAGACCTCGGGCTGGACGCTGACGGCTCAGGATCCCTACAACAACGTCGTTCGCACGACCATCGAGGCGATGGCCGCGGTGTTCGGCGGTACGCAGAGCCTGCACACCAATGCCCTCGACGAGGCGATGGCGCTGCCCACCGAGTTCAGCGCCCGCATCGCCCGCAACACGCAGCTCGTGATCCAGGAAGAAACGCACATCACGTCGATCGTCGACCCGTGGGCCGGCAGCTACGCGATGGAAACGCTGACGCAACAGATGGCCGATGCCGCCTGGACCATCATCGACGAGATCGAGGCGATGGGCGGCATGACCAAGGCCGTGCAGAGCGGCTGGGCCAAGCTGAAGATCGAAGCCAGCGCCGCCGAGAAGCAGGCGCGCATCGATTCCGGCCTCGACACCATCGTCGGCGTCAACAAATACAGGCTCGACGAGGAAGCCTCGATCGACACGCTGAGCATCGACAACCATGCCGTGCGCGAGAACCAGGTCAGGCGTTTGAAGGCGCTGCGGGCGTCGCGCGACGCCGTCGCCGTCGAGGCCTCGCTTGCCGCGCTGACGCAATGCGCGAAGACCGGCGAGGGCAATCTGCTCGAGCTGTCGATCCGTGCCGTGCGCCTGCGCGCGACGGTCGGCGAGGTGAGCGACGCGCTCGAAGCCGCGTGGGGCCGGCACCGCGCCGACACACAGAAGGTCTCGGGTGTCTATGCCGCTGCCTACGACAGCGCCGAAGGCTGGGATCAGCTGAAGCGGGAGATCGTGGCCTTCGCGGAGCACGAAGGCCGGCGCCCGCGCGTCATGATCGCCAAGCTCGGCCAGGACGGCCACGATCGCGGCGCCAAGGTCGTCGCCAGCGCCTTCGCCGATCTCGGCTTCGACGTCGACATCGGTCCGCTCTTCCAGACGGCCGAGGAATGCGCCCGGCAGGCGATCGAGAACGACGTGCATGCGGTGGGCGTCTCGACGCTCGCGGCCGGGCACATGACGCTGGTGCCAGCGATCATCGAGGCGCTGAAAGCCCAGGGCGCGGGCGACATCGTCGTCTTCGTCGGCGGCGTCGTGCCGAGGCAGGACCACCAATTTCTCTACGACGCAGGCGTCAAGGGCATCTATGGGCCGGGCACGCCGATCCCGGCCAGCGCCAAGGANGTGCTCGAGCAGATCCGCCTGGCTCTTGCCGCGCCGGCCTCCGCAGCCACGCCCGCACGCGAGCATGCTGGAGCCCGCTGACCAGGCGCTGCTCGAGGCCATCGCGGCGCCCGTCGGCGGAGCGCAACGCCGCGCGGTCGCCAAGGCGATCACCCTGATCGAGTCGACGCGCGCCGAGCACCGCGAGCGCGGCGACGCGCTGCTCGCCGCCTTGCCACACCCTTCAGGCGCGACGCTGCGCATCGGCATCTCCGGCGTGCCCGGCGTCGGCAAGTCGACCCTGATCGAGGCGCTCGGCCTGCACCTGATCGAGCAGGGCCACCGCGTCGCCGTGCTCGCCGTCGACCCGAGCTCGAGCCTGTCGGGCGGTTCGATCCTCGGCGATAAGACGCGCATGGAGCGGCTCTCGGTGCACCCGCGCGCGTTCGTGCGGCCGAGCCCGAGCAGCGGCACGCTCGGCGGCGTCGCCGCCGCGACGCGCGAGGCGATCCGCATCGTCGAGGCGGCCGGGCACGACATCATCGTCGTCGAGACGGTCGGCGTCGGCCAGAGCGAAGCCGCGGTCGCCGGCATGACCGACGCCTTCGTCCTGCTGCAGCTGCCCAATGCCGGAGACGAGCTGCAGGCGATCAAGAAAGGCGTGATGGAGCTGGCCGATCTCGTCGTCGTCAACAAGGCCGATCTCGATCCCGCTGCGGCCGAGCGTGCGGCNCGCCAGATCGAGGCGGCCCTTCGCCTCGCCTCGCGGCCCGCCAGCGTCGGCAAGGCGCCGGCGTGGCGGCCGGTCGCGCTTCGCCTCAGCGCGCTCGATGCGGCAAGCGTCGCGTCGTTCTGGTGCGAGCTCGAACGGTTCGCGGAGGCGCAGCGTGGCAGCGGCGGCCTCGAGGCGCGGCGGCTCCAGCAGTCCGACGCGTGGCTGTGGGAACGCATCGACGCTGGCCTGCGCGCGCGCTTTCGCGAAGCGGCCGCGGTGCGTGCCGCGCTGCCCGGGACGATCGAGGCGATGCGCTCCGGGCGCTTGCCGGTCACGGTCGCGGCGCGCCGGCTGCTGGCCCTGTTCGCGGGCGATGACGGTGCGGCGAGCCCGGCCAGCGACGAGGCCGGACCGTGACGCAACTGCATCCGGCCGCGTTCAAGTCCGGCCCGCCACTGTGGGACGCGGGCGCTGCCATGCGCCGTTCCGCTGCCGCGCCGCGCGACGCCGACGACAACCTGACCGACGTCGATCTGCTCCAGCTCCGCGACATCGCCGCAACCGCGACCCACCGTGTCACCAACGTCGCGACGAGCCTCGGCCTGGCCGTCTTGAAGCGCGAGCGCGCGGAGCGCAGTGT
>JGI24140J50213_10000633_pt1 | contig 16185 bp, 14 predicted proteins | sample BarGraIncu00222A_FD_50213 | JGI IMG/M metagenome (IMG submission 50213)
GTCGGCAGGACCACCCTGCCGTTGGCACGGCACAGGTAGAAGTTGAACCAGGAGCCGTACGTGGCAGTCCGGGTCAGGGAGGTTATCTTGCCCGGGCTGGTCGCCAGGAACCGCTCGAAGGCTGTTGTGCTGGACGGCTTGTTCAGCAGGGCTGCCAGCGATCCGAGGTTGGCGACGTCCTGCTTGATCGCGGGCCGGCCCTTGGTAAGGAGGTCCGCCGTCTGGCCTGCCACGTTGTTGATGTTGGTCAGTGAGGAGCCGATGGCGGCGCGGTCCCCTGCCAGGCCGGTGACGAACCGCTGGAGCTGGTCCAGCAGATCGCCCAGGGCCTTGTCGTGGGCGTCGACCGTCCCCAGAACCGTGTTGAGGTTGGTGATGGTGGCGCCGATGACCTGGTCACGATCGGCCAGGGTGGAGGTCAGGGAAGCGGTGTGCGAAAGCAANGCGTTGATGTTGCCGCCTTCGCCTTGCAGNACCGAGATGATCTCTCCGGAGAGCTGGTTGACGTCTTGGGGTGCCAGCGCTGCGAAGAGAGGTTTGAAGCCGTTGAACAGGACGGTCAGGTCCAGCGCAGACCGGGTGTGATCTCTGGCGAGCATGTCGCCGTCCCGCAGCGTGGTGGCCGGGCCCGGCCCCTGGTCAAGCGCCAGGTACCGCTCGCCGATCAGGTTGCGGTACTTGATCGTGGCGATCGTGCCTCGCGTCAGAAGGCTGGACCTGTCTACGGTGAAGTCGACCAGGGCGCTGGTGCGGTCCTTGTAGATGCCGATCTTGGAGATCTCTCCCACGCGCACGCCGGCTATGCGCACATCCTGGCCGGTCGCCAGACCTGTGACATCGCTGAAGACCGCCCGGTAGGTGGGACGGTCGCCGAAGGAGACGTTGGCGATGGTGGCCGCCAGCGTGCCGAAGGTCACGATGGTGACCAGGGCAAAGATGATCAGCTTGACCAGGCTGGAGGTGGTCTTCATGTCTGGTTCACCGTCATCCCCCGCAGAATGGGACCGGCCAGCAAGGTGGTGATGGCCGAGGGGCTGGTGCCCGTTCCATCCTGGGCGAGCAGGCGTGCGATCACCTGCTGTTCGCCTGCGGTGCCGGCCAGACCCGAGTCGGCGCCAGGAATGCTGAAGGCCGTCGGCGAGGCAAAGTAGGACGGGAGCCCAGAGGCTCCTCCNGGAAAGGCGCTGGGCGACTGGTTGCCGGAGCCCTTGGTGCCATCGGCGAGCTCCCAGCCAGGGCCGGGGTTCGCCTGGTTGTGGTTCGGAGCGGGCAGACCTCGGCAGCTGGGGCCACGGTGCTCGCCCCAGGCCGGCTCCTCCCCGGGCTGATAGGCCGCGCGCGGCTTGACCACCTCGAGGGTGATGTGGAAGTAGTGGTCGGAGAACATCTGGGTTGCCCGTGGGATCCAGTTCGCCAGTCCCTCTGCGAAGCAGGGGTACTCCGGAGCGTAGCGTGCCGCCAGCGCGAGGGTGGGGCGTTGTACGGATCCGACCTGGATGATGCGACCGCCGTTGGCGTTCAGGAACGTCGTGGCGGTGTTGGCGAATCCTGCTGTTCCGGCGAGGAACCCAGCCAGCGCGTCCTGCTTGGCCACTAGCGTGTTGCTGGTCGTGGTCATTGCCTTCAGCATCCTCAGGATGTCGGGTGTCGCGTCGGCGTAAGTCGTGGCCACGTCTGCCAGCCGGCTGATGTCGGCCGCGATGGTTGGCATCTTGGGGTTGATCGCGNCGAAGTACTTGTCAGCGCGCACGAGGTTGGTGCCCAGCTGNGTGCCGCGCCCCTCCAGGGCCGTGGCCAGCGCACCCAGGGTCGCGGCCAGNTTCTCGGGCTTAACCGTACGCAGCAGCGGCAGCAGGTTGTCGAAGACTGTCTCGAGCTCGATCGCGACGCTGCTGCGGTCCTGGCCGATGGTGTCGCCTTGGGCGATCTTCTGGGCTGACGGGTCAGTGGGAATGATCAGGTCGACGAAACGCTCACCGAACAGCGTCTTGGGCAGGATCCGGGCCGACACGTTGAGCGGGATGTTGGCTACCTGGTCGGGCTGCAGCGCGAGCTCGATCCTGGCGCCGTTGCCGGTGCTGCTGATGGACCTGACCTCACCGACGATAAGCCCGCGGATCTTGACGTCCGAGTCGTTCTGCAGCTGGTTGCCGATCCGTTCGGACATGAGCGTGACCATCACCACCGGCGTGAACTTCTTCTGGAAGGTGGCCACAGACAGCCCAACCAGAAGGGCGAGGGTGAGCAGGAAGGCCACGCCGTAGGCATGGTTGCCGACGCGGGACAAAGCACCGCCAATGGGGGAGCTCACGACCACTACCCGGCAATCCGGACCGTGGTGGTGGCGCCCCATACCGCCAGGCTGAAGAAGAAGTCGATGAGGTTGATGGCCACGATCGAGGTACGAATGGCCCTGCCGACGGCCACGCCCACCCCGGCCGGACCACCGGAAGCGGTGTAGCCGTAGTAGCAGTGGATCAAGATGATCACGACCGCGAAGACCATCACTTTGACGAACGACCAGAACACGTCCACCGGCGGCAGGAACAGGTGGAAGTAGTGGTCGTAAGTTCCCGCAGACTGCCCGAAGTAGCTCGTCGTGATGAATCGGGTAGCCGCATAGGAGGACAGAAGTCCCAGGACATAAAGGGGCATGGCCGCCACAAAACCGGCGATCATCCGTGTGGTCACCAAGAACGGAACGCTCGGAATACCCATGACCTCAAGGGCATCCACCTCCTCACTGATGCGCATAGCACCCAGCTGAGCGGTGAAGCCACAGCCCACGGTGGCAGCCAAAGCTAGGCCGGCGACCAGTGGGGCAATCTCGCGGGTGTTCAGATACGCGGAGATAAAGCCGGTGAAGGCTCCTGTGCCCAACTGGTTCAACGACGAGTAGCCCTGCAGGCCGACCTCGGTGCCGGTGAAGAACGCCAGGAAGGCGATAACCCCGACGGTGCCGCCGATGACCGAGAGGGCACCGGTACCCAGACTCACCTCAGCCAGCAGGCGGATGACCTCTTTTTTGTATCGCCGCAGTGTTCGCCCGCTCCAGGCGAGGGAGGTCACGTAGAAACGAAGCTGACCACCGAGGCCGTCCAGAGCCGCGATGGGCCGGCCGGCCAGGGTCTTGAGACTGGTCATGGGTTCACCTCCTTGTTGACGGGTGTAGATGGGCTTGGTTGACGGTGTAGATGGGCTTGGGGCGGGGTTCAGATCTTCTGAGGAACGACTTGGAAGTACACCGCCGTGGCGACGAAGTTGACGACGAACAGCAACATGAACGTGATCACGACGCTCTGGTTGACCGCATCCCCCACCCCTTTGGGGCCGCCACCTGCCCGCAAGCCCTTGTACGCGGCGACCACCGCGGCGATAACGCCGAAGATGAGAGCCTTGATCTCCCCTGCCCACAGGTCTGGCACCTGCGCCAGGGCCGTGAATGACGCGATGTACGCCCCCGGAGTGCCGCCCTGGATGATCACGTTGAAGAAGTAGCCACCACACACCCCGACTACCGAGACCAGGCCGTTGAGCAGAACGGCCACCAGCATCATGGCGAGCACCCGCGGGACGACCAGACGCTGGATCGGGCTGATGCCCAGGACCTCCAGGGCGTCAATCTCCTCGCGTATCTTGCGTGAGCCGAGGTCTGCACAGATTGCCGAACCACCGGCGCCCGCGATGAGCAGCGCGGTCACGATGGGGGACGCCTCTCGGATGACCGCCAGAACGCTTGCAGCACCCGTATAGGACTGAGCGCCCAGTTGGCGTGTGAGGGTGCCGAGCTGCAGGGCGATAACGGCGCCAAACGGGATAGAGACCAGGGTCGTCGGCAGAATCGTCACGCTGGCCACGAACCAAGACTGCTGGATGAACTCCTTGCGCTGGAACGGTCGTCGTGGCAGCGCGCGCAGAACATCCAGGGCGAACGCGAACAGGGAACCCGCTTGTCTCAGAGCACCAGCAACACCTCCGATCAGGGTCATCATTTCTGGGCCTGCTGGCTTGTGTTGGAGGACTGGAAGGACCCCGGAGGTGGAGTCACGCCGTTGTCCCGACCCCACTGTCCTGCCGGACGGGCGGACGGGCGGCTCAGGCCGTTGCTCGTCTCCAGCTGGAGCGGGATCGGTGGCAGCGGCGGAAGCTCCTGACCGGACTCGGCTGCCAGCTCGTCAGCGTCCTTCTCCTCCGACATGCCAATCGGGCCGATGCGCTGGGCGTTGAGGAACTGACGCACCACGGGTTCCTCGCTGGACAAGAGCATCTCGCGTGGACCGAACATGGCCAGGTGCTTGTGGTACAGCAGGCCGATATTGTCGGGCACGGTGCGGGCCGTGTTGATGTCGTGGGTGACGATCAGGAACGTCGCCTCGATCTGGGCGTTCAGATCAACGATCAGCTGGTTGAGGTAGCTGGTCCGAACCGGGTCGAGCCCGGAGTCTGGCTCGTCGAAGAGAATGATCTCGGGATCGAGCACCAGGGCCCGCGCCAGGCCGGCCCGCTTACGCATGCCACCGGAGATCTCTCCCGGCAGCTTCGCCTCGGCGCCCTGCAGGCCAACCAGCTCGATCTTCTCGCCGACGATCGACCTGATCGCCGCCTCGGTCTTCTTGGTGTGCTCCCGCAGGGGGAAGGCAATGTTGTCGTAGAGGCTCATCGACCCGAAGAGCGCGCCGTCCTGGAACAGCACGCCGAAGAGCTTGCGGACTTCGTAGAGGTCGCGCTCGCGCAGGGTTGTCAGGTCCCGGTCGTTGATCCAGATCGAGCCCTGCTCAGGCCTGAGCAGCCCGACCAGCGTCTTGAGGAAGACCGACTTACCGGTCCCGGAGGGGCCGAGCATGACCGAGATCTCTCCGGCGGGCAGAGTCAGCGTGACGTCTTTCCAGATCACCTGGGACCCGAACGACTTGGTCAGGCCTTCGACGCGAATCTCGACACCCATCTCGACACCTCCCTCAATGTTGTCCGTTTGTTGTAGTGAAAAACGACAGGACAGCCCACAAGTTACGGTGCGGTTTCAGAACAAAGGGCCGCGCAACAGGAGACAAACCCCGAAGTGTCGGGAAGACTGTCACCAACAGGAGGTCAGTATCGGTTGGCATGAACGCCTAGCAGGGGTGGGCTGCCCGACGCCTTTTCACCATGGCCCTGGCTTGGCGCCCAATATGGTCGGCGCCCGGGGCGTCGCTTCTCCAGTGGCCGATCACGGCATCCCGCTCGCCGCCCAGGCATTTCTGGATAGCCTGCGGATCGCCCTGTCGCTTACCGACGCCGCCGCCTCGCCCACGGGTTCGCGCTCCTCGGACCACGGCCCGGCCGGCCCCCCGGCAGACATGGAACGGGTGGCCGCCCTGGTCGAGCTCGCCCAAGGCGGGGACGCCGACGCCTTCGGACTCCTCTACGAGCGCTACGTCGACCTCGTCTACCGATACGTCTACGTGCGGGTCGGCTCCCGCCACCTTGCTGAGGACCTCACCTCCGAGACCTTCATCAGAGCTCTGCGGCGGATCGACTCCTTCAGCTGGCAAGGCAAGGACATTGCGGCGTGGTTCGTCACCATCGCCCGCAATCTCATCACCGACAACGTGAAGTCGGCGCGGTTTCGCATGGAGGTCAGCACCGCGGACATGATCGACGCCGACCGGCCGGTGAACGGTCCGGAGAACGAGGTGCTCGCCCACCTGCGTGACACCCGCTTGTTCGAGGCGATCAAGACCCTCAAACCCGAACAGGCCGAATGCGTGGTCCTGCGGTTCATGCACTGCATGTCTCTTGCCGAGACCGCTCTGGTCATCGGTAAGTCGCAGGGTGCGGTCAAACAGCTCCAGCTGCGCGCGCTGCGCTCACTGCGCCGCGAACTCGGAGGCGAGATGCCCTGAAGTGACGTGACCTGGCACACGTGGATACACACGTAACTTCGACACCACGTCCTCGTTCTCAAAGCAGCAGATCACCATCTTCAGCGGGCGACCAGATCCACCAGAAGGCGTTCGTCACAGCTGCGAACCCGACCAGTGACCGAAACCGAAGGAAGGAGGGCTCGCCGGATGTTTCGTATCAGCGGACGCGCAGATCTCCTTGAGCGTTCGCTGCACGGACCTGGGTGCACGGATCAGGAGGTCCGTGCCCTGGTGGCCACCGCAGATCAGGTCCCGGCCCTGACGTCGGCGGCGTGCGCTCCACGTGAGGAGTTTGTCAGCGCCCTGGGCCTGAAGCTGCACGCCGAGGCGATGAGGATGCCCGCGGGGCAGGCCCACCGCGCCTCATCGGCCAGAACCACCGGTCGCTCCCCTACCAAGCCCATGGTTTTGGTGATCGGAAAAGGTGCGCGGGTCGTCGCCGCCGCTGCCGCGTGTGTCCTGCTGGTGGGTGCAATCGTTGGGGTCAGTTCACGCTCTGCCCTGCCCGGAGGAGTGCTTTATCCCGTTAAGCAGGTGCTCAACTCCGCTGCGGTTCAGCTGGCCGGCTCCACCTTCGAGCGCGGCGTGACCCTTCTGTCCCAGGCCCAAGACGATATCGGCGATGCCAGGGCACTGGTCGAACGTGACAGGACCCGCGCAGATCCGGCTGCGGTGAACCTCGCTCTGCTGAGCGCCCTTGACTCGGCCGGAACAGGCCAGCAGGCACTGCTGGGCGATTTCGACCGCACCAGGAACCCTCAGAGCCTGATCGCGATTCAGGACTTCGCTGTTCGCGCCATGGCGCAGCTAAAGGCACTGCGCCTGCAGGTCCCGGCGAGCTCCAGGGCCGACGTCGAGGCTCTCATCGCATTGGTGAGCCAGTCCCAGAGCACGTTAGCGCGCGAGATCGCACGGTGCGGCCAGCCGTGTGCTGCCCTCGGGAGTGCACGCCTCGGCGGCTCGCCTGCTTCTCCCACCTCGGGTTCTCCCACCACGGGCCCAACCGCTAAGCGCCCCGCCGGGAGCCAGCCCGCGCCAGAGGTGCCCACTGGCAGGCTGCCGGTTGTCGGTCCGGTACCAGCGATCACCGGGCCCACCGCAGCGGTGGGTCACCCCGGCTCTCCCCTGCCTCTTGGCGGGGGTATCACTCCGCCGCCGATAACCGTCGGGTCCGTCACCGGCCGGCCATCTCCGATCCAGATCCCGCCCCTGTTGCCACTGCCCCCCACGCCTGCCTTGCCGACCGCCCCGGCCCCCATAGCGGTTCTGCCCTGAGCACACCCCCCTAGGCTTGTCGTGACCTGTTGGCCGCCGACAGAGGGGTCGGCTCAAAGAAATCCTCAGCCCTACCGAAGCTTTCGCCGATGCGCCTACCAGCGTTGCACTGTCCTCGCACGCAGGAAGGTCCTGGATGCGAACCTGAACGGGTCGGTCGGCCCAGCCGGGTGCCATACCGCCCAGTGAACCCACTGTTGACTCGGCTCAAGGCTCCGCGCAGGCGTCGGTCTATCGGTGTGCCGCCTCGATCAGCGCCGTGCTTGCAGAGCCACTTTGGCAGGCGAAGGACGTCAACCACGGGACGGACCTTCGTCAGGCTCTGCAAGGTCCGCTCAGCTTGCCGCAGCCACCGGCAGACAGACGCTAGCCTCACGAGTCTGGTCCCGGTGCCCCTCGGCGAGGCGCTCTGCCTCCCGGTAGGGGAGGAACCCCGAATCCGCCCGGCAGTCGTGGCAGACGGTCAGCCCGCGGTGGCCGAGAAAGATGACCTCCACTGCGTGGGGATGACAGCACTGGACGCTGACCGCGTGCTCATGGTCGCGCCGGTGTGCTGCCGTCGTGGTGCATGCGGCCACCTCAGCCACCTCACCTCGAGCTGGTATCGGTTGCACGGTCCACTCCCGCTCCTCCACTCGAGGTCGTTTCTTCGGCTCTCGACTGGGTGTTTGGCAATCCACGCCCCCGGGCGACCTCAGTGACGTCATCTCGTTCGGAGGCGCAGTACCAAGATGGCGCACTATCACCGTGTCACCAGAAGGCTGTCGAACCGGAGCATTTCGCCACAGATGATCCTTGGTTAGTCACAAGAAACCACCACGAGTGACCCGATGTGGCTATCGGGGTCCACGCCTGGTGCCACCATCGACACGCTCAGATCGCGTGCCGGCGCCCAGGGTTCCGGGTCCCCATCCCGTCCCCGCGACGTAGCCTCCGTGCGTGCGGAGTCGGGCATGCCCACGACCCCTGGACGCGGGCAATCACTGCGACGGCTCTGTGAGCCCTGACCTTGGCGGCCGACCGTGGGGCGACAACCCGCGGGCAGCACCATCGGCGGTCACCAGGGGCAGGTGCCGGAGCTGATCCTGCGATGTCAGCTCAGTTCCAGGCCGCCTGCGCAATCACGGCCACCAAAGCTTCCTTGGTGATCAGGTCGTCCCAGACCTCGATGTGGTACAGGTTGGCCAGCAGGAGCAGGTACTCCTTGTCGAAGGACGCGAGCACTTGTGCGGTGGACTGGACGCGATCGGTCTTGGTCTTGGTCTTCATGACGTTCCTTCCCACTGCCCGGACCCGGCCTTGTGACAGACCGGCGTAGGTTCCTGCACCAAACAGCGAGGACGCCGGCCCGCTCATCGCGGCGGCCCGGCGTCCCCGAAGTCCTTCCCACTTCACAGGACGGGACCTAGACAGCCTCTCTGTCCGCCTTCATCTCAGCGCCGTGTGCGATGAGCGCGTAGATGATGAAGAGGTCAATGGCGAGCAGGGTGATCGACCAGACGGGGAACGCCGTGGCCCATGCGAAGTTCACAAGCGCGCTGATGGCCACGAGGATGATTCCCAACACCCTGGCCCACATCCGGCCCGTGAAGAGGCCGAGCCCGGCAAGGAAGACCAGGGCTCCGGCGATGAGTTGCAACCAGCCCCACGAGGTGTAGCTCACCTGGATGGTGAGACCTGATGTGGGGAAGTGAATGTAGCTGTGGCGGAAAAGTGCAATAAGGCCCTCAAACATGTGGAAGACGCCAAGGAGCAACATCATGGTGCCGGCAAAGACGATCCAGCCGACCCACCCGCTGATCTCGGGCTCTTCCGCGTAATGCCTGGGAACCGTTGCGCCGCCACCAGATGTCGACGTCGCTCCAGCCATGGTCACTCCTTTAACGTAGGGATAAGAGTGCTTCGAGCACTTAAAGCCTGATCCGGCGGCGTGCGGGCAGCCTCATCCGCGGCGGATGAACCACACCGGCAGCCGTCCCGGCACACCAGGTCAGGCCCGCCAGAACATTCACGGGCCGAACCGGCACCCAGCCGGGACGTCCACCCCGAGGTTGGGCTGCCGCCCGCGATAGGTGGTCAGAGCCCGCACCTGGGTGACAGAAATTGCGCAACCCCGAGGTGAGGCAGTCTCTGATCTGGCCACACGAAGGCGTCCCACAGCACGTGCGGAGGGCCCGCGAGCGATGGGCGGCCGCGCATCTTCTGGCGTCACGGGATGTCGTTACCGCAAACTCCTCAGACCCCGGACGTGACGGTCATACACTTAGGTGTGATAGATTTCACCGCCATGCCGCCGAAGCCCCTGGCTCTCCAGGGGTCAACGGCCGTGGCAGGCTCCCTCTTTCACGCGCATTCTGTGGAAAACGTGTATCCAGTTGGCTTTGCCGCGGCGAGGTGTCCCTCGCCGGCAGACAAGGCGGTGCTGTGCCAGAGCGCAGCGAGGATTTCCGTTCCAGCAGCGACTAACACCGTGATCGGGTGAGCATGCTTCGAGAGCGCCTGACCCGTGTGTTGCGCGGCCGCATGACCGCGCTGCGAGGACTGTCCGGAACCACGTTCCTCGGTGTGACCATCCTGGTCGTGGCCGCGATCTCTGTTGCTGTCCTGGTTCTGCTGGGCTCAACCGCCCCACCGACCGCAGCCGCCCGGCATCCGGCGCCGGCCAGGAGCGCAGCGGCCATCTCCATGACTCGCCTGGTCGCCGACGCCAAAGCCGGTCAGCTGTCCAACGCCCTCGTGGACGAGAGCACTTTGGTCGTCCAGGCCACCTACGGCCCGGGCGCACCCCCGCCCTCAGCGCCACCCGGCCCCGTGGCCGACGGCGGCACGCTGGGTCGCGGCGCGGTGGCCAACGCAAATGTTCTGAAGGCGTACCTTCCCAGACTCGTGGACACGCTCATCGCCGCCGGCGTCCCCGTCCACGCGGGCACCGTTATCGATAACGCGATCACCGCCCCGGTGGCGGCGGCAGCCGCCGGTGTCGGCGCGGCAGTCAAGACCGCCGCCACCACCAGCAGCACCGCCTCTGCCGTGACCGGCGGCTCGTTCTTCTGGGCCCTGTGTATCGGCCTGCTCGGCTTGCTGGCGGGGTCGCTCGTGATTGCCCTCGGGTCACACTGGCGCAAGCATCGCGCCCAGTCCGGCGAGCCTGCTGGGACGACAGGCGGTCGTTCCTCGGTGACCATCGGAGGGTCGGGCGCCGGGCGGTTCGGGCACAAGAAAGCGCTCGCGGTCGAACCCGCAACGGTCCCGGACACCCGGTTTAGTGATGTGGCCGGCTGCGACGAGGCCAAGGCCGAGCTGCTGGAGCTCGTCATGTTCCTCAAAGAGCCGGAGCGGTTCACCCGCACCGGCGCCACCGCACCCAAGGGCGCGCTGTTGACCGGGCCGCCCGGAACGGGCAAGACCCTCCTGGCCCGCGCCGTGGCAGGCGAGTCCGGGGTGCCCATGTATACCGCGGCTGGCTCGGACTTCGTCGAGAAATACGTCGGGGTTGGCGCCCAGCGCATCCGGGCACTGTTCACCGCCGCACGCAAGCATGAACGCGCCATCATCTTTATCGACGAGGTGGACGCCGTCGCGCGTCGCCGCGGCGGGGACGGCGAGAGCGCCCACATCGAGTCCGAGACCACCTTGATCGCGCTCCTGGCGGAGATGGATGGCTTCCACACCTCCAACGTCATCGTTATCGCGGCCACCAACAGGGCTGACATCCTGGACCCGGCCATCACCCGACCCGGCCGCCTTGACCGCAAGGTTGAGGTTCCCAACCCGGACCGCCGGGGCCGCGAGCAGATCCTCGCCGTACATACCGCCGGCAAGCCGATCGCAGAGGGCGTGGACTTTGTCGGACTCGCGCGGCGGACTCCCGGCTTCTCCGGCGCGCAGCTGCGGGCCCTGGTCAACGAGGCGTGCGTGGACGCGGTCCGTCGCGACCTAGTCGAGGTCACCGCGGAGTGCTTCGAGCATGCCGTCGCCACGGTCGCGATGGGTCGGGCCCGCACGTCGGCTCTGGTCACCGACCACGACCGCGAGGTCACCGCCTGGCACGAGTCGGGTCACACGCTGGCTGCCTACCTGCAGGAGCAAGCCGACGACCCGGTTCAGGTCACGATCATCCCCCGTGGCCCGGCCGGCGGCGTGACGTGGATGTCCGGCAATGACGATCAGTTCTTGCCCCGGCGCAAGGCGCATGCCCAGCTCGTGACCGCCCTTGCAGGGCGCGCTGCTGAAGAGATCCTGCTGGACGGCGAGTTCACCCAGGGTGCGGCTGGCGACCTTCAGTCTGCCACCGAGCTCGCCACCTCGATGGCCACCCACTACGGCATGACCCGCCTGGGCTACCAGGTCCGGCGCGGTGGCTCAACTCCCGCCAACGACGTCAGCGACGTCGTGGAGGAGCTGCTCGGTGAGGCCCATACAGCCGCTACCAAGCTTCTGGGCGAGCACAAGGCGTTCCTGGGCGCCGTGGCCGTCGAGCTTCTGGCCGAGGAGACGCTGACCCTGGCCGACGTGCACCAGATAGCCACCCGACTGGGAGTGGCCCGCCACGCCCATGTGCCCGCCCCGCATCTGCCCGTCCAGGTGAGCCGGAAGCCGGTCGCAGCAGTGAAGGTCCCTTCGGGAGTTGCCGCGGCCGCAGCTGTGCCCGTTGGTGCCGGGCCCCGGTTGCGGACCAGTGCGGCGCCTCGCAGGCCTCAGGCCCTGGTGCGAGCGCTCCTGCCGTGGCCTTGGCGCCAGGACGGCCGTCGCGTCGTCGCCGAAGACTGACCTCTGCGGGCCTGCTGAAGGTCAGCGCGTCCGCAAACTGCCAGCCCACCAAGGCGCCAACTACGTCTGGTTGCCCTCAGGTGGAAAGCGCCAGACCCTTCGCCGCCACGTCTTAGGGCTCGTCCTCCCCGATCCGGACAGACTCGCCCACGATCGCCCGGCATGCGGTCCGCAGCTGCCGCAGAGGCTGGCCGATGCTGGCACGGACCGACTGGGGATCGAGCTTGTCGTCGGCAGGTCCGATCAGGTCGGCGATTCGCGCCATGTCGGACCAGGGAACGGCAGGGTGGTCCTCACACAGTTCCAGCGACAGTGACCTGACCGCCCCCCCGATCGTGAGCAGGCCGTGCCGGACGACGTCGAGGGCGACCCGGGCGACATCGGGGTCGTCGGGCAGGCGTCGCTGCGCCGACTCGGCGCGGTCGATGGCCTGGATGCACTCCAGGATGTCGCGGAGGCTCTCACGATCCGAGCCGTTCACGGGAGCACCGCCGCGCCGACGGCGTGTTGATGTACTCCCAGGCGCTGCCTGGACCGGGCAGCGCCTGGGTGGTATGTACCGAAGCGGGCAGCGCAGGTGCGGTCATGAGACATAGGCCACTCTGCCAACGGTGGTCCCGTCGCCAAGGCGCTGAAGACCGTCCGCGATCGCGTCCAGAGACAACCGTTCGCTCACCAGTGGCCTGACCATTCCGCCGGCGACCAGCGTGGACAGCTCCCGGTGGCATTGGCGCACGAGGGCAGGATCTTTGGTGGTGTACAGGCCCCAGTGCAGTCCGAGGATCGAGTAGTTCTTGACCAGCGCGTGGTTGAGCGCGGCGCTCTGTATCTGCCCGCCCGCGAAGCCGACGACGAGGATCCGGCCCTCGAAGGCTATGCACTTGGTCGAGCGCTGGTAGGTATCTCCACCCACCGGGTCGTACACCACGTCGGCGCCACGGCCATTGGTGACGTCCTTGACGACCTCGACGAAGTCCTGGGAATGTCTGTCCACGACCACGTCAGCGCCGAGTGTCCTTGCCACCTGCGCCTTCCCGGGTCCGCCGACCACGCCGATGACGCGTGCGCCAGCGGCCTTGCCGAGCTGGACTGCGGCACTGCCGACCCCGCCGGCAGCGGCGTGCACCAGCAGTGTCTCCCCCGGCTGCAGGTGCGCGCGGCGGTGCAGGCCGAACCAGCCGGTCTGATACCCGATGTAGAACGCGGATGCCGCAGCGTTGTCGAGCCCGTCCGGGGCCGGGAACGTCGTAGCGGTGTCCATCAGCGCGAGCTGCGCAAATCCGCCTGCCGGCAGGACCGACGAGCCGATGACTCGCTCGCCGACCGCGACGTCGGTGATGTCCGGGCCCCTGGCGACGACCTGTCCGCACAGCTCGACGCCAGGGGTGAAGGGCAACGCCGGCTTCACCTGATAGTGACCCCGGCACATCAGCACGTCGGGAAAGTTGGCTGCGGCCCCGAGCACGCGGACCAGCAGCTGGCCGGCGGCCGGCTCCGGAACCGGGACCTCTTCCAGGTGCATCACGTCACGGGGCTCGCCCAGCTCGGATACTCGCCAGGCTTTCACGAGATGCCTTCGGCCGCGTCCAGACGGCGTTGCAGCTTCCCCATGCCTGCCAGCCATCCCTGGGTGTTGGTTGCGCGGTACTCGTAGTAGCCCTTCACCTCTGGGTGCGGAAGGATCAGAAACCGGTCGTCCTGCAATGCCTGCCACACCGTCTCGGCGACCTGCTCGGGTTCCAGCGCCGTATCGCGGCTCAGCAGGTCCCGAAGTGGCCCGGCATGATCGAGCATCCGAGTCTTCACACCTTGGGGGCAGATGACCTGCACCGTGACCCCCCGGTGGCCGTAGGTGGCCGAGAGCCACTCCGCGAAGGCGACAGCGCCATGCTTGCTGACCGAGTACGGCGCGTTGCCGAGCATGGTGAGCAGCCCAGCCGCCGACGCGGTAACCACCAGCCGGCCGCCGCCGCCCTGCAACCAGGTAGGGACAAGCCGCTGGGCCGCACGAACGTGTGCCATCAGGTTGACCTCCAGCGCCCTGGCCCAGTCCTGAGGAGATGAGTCCAGCCCCTGGCCGAGGTCGACACCGGCGTTGGCGAAGTAGATGTCGATCGCGCCGAGGTGTCGTCGCGCTGAGGCGATCAGTGAATCCACCCCCGCCTGGGTCGCAGCGTCGCCGGGGACCGGGTGCCCGCCGATCTGATGAGCGACCGCGCTCGCGGCCTCGCCATCCAGGTCGTTGGCCACCACCCGTGCTCCGGCGGCGGCCATCCGGATCGCGATGGCCCGACCGATGCCGTGCCCGGCGCCGGTCACGACGATCCCTTTGCCCTCGAAACTGTTTGTCATGAGGAAAGCCTCTCCGGGATCGTCCTCATTGACCACTTCAAATCGGGCGGACTTCGTTGGTCAGCCGGGGAACGGACGTTCTCCTGCGAGCTCTCCGCCGGCAGAACTCCGGTAACGCCTCGGCCCCCCGGCGCTGCGCTGGGACCGAGCCCACGGGTGAAACCCGCGCCGTGTCGGCGCCCCACTATCTGCTGCCCCCCAGGGTCCTGGACGGTGATGGCGGCACCACCCGGGCCAGGGTCGGGATCGGCTGGGAGCTCAGCACACCGTGACGTTGACCGCCAGACCGCCTTGGCTGGTCTCTTTGTACTTCGTCATCATGTCGAGGCCGGTCTGGCGCATGGTCTCGATCACCGTGTCGAACGACACGAGGTGGGTGCCGTCGCCGTGCAGGGCAAGGCGGGCGGCGGATACCGCCGTCGAGGACGCAATGGCGTTCCGCTCGATACAGGGCACCTGTACGAGTCCCCCGACAGGGTCGCAGGTCAGGCCCAGGTGGTGTTCCATCGCGATCTCGGCTGCGTTCTCCACCTGGCGTGGCGTGCCACCGAGAACCGCGCACAGGGCGCCGGAGGCCATTGCACAGGCGGTGCCGACCTCAGCCTGGCAGCCGCCCTCGGCTCCGGAGATCGACGCATTCGCCTTGACCAGTGAACCGATGGCGGCTGCCGTCAGGAGGTAACGACGGATCCCCATGGCATCTGCGCCGGGCACAAACCGGAGGTAGTACCGGCCGACTGCGGGGATGACACCGGCGGCACCGTTGGTAGGGGCAGTCACGACCCGGCCCCCGGACGCGTTCTCCTCGTTGACCGCCAAGGCGAAGGCGTGCAGCCACTCGATCGCCTGGTCGTGCTCGGCCCCACGGAGGCGGTCGACTGCCTCCAGCCGCGAAGAAATTGCGCAGGCGCGCCTCTTGACCCCGAGACCACCGGGCAGCGTGCCGTCGGTGTGCAGCCCGGCCTCGACGCAGCAGTCCATCGCCTGCCAGATGGCGTCGAGCCCGGCATCGAGCTTCTCGCCGCCGTGAATCGACTCCTCGTTGGCGCGGGCGACGTCATAGATGTCTAGCTGATGAGTCTCACAGAGTCCGAGGAGCTCTTCGCCCGACGAGTAGGCCATGGGGTGCCGCACTAACGGGCGGATCTCGATCGGGTCCCCGTCCCGGCGGATGAAGCCGCCACCAATCGAGTAGTACGTCTCCTCGAACAAGGGCAGGGAGTTGCCCTGGTCCCACGCGGACAGCGTGAGGGCGTTTGGATGTCCGGGCAGGTGAGTGCGCGGCTCGAAGCTCACGTCCTCTTTGTGGACAGTGACCTCATGCCTGCCAGCCAGGGTGAGCGTTGCGCCCTCGGCGCTCAGGCTCGACCAGGCGGCACGGACATCGTGGGGGTCGCAGGTTTCGGGGCACATCCCCGCAAGACCGGCAAGGACGGCGTCCGGAGTGGCGTGGCCGAGACCGGTGGCACCGAGGGAGCCGTACAGAGAACAGCTGATGCGGGTGACGTCCTGCAGCCGACTGGTTGCCGCGAGGTGATCGGCGAACGCGTAGGCAGCCCGCATGGGGCCGACCGTGTGGGAGCTGGATGGACCGATCCCGATGGAGAAGAAGTCGAGGGCCGAGCAGTACATGAGAACTCTCTTACGGGACGACAGTCTGGGGACAACAGGTACGGGCACCGGCTCCCCGCTCGAGCCGTGGGTGTCGGCGGGGAACCGGTGCCGTCAGCGTTCTCAGTGAAGCACGTCCTCCAACAGCACGTGCTGGGCACCGTAGGTCTGCGCCACCGGGCCGTAGATGATCTGACCGTTGTGAGTGTTCAGACCCAGGGCCAGGGCGGGGTCGGCTTGCATGGCCGTGCGCCAGCCATGGTTGGCGAGCTCG
>JGI24140J50213_10000634_pt1 | contig 16170 bp, 8 predicted proteins | sample BarGraIncu00222A_FD_50213 | JGI IMG/M metagenome (IMG submission 50213)
CCTGGCGCGGCAGCGCGACGCGACAACGGCTCGCGAGACGACGGCCGATTCGCTCGACTCCCGCGCCCCCTCGGCGCCGCCGGCTGCGTTCGCCACCGCGCCACCACCGGTTCGCGACGAGGCCGCGGCGAGCGAACGGCGCGCTGCCGCCAATGCGCCCGCGCGGCCGATGGCGCCGCTGTTCGCCTCGATCGCGAAAGACGCCGAGCACTGGACGCGGCTCAACGCGAGCGGCGAGAACCTTCCCCTCGATGCGGCGACGCAGGCCTGGCTGGCGAGCGTCGACGCGGCCGCGGCGACGCGCTGGCAAGGCGCTGCCGAGCTAGCCGGCCGTCTCGAGAGCGGGCTCGTCGCCGACTCGCGCGTGCTCGTTCTCGGCCGTGACGGGCGCCTTGCCGCGAGCGTACGCATCGAGGATGGAGGCGTCTTCTATGCGTCGCCGGCGGGCCCGGTGTGGTTCGCTCCGCTGCCCGCAGAGGCCGTCACGCGATTGCGCGCGACGCTGCCTGCGACTGCGCGCTGACGCCCCTACGTCCCTCCGCCGGTCGGCTTGCTCGCCGAACGACCGCGCCGCTATCATCATCGGTTCGCCTGTTCGCGCCGCCGTCGATGTCCGCCCTGTCGCATGCCAAGGAAATAGCCGGCGAGAAATCCGGCGCCGAGGAGTCGGCACCATCGCATCGAGCCGCGCCGGCGTCGAACGAGCCTCTGGCCGGAGCGGGCCGCTCGCTCGCCGACGTGCGCGACGCCATCGCGCCGCTCATCCGCGTGCGCGGCGCACGAACCCACAACCTCAAGAACATCGATCTCGACATCCCGAGGAACCGCCTCGTCGTGATCACCGGGCTGTCGGGCTCGGGCAAGTCGAGCCTCGCCTTCGACACCCTCTACGCCGAGGGCCAGCGCCGCTACGTCGAGAGCCTGTCGGCGTACGCACGGCAGTTCCTGCAGCTGATGGACAAGCCCGATGTCGACGTGATCGAGGGCCTCTCGCCGGCGATCTCGATCGAACAGAAGGCGACGTCGCACAACCCGCGCTCGACCGTCGGCACCGTCACCGAGATCCATGACTACCTGCGCCTGCTCTACGCGCGCGCCGGAACGCCGTTCTGTCCGAACCACGGCCTGGCGCTGCAGGCGCAAAGCGTCAGCCAGATGGTCGACGCGACGCTGGCCCTGCCCGCGGAGACGCGCCTGATGGTGCTCGCGCCGGTCGTGCGCGACAGGAAGGGCGAGTTCGCCGAGCTGTTCTCCGACATGCAGGCGCAAGGCTACGTGCGCTTTCGCGTCGACGGCCGCACGGTCGAGGCCGGCGACGTGCCGAAGCTGAAGAAGGCGGAAAAGCACGACATCGACGTCGTCATCGACCGGATCAAGGTCCACCCGGGCATCGAGCAGCGCCTCGCCGAGAGCTACGAGGCGGCGCTGCGCATCGCCGACGGCCGCGCCCTCGCCGTCGAGCTCGACGGCGCCGCCGACGATGCCGGCCCGCGCGACGGCGGCGCGCCGCGCGAGCACCTGTTCTCGAGCAAGTTCGCCTGCCCGCTGTGCGACTACTCGCTGTCCGAGCTCGAGCCGCGCCTGTTCTCTTTCAACTCGCCGATCGGCGCCTGCCCGACCTGCGGCGGCCTCGGCGTGACGACGGTGTTCGACGCCGACCGGGTCGTCGCCTTCCCGAGCCTGAGCCTGGCGAGCGGCGCGGTCAAGGGCTGGGACCGGCGCAACGCCTATACCTTCTCGCTGCTCGAAAGCGTCGCCCGCCACTTCGCCTTCGACATCGACGCGCCGTTCGAGGAGCTGCCTGCGCCGGCCCGCGAGGTGCTCTTGCGCGGCTCGGGCGCCGAGGAGGTCGAATTCGTCTACGAGGCCGAGGGTGCGCGCGGCAAGCTGCGCCAGGTCAAGAGGAAGCATCCCTTCGAAGGCATCCTGCCCAACCTCGAGCGGCGCTTCCGCGAGACCGATTCCGTCGCGGTGCGCGAAGACCTGATGCGCTACCAGAGCGCCAAGCCGTGTCCCGACTGCCACGGCGCTCGCCTGCGCGCCGAGGCGAGGAACGTCTTCATCGTCGATGCGAAGAGCGGCGAGCGCGAACCGATCTTTCGCGTCGAGCACTTCACGCTGCGCGAGGCGCTCGACTGGTTCGGCGGCCTCGTCCTGCAGGGCGCGAAAGCCGAGATCGCCGCCAAGGTGATCCGCGAGATCTGCTCGCGCCTGAAGTTCTTGAACGACGTCGGCCTGAACTACCTGAGCCTCGACCGCAGCGCCGAGACGCTCTCGGGCGGCGAGGCGCAGCGGATCCGCCTCGCCTCGCAGATCGGCTCGGGCCTCACGGGCGTCATGTACGTGCTCGACGAGCCGTCGATCGGCCTGCACCAGCGCGACAACGCGCGCCTCATCGGCACCCTGCGCCATCTGCGCGACCTCGGCAACAGCGTGCTCGTCGTCGAGCACGACGAAGAAGCGATCCGCGCCGCCGACCATGTCATCGACATGGGCCCGGGCGCCGGCGTGCACGGCGGCCAGGTGATGGCCGAAGGCACGCCGGACGACGTCGCCGCGGCGCCCGGCTCGCTGACCGGCCGCTATCTCGCGCATACGCTCGGCATCGCCGTGCCGAAGCGGCGCGCCCTGCCGGCGGCCGACGCCTGGCTGCGCATCTCCGGAGCGCGCGGCAACAACCTGAAGAACATCGAAGTCGCGCTGCCGGTGGGTCTGTTCACCTGCATCACCGGCGTCTCGGGGTCGGGCAAGTCGACGCTCGTCAACGACACGCTCTACGCCGCGGTCGCGAAGAACCTCTACAACAGCCACGCCGAGCCCGAGCCGCACGACGCCATCGTCGGCCTCGACGCGTTCGACAAGGTGATCAGCGTCGACCAGTCGCCGATCGGCCGCACGCCGCGCTCAAATCCGGCGACCTACACAGGCCTGTTCACGCCGATCCGCGAGCTCTTCGCCGAAGTGCCGGCGGCGCGCGAGCGCGGCTACGGCCCGGGGCGCTTCTCCTTCAACGTCGCCGGCGGGCGCTGCGAAGCCTGCCAGGGCGACGGCGTGCTCAAGGTCGAGATGCACTTCCTGCCCGACGTCTACGTGCCGTGCGACGTCTGCCACGGCCGCCGCTACAACCGCGAGACCCTGGAAGTCCTCTACAAGGGCAAGAACATCACCGAGGTGCTGAACCTGACGGTCGAGGACGCGCACGGCTACTTCAACGCCGTGCCGAACATCGCGCGCAAGCTCCAGACGCTGCTCGACGTCGGCCTCGGCTACATCCGCCTGGGGCAGAGCGCGACGACGCTGTCGGGCGGCGAAGCGCAGCGCGTCAAGCTCGCGCTCGAGCTGTCGAAGCGCGACACCGGGCGCACGCTCTACATCCTCGACGAGCCGACGACCGGCCTGCACTTCGCCGACATCGACCTGCTGCTGAGGGTGCTGCACCAGCTGAGAGATGCCGGCAACACGATCGTCGTCATCGAGCACAACCTCGACGTCATCAAGACCGCCGACTGGGTCGTCGACCTGGGGCCGGAGGGCGGCGCCGGCGGCGGCAATGTCGTCGCCGTCGGAACGCCGGAGCAGGTCGCGGCGAACGCGGCGAGCTACACCGGCCGCTATCTGCAGCCGCTCCTCGGCCGCGCCCGNACGCCTCCGGCCGGTTGACCTAGACTCGTCGTCCCGCTCGGCCAGGAGGCGCAGATGCCGAAGACGATCGACTACTACTTCTCGCCGCAATCACCCTGGACCTATCTCGGCCACGAGCGCTTCGCCACCGTCGCCCGGGCCGCGCAGGCGACGATCAAGGTCCTGCCGGTCGACCTCGGCCGCGTCTTCCCGGTCTCGGGCGGCCTGCCGCTGGCCAAGCGGGCGCCGCAGCGGCAGGCGTATCGGCTCGTCGAGCTGAAGCGCTTCAGCGAGTTTCTCGGCCGACCGCTGAATTTGCAGCCGCGCTACTTCCCGGTCGCCAGCGACGACGCCGCCAAGCTGATCATCGCCGTCGACGGCGCCGACGGCAGCGACGCGGCGATGCGCATCGCGGGTGCCCTGCTGCGCGGCGTCTGGGCCGAGCAGCGCAACATCGCCGACCCCGGGGTGCTGCAGGCGATGCTCGCCGAGACGGGGCTGGCGACGCGCCGGCTCGACGATTCGCAATCGCAGGCCGTGCACGACCGCTACGAAGCCGATTCGCAGCGCGCCATCGACGCCGGCGTGTTCGGGGCGCCGACCTACGTCGTCGACGGCGAGCTCTTCTGGGGCCAGGACCGGCTCGATTTCCTCGAGCGCCGCCTGGCCCGCAACGCCAATCGAAGCTGAGCGTCGCGGGGCTTGGTCGAGCCTCGCGTAGCCGGGTCAGCGGCCGCGCTGCGACTCATTTCCCGAAGCGTGCCTTCGCGTCCGCGACGCAAGCGCTCTTCGCGTCGCCCGCGAGCGCATCGCACTTCTCGACCGCGACCTTGTACTCGGCATCGCGCTTGTCGGCGTTCGCGTCCATGCGCGCCTCGGTGCCCTTCTTCGTCGCCGTCGCGTCCGCCACCCTGACCGTCTTGGCCGCCTTGGCTTCCTTGACGCAGACGTCCTTGGCGTTGCCGGCCTTGTCGTCGCATCGCTCCTTGGCGACCTTGTAGTTCGCCTCGGCGATCTCGCGGATCGCGTGCTCGCGCGCCTTGGGCGTGTTCTTCCAAGCGGCTTCGGCCTCGGCCTCGGTCTGGGTGCGCTTGGCCTTGGATTCGGCCACGCAGATGTCCTTGGCGTTGCCGCCGAGCGAGTCGCAGGCCTTGCGTTCGCTCTCGTAGGTCGACTTGGCGCTGGCCTTGGCCTGATCGTAGGCGGTGCGGTCGGCTGCCGCGCTGGCCGTTGCCGAGAACAGGAGGGTACCCGCGCACAGCGCGACGGCTTGGGCAAGGGTCGAAAGCTTCAGGGTGTTCATTGATGGTCCTTGCGATTCGGTTTTGCAATGCAAGGAGTATCGAAGCGGCGAGCCGAGGCTCGTGTCGGACGACGCCGAGCGTTCGCCACGGGCCGAGTCCTACAGCGGCTCTCGTGGCCTCGGCTCCGCGCGTCGCGGGCGGAAAAGAAAAAAGCCGGCGCAAGCGCCGGCCCTGTCTCGAGTCGAGCCGATCAGTGCAGGTGGCTGTTGATCAGCTTGGTCATCTCGAACATCGAGACCTGAGCCTTCTTGAAGATCTCCTTCAGCTTGGCGTCGGCGTTGATCATCGTCCGCTTGGCCGCGTCCTGGAGGTTGTTCTTCTTGATGTACTCCCAGACCTTCTTCGTGACCTCGGTGCGCGGCATCGCCTTGTCGCCGATGACGGCGGCAAGCGAGGCGCTCGGCGTCATCGGCTTCATGAATGCAGCGTTCGGGGTCCGCTTCTTGGCGGGCGCCTTCTTGGCGGCCTTGGCCTTCTTCGCCGGGGCGGCCTTCTTCGCCGCCTTCTTGGCCGGAGCAGCCTTCTTGTGCGGTGCCGCCTTCTTGTGCGGTGCCGCCTTCTTCGCCGATTTCTTCGCAGTTGCCATGTTGATTCTCTCCATCAAGTGGTTGGTTGATGTGCTCGGCGTGGGCGAAAGCCACGTGGGCTTTCATTTCTCCATGCATCCGCGCGGAGCGAATAGTACTGCGTGTATAGAGTGGTGAGAAGAAGTTTTCACTCGTGGAACACGCATTCTTCAGAGGAAGAAGGCCATTTTGTCGCAAGCACGCGTCAGTGCGGACGGCGCCGAGGTCGCTATCCTTGCGCCCATGAAGATCGTCATTCGCTGGTTGCTGCTCGCCGCCGCCCTGCTTCTCGTGGCCCAGATCTACTCGGGCGTCGTCGTCACGAGCTTCGCCTCGGCGATGATCGCGGCGCTCGTCCTGGGCCTCTTCAACACCCTGCTGCGGCCGATCCTGGTGCTCCTCACGCTGCCGGTGACGCTGCTGACGCTGGGCCTGTTCCTCTTCGTCATCAACGCGCTGATGTTCTATTTCGCCGCCGCCGTGTTGCAGGGGTTCAGCGTCACCGGCTTCGGCGCCGCGCTCGTCGGCTCGCTCCTCTACAGCCTGTGCGGCCTCGTCATCGACGCGGCGATGGAGCGGATGTTCCTGCGGCGCTGAGCCTTCAGCGCCCGGCGGCAGCCGTCTTCACGCCGGCGCCGCGCACCTCGAAGCTCACGCTCTGCAGGAGCTGGCGGTCGCGGCCGACGAGGGCGAGCCGGTGCCGCCCCGGCCACGGCGCCCAGCGCCAGCGCTCGGCCACACCGAGCGGCCTGCCGTCGAGCACCCACTGGCCGCGCTCGCCTTCGAAGGTGATGCGCTGCGCGGCCGGCGGAATGTCGGGGTCGATGGCGTAGATGCTGCCGTCGCGCGGGCTCGTGATGCCGAAGCGCTGCCCGCCGGCGACCTCGCCCGTCGCGCGCTGCACGGCACGCTCGGTGCCGGCGAGGAAGACCTCCTCGCGCCCCGGCTCGCGCCGCGTATCGAAGGCGACGCGCACCCGGATGACGCCGGGCGGCGCCTGCGGCGGCAGTGACGGCTCGCCCGCATGCAGCGCGCTCGCCAGCGCGTGCCACACAGGAGCGGCGCCGCTCACGCCGCTGACGCCGTGCATAGCCTCGCCGCCGGCGTTGCCGACCCAGACGCCGATCGTGTAGCGATCCGTGAAGCCGACGCACCAGTTGTCGCGCATGTCCTTGCTCGTTCCCGTCTTCACGGCGGCAAAGCCCCGCGTCGCGAGCAGGTTGGCCAGGCCGAAGGTGCGGGCGCGCGCGTTGTTGTCGGCGAGGATGTCGCTGACGAGATAGCTCGCCCTCGCATCGGCGACGCGGACCGGCCGGACCGCCGCGCCGCCGCTCTGCAGCATAGGGGGCGTGAAGACGCCGCCGTTAGCCAGCGCCCGGTAGGCGTTGCTCAGCGCGAGCAGCGTCACGTCGGCGCTGCCGAGGGCCAGCGAGGCGCCGTACCAGCCGGCGCTTTGCGGCAAGGCGAAGCCGAGCGCCTGCAGCCGCGCGTGCAGCGCATCGGCGCCGAGCAGGGCGGAGACGCGCACCGCCGGCACGTTCAGGCTCGCGCCGAGCGCAGTGCGGGCGCTGACGAAGCCCTTCCACTCGTGGTCGTAGTCCTGCGGCAGGTAAAGGCCGCCGGCCGTCGCGATCTGCGCCGGCGAATCGTCGATCAGCGTCGCCGGCGTGATCAGGCGCTTCTCGAAGGCGAGCTCGTAGACGAAGGGCTTCAGCGTCGACCCCGGCTGGCGCCGCGCCAGCACCCCGTCGACCTGGGCCGCGGCCGACATCGGACCGCTCGAGCCGACCCAGGCTCGCACTTCGCCCGAGGCGTTGTCGAGAACGACGACGGCACCGTCCTCGACGTTACGGCCGGCAAGCTCGGCAAGCTGGCGGCGCAGTGTCGTCACCGCGAAGCGCTGCAGCGACGCGTCGAGCGTGCTGGGTTGCGCCGGCGGTCCGAGCGGGTCGATGACCTGGCGAGCGAAGTGCGGCGCGAGCTGTTCGCCGAGCGCCGCGCCGCCGCGCCGCGCCAGCGCCGTCTCGGCGAGGCCGACGACGCCGCCGCAGGCGAGCCTTTGCAGCTGCAGGACGGCACAGGCGCGCTCGGCCACGAGCGCCGGCTTCGCATTCGGGCTGCGCACCAGCGCCGCGGCAACCGCCGCTTCCTGCACGTCGAGGCCGCTCGCATGCTTGGCGAACAGCGTCTCAGCCAGCGCCTCGATGCCGACGATCTCGCCGCGAAACGGCACCGAGTTGAGATACGCCTCGAGGATCTCGCTCTTCTTCCACATCGCCTCGAGTCGCGCCGCGGTCACCGCCTGGCCGAGCTTTTGCACGACGCTGCGTCCCGTCGCCGGCCGGGCCAGGCCGGCGTCGATCAGCCCGGCGAGCTGCATCGTCAAGGTCGAGGCGCCACGCGTGCGCGTGTTGAAGAGATTGGACCAGGCACTCTTGGCCGCCGCCGCCCAGTCGACGCCGCTGTGCTCCCAGAAGCGCCGGTCCTCGCTCAGCACGACGGCGCCGAGCAGCGCCGGCGACATCTCGCCGATCGGCATCCAGGCGAGGCGGCGCTGGCCCATGTCGATGCGCATCGTCTGCACGGGGACGCCGTGGCGGTCGAGCAGCGTCACGTCGGACGGACGATGCGCCGCCTTGACCTCGGCGAAGGTGGGCAGCGCCGAGGCTGCGCCAGCCGACGCCGCGAGCGCGATCGCCAGCGCCGCGGCGCGCCAGCGCACCGGCCGCTTCACGGCGCGACCTCCAGGCCGGCGTTCGGCGTCTCGCCGAAGCTCTCGGGCGCATACATCGCTTCGACGCGCGTCGGCGGCAAGGCGAAGCGGCCGGAGTTGTTGAGGCGCAGCGTGTACTCGATGACGTGCTTGCCGCGCGGCAGGTAGTCGAAGTAGCTGCGAAAGGCCTCGAAGCTGCGCTCCTCGAACGCCGGCCAGGCGCTGCCGCTGCGCTTTTCGCTTCGTGTCGCGATCTGCGAATCGCGGCCGAGGCCCGAGCCGAGGAGGGTCGCGCCGCCGGGAACCGGATCGCTGACGACGACCCAGGTCATGTCGCTCTGCGCCTCGACCTCGAGGCGGACCTTGATCACGTCGCCGCGCGACCAGCGGCTCTTGTCCTTCTGCTCGACGGCGCTGACGCCGCGCGCCACGCTGTAGCCGGCCGAGAGCGGACTGCTGAGCGGGATCGCGGCGAGGCTTTGCACGGTGAGCCAGGGCTTGCCCGCGCCTTCCTGCGTCACCTTGAGCATGCTGCTCGCGGCCGGCCAGGGCAGGCGTGCGCTGCCTCCGTCGGGTTGCCTCGACCAATCGGCGACGGCCCGGGCCGTTGACGCGGCGTCGATCGCAGCGAGCGTTCGCCCGACGACCGGCACCGATTCGAACTTCGCCGAGAACTTGTCGAGCGCCAGCGACCCCCAGAGGTTCGCCGTCGTCGTCAGCCAGGCGCCGTGGCGTTGCCGCGCCAGGCTGCCCGTGACCATCTTCGGCAGATCGTCGCGCCACGCCGGGTCGTCGAGGACGGCGAGGATCAGGCGCGCCGCGTTGGCGTCGGCGCTGTCCATCAGCCACCACCAGAAGTCACCTTCCTCGTTGCTGAACTTCAGCGTCGTTCCGCCGTAGCCGAGGCGGCCGCGCAGGATCTGGCTCGCCTCCTCGAGCCGGCGCGTCCTGTCGGGAATGCCCTCGACGCGCTTCAACAGGTTGAGCCAGTCGATCAGCGCCGCCGTCGGCCAGACGTTCGGCGTGACGTTGACCGAGCCGAGCATCCGCGCCTGGGCCCGACCGTAGCGCGAAAGCGCTTCGAGGGCGGCGATCTTCCTCACGTCGAGATCGGGTCGCGGCGACCAGAACTTGCGTTCGATGCGGCCTTCGACGAAGGCCGTGAGCCCGGCCAGCATCGCATCGCGCGCCGGCGCGGGAAGCGCGAAGCCGGCCTCGTTCGTCGCGGCGAGAACGTAGGCGGTCAGTCTGTCGCTGCCGTGCGGTGCATCGCCCTCGCGCGGCGGAAAGTAGCCGGCCAGGCCGTCGCTGTCGAGGTAGGTCGGCAGCGCATTGGCGACGCCGGCCCACAGCTTCGCGTCCTTCAGGCCGACCGATTTCGAGACCTTCTGTTCGAGGCAGATGAAAGGATAGGTCTCGAAGAAGCGGCGCATCCCGGGCAAGGCGCCGCTGAGCTTGGGCAGCACGCCGACCTCGATGCCGCCGCGCTTGATCCCCGATTCGGGGAGCGCGTCGGCCGGCGCGGCGACCGGCAGGCTGAAGCTGCCGTCGAGCTGGGCCAGCGTCGCCTGCACGACGCGCACCGGAACGGCGGCGGCGACCAGCTGCGTGATCTTCAGGCGATCCTTCGCACCGGCTTCGTCGGCAGCGGCTTCCCAGGTAATGCTGAAGGCGTCGGCCGGCACGTCGATCGGCCAGACGATCTCCTTCGCCGACCCGGCGGCGAGCGTCACGTCCTGCGCCGCGAGCGCGATCGGCAAGCGCGCGATGTCGGCGGCCGTCGGACCGGGCAGGTTCGCCGTTCCCTGCAACGTCGCGTGCACTTTCATGTCGCGCTGCGTCGTGTTGCGCAAGGTCAGCATGGCGCTGAAGCGGTCGCCGTCGCGGACCAGCGGCGGCAGCCCGGAAAGCACCTGCAGATCCTGAGTGACGCGGATGCTAGTGCTGCCCGTCCCGAACTTCTGCACGTCGGCGTCGGCGATGGCGACGAGGCGAAAGCTCGTCAGCGAATCGTTGAGCGGCACCTCGACCGTCGCTTCGCCGTTGCCGTCGAGCGCGACGCTCGGCTTCCAGACGAGCAGCGTGTCGAAGAGCTCGCGGGTCGCGCCGCGCCCGCCGCCGCCGCCGGCCGCGACGGCCTTTCGCCCGTAGTGGCGCCGGCCGATGATCTCGCTTTGCGCCGTGCTCGTCTCGACGCCCCAGGCACGCTCCTTGATCATCGCGTCGAGCAGGTCCCACGAAGCATTGCTGCGCAAGGCGAGCAAGCCTTCGTCGACGGCGGCGAAGGCGACGTCGGCGCCGGCCAGGGGCTTGCCGCCTTGCGTGACCCGGATCCGCGCCAGCGCCTTCTGCCGCACCGCGTACTGCGCCTTGTCGGCCGTGACGCTGACCTGCAACTCGTGCGCCGCCAGGCCGACCGAGATCTTCGCAACACCGAGCTTGAACGCCGGCCTAGCGAGATCGACCATCGCCGTCGGCGCCAGGTAGTCCTTGCTGTCGCCCCAGAAGCTGCGCCACCACGAGAGCGGCTCCTTCCAGCCCCAGGTGAAGAACGAATACCACGGCGTCTCGCGGATCCGCCCGCGCAAGGCGAGGACGCTGACGTAGACGTTCGGACCCCACTCGGGTTCGACCTTCAGCTCGACGGTCGGATCGTCGCCGCGCAGCGTGACGACCTGCGTCGCGATCACGCCTTCGCGCTCGACGGCGACGAGGGCGGTCGCTTCGCGAAACGGCATGCGCACCTGCAGGCGCGCCGTCTCGCCCGGCTCGTAGCGCTTCTTCTCGGGCAACACGTCGATGCGGTCGTCGTTGTCCTGCGCGAACCAGAGCTCGCCCTGCCTGGTGATCCACACGTTCGTGGCGGCGGCGACCGGGTGGCCCTGAGCATCCTTCGCCTCGGCGATCAGTTCGACCTGTCCAGCCGTCTCGAGCGACGCGTCGCACAGGAGCAAGCCGCGATCGTCGGTCGTACCCGAACAGAGCGTGCCGAGCTCCTTGACCTCGGTACGGTTGTCGTAGGCATAGAAGCCGCCGACGATGCGCTTTCGGGTCGAGATCACCTGGCTGACGCGGCCGCGCACCGAGACGCTTTGTCCTTTCAAGGGCTTGCCCGCGGTGTCGAGAGCAAGGACGCTGAACTTCGCCTGGCCGCGATTGCTCGCCCACGAGCCGGCACGCACGCCGAGGACGACGCCGCTCGGCCACAGCTCGATGCGCGTCGCGACGGTCTGGGTCTCGCCGTTCGGATCGTTGAAGCTGACCTCGGCGTCGATCTCGCTGGTACGCGCCAGCTTCGGCAAGTCCTTCAGCGTGAAGCTCGCCGCGCCGTTGCGGTCGGTCGTGAGCGCCAGCTTGTCGGCGACGAGCTTGCCGTCGCGCCCGGCGTCGCGCTCGCTGTCTTCTTCCTCGTCGTTCTGCTGCTCGGCCTTGCCCGGGTCGCGCGGCGGATCGAAAGAGAAGTCGTCGTAGCCGGCGAAGGCCGGCGCGCGGCTCTTCAGCAACGCCGAGGCCCGCAATGGCGCGCCACCCATCGCGCCGCCCGAGAAGTAGCTCATCTGCACGTCGACGGCGAGGCTCGACGGCGCGACAACGATGCCCTTGGGTCCGCTGACGCGCGCGTCGACGAGCGGCAGGCGGAACTCCTCGACGCGGAAGTTGCCGCTCGTCCAGCGCTGCTGCTTCTCGTCGTCGCCTTCGGACGATGCCGCTCCGCTCGCGCCTTCGCGGGCCGCGCCGCTCGCGCCTTCGCGCTCGAGCGAGACCTCGTAGACGCCCAACTTCGCCGCAGGCGGAATGTTCCACGTNGTCAGCGCGCTGCGCCCGCCGGCACTCCACTGCAGCGGAAAGACGAACTCCTGGCCGCTGCCCTGGTGCACGATCCTGACGCGGTTCGGCAGCCGCTCGGGCTTCGGCATCGCCAGTCCCCGCGAGGTCTCGACGCGGATGAAATGCTTCATCGAGACCGTTTCGCCGGCGCGAAACAGCGTCCGGTCGAAGACGGTCGCGGCGCGCAGGTCGGGCTCGGCACCCCGTCCCGTCGACACGTTGAAGCGCCACGCCTCGATCCCTTTCTGCCAGCTGCTGAAGACGAAGGCGACGTCGACCGCGCCGCCGCTCTTGCCATTTCCCTCGTCGGCCTTCCTCGCCGTCACGAAGTAGCCGCTGTCGGCCGGGCAGTGCTCGAAGCCCGCGTCGAGCGCGCGGGCGACGACGGCGAGTCCCTTCGCGTCGGTGCGTCCGCTCCACAGCGCCTGGCCCCGGCAATCGTTGACGACGACGTCGGCGCCTGCGACCGGCTTGCCGCGATCGAGCGTCGTCACCCACACCAGGCTGTTCTCGCGACCCTGCTTGAAGTGAACTCCCAGGTTGGTGACGAGCACGCCGGTGCGTACGTACATCGGCGCGCGCTTGTCGAGGAGCGACTGGCCGAGGCGCAGCGATTCGATCTCGACGACGTGGTAGCCGGGCTGCGCGAGCGGGATGCCGACGACCTCGAACGGTCGCGGGTCGCCGCCTTCGAGTTGCGGCAGGTCGAGCCGTCTCACACCCGCCTCCGTCGCGAGCAGCGAGACCTCGCGCGTTCCGATCATGCGTTCGACCTTGCGCTTGATCCGGCGGCCTTTCGCGTCGGTGTCGTCCTCGGTCGTGAACCACTCGCCTTGCGGCCGGCCGAGGTCCTTCGCAGAGAGCTGCGTCTCGTGATACTTCTGCACCCGCGCGTACCAGGCGAGGATGTCGGCGTCGCTCTGCAGCAGCTTCTCGCGCACCTGGCCGCCGTTCGCGCTTGCCGCGGCCGCGCGCAGGTCCGGCTGCACGTGGCGCAGGGTCACGGGCAATGCCGCGTCGGCGTCGCGCTCGATGACGCCGAACGGCGCGGTGGCGAACTTGGCGATCGGCGGCGCCGCGCCGGTCGCGACCTTGAGCGGGAAGCTCGCCGCGTTGGCGAGCGGCCGGCCGGCGTTGTCCGTCAAGCCGGCCGGGAGGACGACGCTGTACGACGCGTTCTCGGCGAGCGGCTTCGGAAAGGCGATCTCTGTGACTTCTACCGCCTTCTCGTCCTTGTCAAAAACGGGTGCCAGCGCCTCGCCGCTGGCTGGCGCGAGGCGCGCCTGCGCCGCTTGCGCGCGTGCGACCGGCGCGGAGAAGCGCACGTTCATCGGCCGGATCGGCAGGCAGGGCGCCGAGGCGCGCTCGCGCTCGCACGTGAACTCGGCCGTGAAGGCGAGGCGGACCTGATAGCGAAAGCGTTGCTCGATCGACGTGACGATCTGCGGGTTGGCCACCGCGCCGATGCCGTTGCCCCAGACGACCCGCGCCGCGGCGCCATTCGGCAGCGGCCGATCGCAGCGCGCGACGAGCGTGCGCGCGGCGCGCGCCTTGTCGATGCGGCGCGCCTTCAGGATCTGCTCGCGCACTTCGCCGGCGACGATGCGAAACGGCAGCCGTTCGCCGATGCCTTCGACTTCGCACCAGGCGTTGGCGACGACGCTCGCCTCGACGGCCGGGCCGCTCAGGCGGATCAGGAAGTGCTGGTCTTCCTCGATCTCGCTGCCCTCGCCCGGCTGCATCGAGACAATCGCCGGACCGCCGGTCGAGAAGCTGAATTCGCTGCGACCGGTCAGCGCCGATCCGCCTACAGCCGACGGGCTCGACGCAGCGGAGCCGGGGGTCGCCGGCGCTGCCGGCTTCCAGTCGGCGCGGAGCCTGGCGACGCAGCGCGTTCCCGGCGGCAGCGGCTCGCGGAAGTCGTACAGCCAGACCCGGTCGCTCGACCAGCGACTCGACCCTAGCGGCGTCGCGCCCTCGCAGGTAATCGCAAACGGATCGGGCAGGCGCGGATCGCCGAAAGCGACGACGGCCTGCGAGAACGTGATCGTCACCTGGCGTACCTGCGCGACCTCGCCTTGCGGCGTCGCGGCGACGACGCTGGCGCCGTGTGCGACGCCGGCGAACAGCGCCAGCCCGGCGGCCGATAGCGCGGCGATGGCCTTGCTCATGTGCGGACTCCCTCGAAGACCTCGAGCGAGTCTAAGACGCGACGGCCCGCAACCTCGGCCGAACCTAGCGCGAAGCGTGCTGGTCGGCTTCGATCTGCTTTCTCTGTGCCTCGATGTCGCGCAGCCGCGAGTCGATCACCGATGCGTCGATGAAGTCGATCGGGCCGCCGCCGCGCGCCAAGCGCTGCCCGGCGCGCAAGCGGTCGACGGCGCCGAGCAGGTCGCCGAGCGCGTAGCGCGCTTCGGCTTCGGCGCGCAGCGAGCGCAGCGGCGCGCCGAGCCGCGCCCAGGTCTGGCCCAGCGCCCCCCAGGCGAGCGAATCGTCGGGGTGCAGGGCGACCCAGGTCTGCAAATCGGCGGCGCGGGCCTTCAGCACCGCGTTGTCGGGGCTGACGGCAGGCATCGCAGCAAGCGCGATCTGCGCCTCGAGCAGCAGCACCGGCCGCGACCCGTCGTCGGCATAAGGCTTCATCGCCTCGGCGGCAGGCGCCGGCGCGCCGCGATCGAGGAGCGACTGCGCCTGCAGCAGGACGACGGCGCGCTCGGCGCGCTGGCCGCTGTTCGGGCTGCCGCGCACGAGCGCGAGCGCCCGGGCGAACGCCGCGTCGGCGCGAGCCCAGTCGTGCAGCAGGCTCGAGGCCTGCGCGCTCGCGGCGACAGCGAGCAGCTTCTCGGCGGCGGAGCCTTCGACCTCGGCGTCCTGGCCCTGCCAGCGGCGCAAGGCATCGACGCGGGTATCTTCGAGCACCCGCGCACGTGCCTCGGCCATCGTGTGCTCGAGGACGCTGACGCGCGGCGCCTGCGTGGTGATGCCGGCGCGGGCGCGCGCCTCGCCGATCCGCTCGGCCGTCAGCGGGTGCGTGCGCAGGTACGGAAAGCCGCCGAAGTCGTTGAGGCGCGCCGACGTGTCCATCTTCTCGAACATCGAGGCCATTCCCCCGGGGGCAAAGCCCGCTGCCGTCATCACCTGAAAGCCGACCCGGTCGGCCTCGCGCTCGACGTCGCGCGAGAAGTTGAGTTGGCCTTGCAGGTTCGCCGCCTGCGTACCGGTGATGACGGCGCCGACCGCATCGGGGCTGTTGCTGCGCGACGCGGCGAGCAGGCCCAGCACGAGCGCCGCCAGGCTGACCAGCGAGCGCCGCGAATTGGCAGAGATGCTGCGCGCCAGGTGGCGCTGCGTCACGTGCGACATCTCGTGGCCGAGCACCGAGGCGAGCTCGTCACGGGTCGACGTGATCGCGATCAGCCCCAGGTGAACGCCGACGAAGCCGCCCGGCAGCGCAAACGCGTTGACGCTCGGGTCGCGCACGAGAAACGGCTGCCAGGCGAAGCGCTGGTCGATGTCGGCGGTGATGTTGCCGAGGCGGCGCGACGCCGCGACGAGCGGCTCCCACACCGATTCGAGGTATTCGAGGAGCAGCGGATCGTCGATGTAGTCAGGGTCGACGTGGATCTCGCGCATGATCTCGTCGCCGAGCTTGCGTTCGGCGCCGACGGTGAAATCGGCCGAATCGGAATCGCCCAGTGCCGGCAGCGTGTTCTGTGCCGCGACCGGCTGCACGAGCGTGGCGCCGAGGAGCGCGAGGCAGCATGCGGCAGCCACCGCGCGGCGCCACGGCTCGCGAACGATCGATCGGGGAGAGGTCACGAAATGCAGGCGGTGCGCTTGGGGCGGCGCCGTGGTGGAGGCGCGTCGCTATGATGCATCGGAATCGTTTCTGCCTCGTTTCGTTCCATGACCGACCCTCGCGCCGACGCGCTCTCGCATTTCGACGCCGAAGGCCAGGCGCACATGGTCGACGTCGCCGCCAAGGCCGAGACGCACCGCATCGCACGGGCGAGCGGCGCGATCCGGATGCGGCCGGAAACGCTGATGCTGATCGAATCGGGCGGCGCGAAGAAGGGCGACGTGCTCGGCGTCGCGCGCATCGCGCGATTCAGGGCGCCAAGCGCACGTCCGAGCTGGT
>JGI24140J50213_10000635_pt1 | contig 16165 bp, 14 predicted proteins | sample BarGraIncu00222A_FD_50213 | JGI IMG/M metagenome (IMG submission 50213)
GGTCGCAAAGCAGGTGGACATCATTGTCGTGGCAGGGGCGGAGTCCACCAAGGCGGCCAAGATGGCGACCGACACGATTCCAATCGTGATGGCGAGTAGCCAAGATGCCGTCGGCGACGGCCTGGTGGCGAGTTTGGCTCACCCAGGAGCCAACGTGACCGGGAGATCGGTCTACGCGCCGGAGCTGACGCCGAAGCGCATCGAGATTCTCAATGAGATGCTCCCACGTCTCAGGAAAATCGGTGTCCTTTGGAACAAGCTNAACGCAGGCGCTGCCGGTCAACTGCGGGAAGCGGAAGCGGCGGGGCGCGCATTGGGTATTGCAATTGAGCCGCTCGATGTCCGAATTCCCGACGGTCTCGATGAGGCCATGGCACGCGCCACGCAAGTTGGCGCAGGCGCAATTCTCGTCATCTCCGATAGTTCAACGATCAGCAATCGCGCGGAATTGGGCAGATCCGCCCTGCAACACCATCTTCCAACGATATTCGCCAACAAGGCCTATCTGAGCGGCGGCGGCTTGATGAGCTACGGCCCCGACATCGTTGACACCTTCCGACTGTCAGTGGTTTACGTCGACAAGATCTTGAAAAGAGCAAGGCCAGCCGACTTGCCCGTGGAGCTGCCAACGACCTTCGAATTCGTGATCAACCTGAAGACTGTCCGGGCGCTAGGAATTACTGTGCCTCCTGTGTTGCTCGCACGGGCCGACGCGGTGATCGAATAGCTGGACGAGCGTACTCAATATCCGCGCAGGCCAAGACAGTGAGGCCGTGCGCCCGTCGAAATGGCTGCTCTCGCACTTCATTGCTGCCGTTCAAGAGATGAAGCTGAACGGCAGCAATGGGGCCATGAGCTGCCTGTCAACCGTTGACGACAAGTGTCGGCTTCAGGACTAACAGCGGCCGGTCGCACCCGTCAATGAACCATCACCGGTCCGCTCAATGGGACTGCTGCAAATCCAACTCAGACTGACTCGGTTGTTGGCGCCATTGCGACGGACGGCACGATCGGGATCTTGCATACGAGCAACATCATCAGTTGGGACCTCAATTTGATTGACGTGACCAACCCGCAGTTCTCCTACGATCTCACGATGGGCAATTCGTTGATCTCTATCGACACTGGAAGCGTGCTGTCGGTCGATGCCACAGGCCTGTTTTTCGATTTCAGCGGTACCGGTGCATTTGCATTCCAAGCGACTCGCCTGGCGCGTTCAGTGGTTATCACTACTGGTGTCTGAGCGAGAATTGGTTCGGTTGCCTCAGCGGCAATTCGATCGCGCCGGACAACGTCTGTGCAGGCGCAGCGGGGAACGACCTGGTGGTCGCTGCGGCTGGCACCCAGGGTCAAGTGGGCAATGCGCCCCTGGATCAAGGGCCAGTTCCGTCGCTGCCCGAGCCCTCTACCTACGCAATGCTCGGGTTGGGCTTGGGCTTGCAGTCAGTCGCCGCAGACTCGCCGAACAACCGGGTTGACGTGGGGCGGCTGCGTGTGTCGGCGATCCAATGCTGAGCGAGCTCGCTTTCGCGCCAGATCATCAGACGCAGTATTTCGGTTGGCTCATCTGAGCTGACCCTTTCTTCTTGGCATAGCTGTAGCGTAGCCTCCGAATACATCGAGTCGAGTCGTCGTCCCCTGCAAGTCCTCTGGGCCAAGTGCGCATGGCAATCTTTCGCCGCTGTCCCGAGCCCGACGTTAGGTCGTCGCGGCCGATCGGCGCAGCGACCTAGAGGCTGTCGACGAAGGTCACCATCCTCTTCCGCTCCTCCGGGTCCGGCAGGCGGCCGAGCATGGCACCGAGGTTGTCCGCCATGTGCGCCGGGTTGGAGGTGCCGGGAATGACGGCGGTGACGCGTTCGTCGCCGAGCAGGTACTTGAGAAAGAACTGCGCCCAGCTTCCGGCGAAGTCCTTCGCCCAATCCGGAATTTCCTTGCCGCGTACCGCGCGGAACAGGCGGCCGCGCCCGAACGGCAACGCCGTCAGCACGCCGGCCCTGACCTCGGCCGCGAGCGGCAGGATGCGTTCCTGCGCGGCGCGATCGTCGAGTGAATAGTCGATCTGCACGAAGTCCGGCTTCTCGTGTTCGAGCACGCCTTCGATCGCGGCGAAGTCGCGCTTCGACGTCGACGTGATGCCGACATAGCGGCACGCGCCCTCGGTCTTCCAGGCCCGCAGGTGCGCCAACGACTGGCGCGGATCGCGCACGTTGTGCAGCTGGAGCAGATCGACGTTCGCCGTCCGGAGGCGCGCGAGCGAGCGCTTGAGCTCCGCTGCGTCGAGCGCCTCGACCTTGGTGGCGACGAAGATCTTGTCGCGCATTCCGGCAGCAGCGGCCATGACGCTGCCGAGAACGCTCTCGGCCTCTCCGTACGACGATGCGGTGTCGACGAGCCGGCCGCCGCCTTCGAGCAGAGCCTGGACGACCTGCGCCGCGGAGCGCCGGGTCGGCTCGTCGTCGCGGTCGAAAACGACGGCCGTGCCCAGGCCGACCGCCGGCAGGCGCTCGCCCGTGCCCGGGATCGCGCGCGTCACGAGCGGTGCCCTGGCCGGTTGCGCGAAGACGCGCGGCGCCAAGAGCTGCGCCCCCGCGAGCGCGGAAAACTCACGGCGTCCGATACAGGCCATCATCGATCTCCTCGAGCCGGCGGTCCGGCCGATGGGCAGTCTCACACATGCTGCAAGAATCGCCCGGGTTTTGCGTGAACCGGCATTCAGGAGTCCTCGTCCATGAAATGGGTTCGTCGCGGGCTGCTCCTGCTCCTGGTGCTGATTGCGGCCGTGCTGACATTCGCGGCCTCGAGAGCCCTTCGAACCACGCATCCCGTGGGCTTCCAGATCGTCGCAGCGCCCGATGCGGGCGGCCTGCCCATTCCCGTGGGCGTGTGGTACCCGACCGAGGCCACTCCACGACCCACCACCCTGCTCGGCCTGAACCTGATGTCCGTGGCGCCTGCAGGGCCCGTCGCGGGCAGCAGCCTTCCGTTGATCGTCATCTCGCACGGCAATGGCGGCGGCCCGGGAAGCCATGCCGATCTGGCGCTTGCCCTGGCCGACAACGGATTCGTCGTCGCCGCCCCCATGCATCCCGGCGACAACTATGCCGACCAGAGCGGCGTCGGCTCGCAGCGCTGGTTGCCGGACCGGAGCCGTCATGTGCACGCGACGCTCGACTACATGTTGCAGGCCTGGCCCGGTCATGCCCGGATCGACGCGAATCGAATCGGCATCTTCGGGTTCTCGGCCGGAGGGTTCACCGCGCTCACGGCCATCGGCGGCGAAGCGGACCTGCGCCTGATCGCATCGCACTGTGCGGCCACGCCGGAATTCCTGTGCCAGTTGCTGTCGCAGGCGAACTCGGCGCCGCTGCACCCGGAAGGCGTGCCTCCGGCGAGCGCCTTCGTCCGTGACGCCCGCATCAAGGCTGCCGTGGTCGCCGCGCCGGGCCTCGGCTTCACCTTCGTCCCCGGCGGGCTGGCCAAGGTCACGGCGCCCGTACAGCTCTGGAGTGGAGAAGCAGACGTCAACGTGCCCGAGGCGACCAATACCGCCCTTGTCCTCAAGGCGCTCGGCGCTGGAGCCGAGTTTCATTCGGTGCCTCGTGCTCGACACTTCTCGTTCCTCGTTCCATGCCGCCTGCCGGGCCCTCCCTTCCTGTGTCGCGACAGCGACGGATTCGATCGCGAGGCCTTCCACGCCGACATGAACCGACAGGTGGTGGCGTTCTTCCTGAAGCACGTCTGAAGCCTTGACCGGACGGCGGCTTCGCAGCGTCGATACGCGGGCCAACTCGGATAAGCTGCCGCCATGAAGACCCGCATCACCGAAATGCTCGGCATCGAGCACCCGATCATCCAGGGCGGCATGCACTACGTCGGCTTCGCCGAACTGGCCGCCGCGGTGTCCAACGCCGGGGGCCTGGGCATCATCACCGGTCTGACGCAGCGCACGCCCGACGACCTGGCCCGGGAGATCCGCCGCTGCCGCGAGATGACCGACAAGCCCTTCGGCGTCAATCTCACGTTCCTGCCGATCGTCAACGCACCCGACTATCCCGGCTATGTGCGCGTCATCATCGAAGGCGGAGTCAAGATCGTCGAGACCGCCGGCAACAATCCGGTCAAGTGGCTTCCGGCGCTCAAGGAGGCCGGCATCAAGGTCATCCACAAGTGCACCTCGGTGCGCCATTCGCTGAAGGCCGAGGCGATCGGCTGCGACGCGGTCAGCGTCGACGGCTTCGAGTGCGGCGGCCACCCGGGCGAGGATGACGTGCCGAACTTCATCCTGTTGCCGCGCGCGGCCGAGGAGCTGAAGATCCCGTTCGTCGCCTCCGGCGGCATGGCGGACGGCCGCTCGCTGGTGGCCGCGCTTGCGCTCGGAGCGGACGGCATGAACATGGGTACGCGCTTCATCGCCACCAAAGAGGCGCCGGTGCATGACAACGTCAAGCGGGCCATCGTCGCCGCCAGCGAACTCGACACCCGGCTCGTGATGCGGCCGCTGCGCAACACCGAGCGCGTCATGAGAAACGCTGCCGTCGACCGCCTGCTCGAGAAGGAACGGACGCTGGGCGCGAACCTCAAGATCGAAGACATCATGAGCGAGGTGGCCGGCGTCTATCCACGCATCATGAAGGATGGCGCGATGGACGCCGGCGCGTGGTCGTGCGGCATGGTGGCCGGCCTGATCCACGACGTCCCGACAGTGAAGGAACTGATCGACCGCATCATGAGCGACGCCGAGACGCTGATCCGGCAGCGGCTGAAAGGGTTCGCCGACTCCTGAGCCGTCTGGAAGAGTTGAGTGCCGCCTGCGCGATCGAGTCGACGCTCCAGGACCTTCCGGACACGTCGGGCTTTCTTGCGCTAGCGCAAGAAAAGGGCCGATTGACGCCTCCGGAGCGCCGCAGTGCCGGGCCATGCATCCGCCGGGCATACTAAGATGTTGCAGTGCAGCATTTCTGCCGGAGAATTCATGGATCTCTCGAAGAGGGTTGCGGTCATCACCGGCGGCGGAAGCGGCATCGGCCGTGCGGTTGCCGCCGCGATGGCGCCGCGCGGGGTGGCCGCCGTGGCGCTCGTCGACGTGAGCGAGGCGATCGAACACGTCGCCGAGAAGCTCAACGCCGAGGCGGGGCGCACGTTCGCGATTCCCTTCCAGGGCGACACGACCGACGAGCGGTTCCGGGCGTCGGTCTTCGATGCCATCAGCGGCAAGTTCGGCCGCGTTTCGCTGTGCGTGCCGGCCGCGGGCATCACCCGTGACGATCTGGCCGTGCGCATCGACAAGATGACGGGCAAGGCCCGGATCTACCCGCTCGAGGAGTTCAAGCTCGTCGTCGACGTCAACCTCATCGCCCCCGTGTATTGGGCGCTGGAGATGATCGGGCGCATCGCCGAGGATCGCTCCGCCAAGGGCCTGAAGCGCTGGGCGCCCGACGAGCGCGTGCAAGGCTCGGTCGTGTTCATCGGCTCGATCTCGTCGCAGGGCAACCGCGGCCAGATCTCCTATGCGAGCACGAAGGCCGGTCTCGAGGGCGCCGCGGCGACGATCATGAAGGAGGCGATGTACTACGGCGTGCGCTGCAGCGTCATCCATCCCGGCTTCACCGACACGCCGATGGTTCGGGCGATGGGCGTCGACTACGTCGCCAGGAACATCCTGCCGTACACGCAACTCGGCCGGCTGATCGCGCCGGACGAGATCGCCGATGCGATCTGCTTCATGCTCGCGAACTCTGCCGTCAGCGGCGAGCTGTGGGTCGACGCCGGATGGCACGCGCCGGCGTAGAGCCGCAACGGGATCGGCCCAAGGTCAGCGCCGCTTCGAAGCAGGCCTAAGCCGCCAGCGCCGGAACGAAGAAGAAGTAGGCGTTGAGCAGGTAGAGCCCGGAAAGGATCAGCACCGGGCCGCCGGCGATCTGCAACGCTTGCTGCCAGCGCCTCAAACCGCGTCGGCCTTCGAGCCAGCCCATCGCCGACGCACCGACGACGACCGGGACGGCGCGGCCCACGCCGAAGGCCAGCAGCAGCAGCACGCCGAAGAGCGGCGAGCCGACGCCGGCCGCGATGCCGAGCAGCACAACGAGCGCGGGCGTGCAGGCCGGGCAGATCGCCACCGAGAACGAGGCCCCGAGCGCCACGGCACCCCACGTGCTGGCGGAACGCTGCGCGCGCAACGGAATGCGCGGGATCGGCAGCCTGATCCAGCCCGGCCACGCCAGCCCCATCACGATCGCGACCGGCCCGAGCATCAGCCCCCATTCGCGACCGATCACGCGCTGGATCCAGCCGCCGCCGAGACCGACGACGAGCCCGAGCAGCGCGTGCGTCACGATCATGCCGAGCACGAACATCGACGCCAGCAGCAGCGTTCGCTGCCGTGCCGGGGCCTGGGTCAGGTAGGCGAGCGACACGGGGATCGCGGCGAGTGCAACCGGATTGAAGCTGAAGAAGAATCCGATCGCGAGTCCCGCGGCCAGCGATCCCAGGCTCGCCTGCTCGAGCGTGTGGCGTACGGCTTCGATGTCCATCGCGTCCTCCGTGCCGCGCCTCAGCGCGCGCCCGTATCCGGCGTGGCGTACTCGTCATGGCGGCGCCACCAGATGCCCCTTTCGTTGCGCCCCCGGGGTGCGCGGTCGAGCCATTGGTACATGCCCCACAGGCCGTCGAGCCCGCGCGCATACGCGGAATAGGCGTGGTAGACGACGCCGTCCTCGAGCACGAACGCGCTCATTCCCGGCCGCTCGCGCGTGTACGTGGCGGCGTCGGTTCCGGTCGTCGCCGCGATCTGGGCGACCGGCCCGTCGCTGTTCAGCGGCCACGGTGCCTCGCGCCGGAAGTTGTAGTCGACGCTGCCGTCGCGCTGCTGCTGCTCCGTCACGCGGACGCCGAAGTCGGAGTTGAAGTCGCTGCCGAGCGACGACGCCCAGGGAAACGTCCAGCCCATCCGCCGCTTGTACGCCTGCAGCTTCGCGATCGGTGCCCGCGACACGGCACCGAGCGTGACGTCGTGGTTCGCGAGGTGGACGGCGGAGCCGTCGAACCCGTCGGCGATCGACGAGCACGATGGGCACCCCGCCGTGTAGTCGGGCCCGAACATGAAGTGGTAGACGAGGAGCTGCGAGCGTCCCTTGAAGAGGTCGGCGAGGCTCGCCGCGCCCTCGTCGGTCTCGAAGCGGTACGCCTTGTCGATGCGCACCCAGGGCAGCGCCTGGCGCCGCTGCGCCAGCTCGTCGCTGCGACGCGTCAGCTCCTTCTCGGCCTCGAGCAGCTCGAGCCGCGCGGCGAGCCACTCTTCGCGGGTTCCGGTCTTGTGGTCGGTCATCGTTTCTCTCCTTGTCGTTGCCCTGTCGGACGTCGCACGGCGCGGACCTTGCCACTCGATCCGCCGCCGCAATAAAACAGGTCGGCCCCGTCGGACTCCAGGCCGCTGACGGCGGTGCCGTGCGGCATCTCCAGCCGCTCGAGCACGGCGCCGCTCTCAGGTTCGATACGACGGATCTCGCTCTCGTCGCCCTCCCAGGTGCCGTGCCACAGCTCGCCATCGACCCAGGTCACGCCGGTGACGAAGCGGTTCGACTCGATGGTGCGCAGGATGGCACCCGTCTCGGGGTCGATCCGGTGGATCTTGCGATCGCGGTACTGCCCCACCCACAAACTGCCGTCGGCCCAGGCGAGGCCCGAGTCGCCGCCGTGGCCGGGCGCCGGGATCGACGCGACGATGTCGCCGGTCGCGGGATCGATCTTGTCGATGCGCGCCTCGGCGATCTGGTAGAGATGCGTGCCGTCGAAGGTAGTGCCGGCGTCGCCGGCGCGGTCGAGCGTGCGCGCGAGCTCGCCGCTCCCGGCATCGAAGGCGATCAGCGTCGGGCCGGTGGCGGCCCAGACGCGGCGGCCGTCGTGGCTGACGCCGTTGATGCGCTCCGCGCCGGCGAAGGGGCCGTACTCGCGAACGATCTCGGCCGCGCGTGCCGGTGCCTGCGCTTTCGTTGTCTTGCCTGTCTTGCCGCGGGTGCGGGTCATCGCCTGTCTCCTTGCGGCGCGCTGTCGAACTGCGCCGCGAGGCCAATCTAGCCGAGCGGCAGCGCAGCGGGGAGTAACAAGTTCGTCGTGAATCCCGCCAGCGGCGGCGCCAGCCAGCGCTGCGCGCGGGCGCGCCCGATCGAGCGCACGCGTCCGTCGGCCTCGAGCTCGACGAGGGCGCGCTGCACCGTGCGCTGGCTGGCTCCGAGGGCCAGCGCGAGGGCCGAGGTCGACCAGGCCGCGCCGTCGGCGAGGAGCGCCAGCAGCGAAGCCTGGTTGCCGTCGATCGGAGGCACGAGGACGACGACGCTGCGCTCGCCCAGCGGCGTGAGGGCGAAGCCGCGCGCGCTGGCCTCGATGCGTGCCAGCGGCGCGACGAACGCGCGCAAGCGGCCGATCTCGACGCGCAGGCGCGCCCGGTGCGTCTCGTCGGGGCGGCGCGTGCGGAAGGCGCGCGCGATCAGGGCGTCGCGATCGGCGTCGCCGGGCCACGCCTCGGCGAGCGCACGCGCCAGCGCGAACAGCACCGGCCGGCGCGCCAGCGGCTGCCAGGTGATGCCGGCATGCAGGCCGCGTCGGCACGCGTCGAGCACCAGCGCGCTCGAGGCGAGCAGCGCTTCGACCTCGTCGAGGCGCAGCAGCTGCTCGTGGCCGGCGTCGAGGCGCCGCGCGGCGGGGCGGTCAAGCGCGGCGCGCGCCTCGGTCACCTCGGCGAGGAGCGCGGGAACGCGCGCGAGTTGCGCCGCCGCGTCGGCGCGGATGAGCGCGGCGCGTGCCGGTGCCGTGCGCAGCGAGCGCAGCGCCAGCTCGGCCGCAGCCAGCTCGGCCACCGCGAGCAGCGACGCGGGCAGGCCGCTCGCGTCGACGAGTGCCAGGGCGGAGGCCGCTTCGTCGAGGCGGCCGAGCAGAAGCAGCCGGCGCACGGCGATCAGCCGTGCGTGCATCGCGTTGCCGCGATCGGCGTGCGCCTCGAGCGTCGCCGACGCCGCCGCCAGCGTGCGCGGCGAGCCGCCGAGGTCGCGCATCGCGAGCGCCACCTCGGCCTCGGCGACGACGCAGCGGGCGCGCGCCAGCTCCTCGTGGGCGCCGAAGCGGCGGGCCGCGCGCCTGAGAAGCTCGCGAGCGCGCGGGTGCTCGCCGAGCTGGGCCATGGCGATGCCGCGTAGAGCGAGTGCCGCGGGGTCGTCGCGCAGGGCGACGCGCTTGAGGGCGCCGACCGCGTCGCCGGCGACAAGAGCGCGCGCGGCGGCGGCGATCAGGGAGTCCATCGCGACAGGCTACCGCGCAGCAGGCACCTCCTGCACCGTCTGAGCCACGAATCCCGCCCGCTTTTGACGAAGGCGGCGCTACAGGCCCTTCAGAAACATAGAGTCGGCGACGCCCTACGTCTTGGCGCAGGCGATCTTCCAGTAGTCGCGGATCGGCCCGGTGGGGGGGATCGGCTCCCACGCGAGCACGGAATCGCCCGATCCCACGACAGCTCCCTGGGCCATGTGCTGGGAGAACCCGGTGGTCGACAGCATGCGTCGCCGCTGGCTGGAGCAGTCGTACTCGTAGTGGTTGCGCGCCGACAGGAAAGACTTGCCCTCGAACACGTGGGGGCTCTTGAAGTCCCACAGGTCCCACATCCGCGCCGAGTTGCCCGACCTGATGATCGACGAGCGCGCGACGTAGACGTCCATGCCGCCGTTGGCGGGCGAGTTGCCGAGAAGCACCCACTGCTTCGCCGCTGGTGTGTCCGCGGCTCCGGCGGTGGCATTCGCCGCGGCCGTCGCGGCGCCGCCGGCGCGCGCCAGGACGCAGCCGACCACCGCGACGGTCGCGTGGTTCGGGTTGTCGAAGTCGACGATCATGTGCGTGAACGTGGTGCCGCCCTGCGGCAGCACGACGACGCGCGAGCCGCCGCCGCGGTACTCGGCGCGGTACATCGGGCGCTCGCGGCCGTCGCGGCCGATCGCGACCAGGCCCGCGGGGCGGAACTCGATCTGCCCGCGGCCGAGCATCGAATCGCACAGCCCGCCGGTAACGCCGCCGAGCAGCGATGCGGCAAGCTTGGCCATCTCAGGCGAAACGCCGGGCGCGGCCGCGCGCTGGCCTACGCCGAGCGACTCCCAGCGCCCGAGCAGCGGGTTCTTCTCGGGCGCGAGCGGCGGCCGCTGCTGCCAGGTGCGCAGCACGGCCTGGCCCTGCGCGGTATCGGCCGCAGCGCGCCCCTGCTGCTGGCGCAGCGTGTCGTTCCACTGCTGGTCGCTCTGCTGCTGATTGCTCTGCTGCTGTTGCGCGCGATCCCGGGCCTGTTGCTGCTCGGCCTCCTGGCGCAGCGCGCCCGGATCCTTGCCGAGCTGCTCGGTCGTCGGCGGGCGGGCTTGCGCCAGCGCTCCCATCGCCGTCAATGCGAGCCCGGACGCCATGACGATCCTGCACAACGGTCCCGTGTTCATGGGAGTCTCCTCCGAGCGCGGCGCAGCAGCCTAACTCCGGCAGGCGGTCGCGGCAAGGCCTCAGGCGTCGGACGCCGGTTGGAAGCCGCCGCTCAAACGCCCGCCCACACCGGATCCAGCTCGCGCCCCTTCCATCGCTCCGCCACGCCGTCGTCGCGCAGCCGCTGCCACAGCAGCCGGAGCGTGTTGGCCGGATACAGCGCCGCCTTCATCGCCAGCATGCCGTCGTCGCGCGAGACCTTCTCCTGGTACCACGTGCGCAGCGCGTCGAGGCGCGCTTCGACGGGTGGGTGGCCGAGAAAGCCCTTGTCGGGCTGCACCGCGCCGAAGCGCACGACGTCGAGCGCCTCGTGGATCACGCCGAGGGCGGTGAGCACGTAGTAGCTGCCGAGCGTCGACATGTTGGGCGGAACGCGATCGAGCTGCTGCCCGCTTTCGGCAACGAGCTGGAAGGCGATCGCGTCGGAGGCGAACTCCTCGCCGAACGCGACCCCGGTGTGCACGATGTCGAAGGCGTCGTGCAGCGTGTGGCAGTACTCGTGGGCCAGGACGAAGCGCTCGTTGAAGTTGGTGAGCATCTCGAGCGGCGGGTGGTACTGCTGCGGCGGCAGCCTGCTGGTCGCGGAACGCGGGCTGCCGCGGAACAGGTAGGCCTCGAGCGTGGCGACGAACAGCCGGTAAGGCGCCGGGTCGGCGGCAAGCACGCTTTGCACGTCCTCGGGCTCGCACTTGAACGATACCCCCGCCCCCTGCGGCGGCGGCGACGGCTTCCAGCTCAGCACGACCGCCTTAGACGTCTGGTACAGGAAGTCGATCAGGCCGGCGGAGAGCTGCACGAAGTAGAAGTCGCCGTGCCGCTTCGCGTAGGCGTCGAGGTCGACGGTGGGCAGAGTGCCGAGCAGCACGCGGTCGCAGATCTGCTGCATCTTCGCGGCGGGTGCGGCCGCGAGCTCGCCGCGCAGCATCATCTCGATCGACGCCGCCTGCCGCGCGATCATCTCGAGGTAGACGCCGTCTTCGTCGGGCCCGGGCGACGAGCGCTCGAGGATCTCGCGNGTGCGCGCGNAGCGCTTGCGCTCGCTGGCGACCGGGTACCTGAAGATGTTGGTGTGCAGGTAGCCGTCGCGCTCGACGCAGCCGGCCTCGCGCGCCTGCGCGTGGGCGAGCGCCTGCGCTAGGACGTCGGCGCGGTCCCCGGGCGTGCCGAGGGGGGCGACGCGTTTGCGCGCGTCCTGCTGCTGCTTGCGAAAGACTTCCAGCGCCTCGTCGCGTGCCGGACTCATGCGTCCTCCGTTGCGATCGCCCGCGCCACCTCGTCGCCGAGGCGCCGGTGGTCGAGGTAGCCGATGATGCCGTGCCGATTGTCGGCGCTGTTGTGCACGGTGCCGTCGTTGACGATCGCCGGGTCGACCGGGAACCAGCGCTCGTCGAGCGGGTGCAGCGCAACGATGTCGGCCGGGTCGAAGGCGTTGTACCAGCCGGCCTTGGCGGCGCCGTTCTCGAGCACGCCGAGCTTGCCGCTGATCGCGCGCAGGCCGAGCGGCGAGCCGACCGTGATGAGGCGGCGCAGGTCGAGCGTGCGCCGATGCTTGCGAACGAGGTTGTAGGCGACGACGCTGCCGAGCGAATGCCCGACGACGATCGTCGGCTCATTCGTGAGCTTGGCCTCGACGATCGCGTCGATCCGGCGCTGCGCCGCTGGCCGGTCGACGTAGACGTAGACCTCCTTCAGGAAGTGCTCGATGTTGAAGCTCACCACGCCGGTGCAACGCGCATCGATGGCGCGCGCCAACGCCAGCGAGACGCGCCAGTTCTGGATGCCCTTGGGTTCGGTTGCCGGCCCGGACACGAGATGCGCATCGATCTCGGCCTTCGGGATGCCGGCGCTCAGCTCGATCTCGGCGAGCGCCGATTGCATGAATTCCTCGAAGCCACGGTCCTGGCCCGTGCCCTTGGCGACGACGTCGGCGGGCGCCGGCAGCTTCGACTGCGCGACGAGCGCGTCGAGCACATCGCCGTAGTATGGAAAGTCGATCTTCAACGTCTTCGGCCAGGCGCCGAAGTAGCCCTCCTGCAAGGTCTCGGTCCAGATNTTTTGCAGCACCTCCGGATCGCGACCGCCCTGGGCGATGCCGTGAATGAACATGATCCTCATCGCAGCTCCCCGCTCTCGATCGCCCCCATGACGCGCCCGGCGAAAGCCGGCTCGAAGGTCGTCCACAAGGCATTGCTGAGCCACGGCGACGCTTCGCGCAGGGGCCCGGGCAGCGCCACCTTGCGCCCGGCGAGCACGCTCCACGCCTGAGTCAGCAACGGACAGAACGGCAGCAGGGACACGTCTTGCGGGGGCTGCGCGGCGGGCCGGCGGCTCGCCAGCAGGCGAACGTCGAACAGGTCGGCGCCCAGGTCGGCGCGCATGAGCTCGAGGACGTGGCGCACGCCGGCCGCGTTGCTTGCCTGCGAGAAGGCGTGCGCGGCATAGAGGCCCAGGGTCGGATCGAGCCCGTCGCCGACGCGGATGCGGCCGAGCAGCGCCTCGGCCTCGCGCTGCCGCTGCGCCGGAAACGATTCGCCGTCGAGGGCGAGCGCGATCAGCGCGCGCAGGCGCTCGATCTCGTGGATGCGCGGCTCGAGCGCGGCGAAGCGGCTGTCTTGCTGGACGGGAACGTAGCTCACGTTGTCGACGCCCTGCGGCCCCACCGACACGTGGCCGATGTAGCCGCGCAGCGCCGGCAGCACGGCGGCGCGGCCGTCGCCGAACTGGAGACCGACGCTCGTACCGGGAGGATCGCCCTCGCCACCCGGCCACTGCACCCGAACGAGCGCGCGCTCGGCGCCCGCCTCGCTCGCGAGCGTGGCCTCGGCCGGACGGGCGCCGCGTGCGGCGACACAGCGCTGCAGCGGGGCGCCGTGCACGACGAAGCCGGTCGACGCCAGCGCGAAATGCGCCTTCGCGTCCGCACCGAGCCGGCCCACGTGCGTCTCCGTGGCAGCATCGAGCGCGTTCATCAAGCCGTCGCCGCCACCTCCTCCGCGAAGGGCGCGCGTCGACAGCGCGCTGTCAACGGCCGTCAACGCCACCTGGCTCGGGTCGGGTTGGGGTCGCGGCGCGGGCGGGGGTCCGGGTCCGGGCCCGGGTGCAAGCGCGCCGGGTGCGGAAGGCTGCGTCGCCGGCCCCTTCCTGCGCACCCGCGCGATGTAGGTCTCTTCGCTCGACGACACGCCCGCCACGACCCGCTGCACGGCCGTCGGGTCGGCAAGGAAGAGCAGGTCCTCGACCTTGCGCTGCAGAAACCCTCCGAGGCGCCGGTTCGGTACGACTTCGATACGTGCGCCGTCTTCCTCCTCGACCTCGAGGACCATCTGCGACTCCGGCTCGACGTAGGCCGCCATCAGCGCCGCCGTGAGCACGCTTTGCACGATGCCGTCGATCTTCGCCTCGTAGGCCGGCCGCGCCGCGTTCGTCGCCTTGAAGAGGTCGATCGTCGTCGATTCGGTGTCGATTTCCTCGTAGTTCGGAAACGCCGCCACGCCTCTCACGGAGAGACGCGCGCGCGTGTCGGGGATCGTGCGGCAGGCGTCGGAGATGAAGACGACGTTGGGAATGCCCGAGAACTTGGCCAGATCGATCGCCGCGCCGAGGTCGATCGCTTCCGCCGCCGCTACCGGCGCGCCACTCAGCAACCACAGGTCGTCCTTCCCCTGCCAATAGCCGTGCCCTGAGAAGTAGACGACGAGCAGGTGGTATTGCACCGGCAGCGTGGCGAACTTGCCGATGGCCTCTTCGACCTTGGCCGCGGTCACCGGCGTCTTCTCCTGATCGGTGAGGCAGCTGACGGTGAAGCCCTCGCCCTCGAGCCAGCGGGCGACGCTGCGCGCCCCGCTCGCCGCCGAAGCGAGCGGAGCGAGCCCGCCGGTGTGGTCGACGCCGATGACGACGGCTGCCTTGCGCATCGCGCAAGGATAGTGCCGGAGTGAGCTAAAACTCCAACGTGTCGTCGACGAGCCGCTTGAGCCGCTCGCGGGCGAACTTCTTGCGAATGACGATCGTGCGTTCCTTGTCATCCGCACTATCTGCGGCGGATTCGATCGACCACTTCAACTCCTGCATCGACGTGATGTAGTTCACCGAGAGGGTGAGGCCGACGCAGATTTCGCTGCGGCCGAGTTTGAGTTCCGGACAGAAATCGCGGTTCGCGTGGAATTGTCCGCCGTCGCACTCGGTCGACCGATGCCAGGTCTCTTCCGTGCGGCCGATCAGAATCCAGTCTCGATCTTGGTAGCGGTACTGGAAGCTCGAATCGCCACCGACCTGACCCGCGCACGAAAACGAGCCGCCTCCGAATGACAGCGTACGTCCGTGAACCTTCATCCCGCCGAAGTGATCGCCGTGATTGCCGACGTCGGAGCGGACCTCCTTGCTGACCGACAACCGATAACCGCCCCCCACCTTCCGAAACACGATGACCAGCATTCGGCCATCGGCAAAACGTTGCTCCTGCTCCAGAGGAGAGCCGTCCCGCTTCGCCTCGCAGTCGGGGACGATCAAGAGCGCCGCGTCGCGCAGCCCGTCACCGTCCAGGTCGACCTCCTCCTTCTGCTCGATCTGGTAGCCGCGTGGCACGAAGCTGTCGATCGTCGCGCCGGACTCGGGAATTCGCGGCGAGCCTTTGCCACCCTCTGCGCAGGCCGGCTGGCCGCCCGGCGCGAGGAACAGCAACACAAGCCACACCATTCGCATCATCGGAATCACCGGGCGTCCCTGCCCCGTGAGCCGGGCGCTTCGGCAGCTCGATCCCGGAGGATCCGCGTCTGCGGCGGATCGCTGCGGAAGTCGAGCACGACGGTCGTCAATGTGTCCGGCAGCACGTCGGGCACCGGCTCGCCCGCGCCGAGCGCCTCGAAGAGCGGTGTGGGGTCGAACCCGAAGGACAGTTCGCGCACGGCTGCGTCGTCGCCGGGACGCGAACTGCCGGTGTGGGTGGCGGATTCAACCGGTCAACGCAACGGTGTGGCTGAACATCTCAGCCGGCGTCTGGTAGCCAAGTGTCTTCCTTGGCCTCTCGTTCAATTGTCTCGCTACAGCGTTGAGCTTGGCTTGTGAGTAGCTCGAGATGTCGATGCCCTTGGGGAAGTACTGCCTGAGCAGGCCGTTCGTGTTCTCGTTGCTGCCTCGTTGCCAAGGGCTTCGTGGATCACAGAAGTAGACCTGAACGTCGGTGGCTAGCGTGAACCGCTTGTGATCGGCCATCTCCTTGCCTCGATCCCAGGTGAGTGACTTGTACAGTTCGTGCGGGAGCTTGCGCGCGTTCTTGATCAATGCGTCGACGACCGTCTCCGTGTCTTTGCTCGCCACCTTGGCGAGCATCACGTACCGCGTCTGGCGTTCGACCAGCGTGGCGATCTGGCTGTTGTGAGCGCCGAACATCAGATCGCCTTCCCAGTGACCAGGCACAGCGCGATCCTCGGCGGATGCGGGGCGTTCGCTGATCGACACGGCACCGACGATCTGCCCGTGAATGTCGGTCTTCTGGGTGTGATGCCGCGACCGACGCATGGCGCGCGTGCGCCTCAAGTGCTGGAGCAGCTCCTTCTTCAGGGCACCACGCGCCTGGATAAAGAGGCTGCGGTAGATCGTCTCGTGTGACACGCGATGGCTCTCGTCGTGCGGATAGGCATCTTTGAGCCATCCGGCGATC
>JGI24140J50213_10000636_pt1 | contig 16158 bp, 17 predicted proteins | sample BarGraIncu00222A_FD_50213 | JGI IMG/M metagenome (IMG submission 50213)
CGCCGACACGCCTAGCGTCCCTGCGCCGCGGCGCTGCGGCGCGCGATCTCGGCGACGAATTCCCCGTACTGCTTCTTCGTCTCGGATTCGATGACCGCCGGCCCGACCAGTGGCGGCAGCCACCGCTTGGGAACGTACTCGCCGTGGTGAGAGATGCGCACGCCGGCTGGCGTCGGCGTGAGCCGCGTGATCGACGTGTAGGACTTGAAGTCGCCGCTCACGAGGCCCGAGCGAATCTCCTGTTGCGGCACCAGCTCGACCGTGCGGACGACGGCGAAGTCGAAGGTGAGAAAGCCCACCCTGGTCTCGCCGGCCTGCGCGACCTGGAGCGAATTTCCGTCGTGCGCCGTGACCTTGCTCTGTTTGATGTTCGAGATGAACGAGGCCATGTGGTCGTAGTCGGTCAGCACCGACCACGCCTCGCCGACAGAGCCAGGCGCGTTGGCCTCGACGTCCATGACGACCGTGTCGCCTTGACGCCGGACCTTCACGCTCAGGTTATCGGCGCCAGCGGCAGCGCCTCCGAGAAGACAACCGACGAGTGCGATGGCGGCCGCGCGCATGAACGGATGGTAGACCGACCGTGTCGACGTTCACGAAGCGCCGTGCACATGGCGCGGGCGTTCACCTAGAGTGCGCAGCGTCGCCACCCTGCAGAAAGGCCCATGCGTCGCCGACTGTTCATGACCGGAGCTGCTGCTTTCGGCGCTCTCGTCATCGCCTCGGCGTCCCAGGCGCAGATCTTTCGCTGCCCGACCGGCCAGGAAGTGATCTTCCAGCAAGGACCGTGCGACGGTCTCGGGGCCAGCGGCGGCCGCCTGCTCCGGTCGGCGGACGGACGCACTGTGGTCTCGCCCGAGGCCTTCGCATCGGCGCCGAGACCGGCGGCCTCGGCCGCGCGCGTGTACGGTCGCACGCCATTGCCCAGTTCGAAGTCGCTGGCGACCAGGAAGTCGCCGTAAAGTCGCGAGATTCGACACGAGGAGCGAAACCGATGAAAGCCCAGACCGTTTTTTCCGCCCTGGTGTGCTTCGGCCTCGGCCTGCCCACCGTCGCGTCGGCGAGTTGCTTCTTCATCTACGGCGGCGACAACCAGCTCATCTACCGGTCGACGCGCGCACCTGTCGATCTGTCGAAGCAGATCCACGACGGCCTGCGCGGGCGCTTCGCAGGCGCCCACCTGACGATGATCCCCGACGAGACCGGCTGCCCCGAACTGCTCGCCAACGGCATCAGCGAAGTGTTCGCCTCGTCGGGATACGGAACGACGACGAGCGGCCGTTCCGCGATCGACGCGTCGCCGCTGTTCCGCGGCGTCGGCGACAGCGTCACGGGGACAGGCAACCCTGCCAGCGCCTCTCCGCCGAGCGTCGATGCCTCGGCGCGGCCGTCGGTGCGGCGCGCTCCGGCGCCGGGCCGTGGTCGATAGCCGGCCGCTGCGCCTTCTCCTGATCGGCGCCTCGGCGCCCCTCGCTGCCCTGGTCGCGCCCAGCGGCGAGCCGGTCGCCGAGATCGAGCGTGCCTCGACGCTGATCGAGGCGCAGGCCCGCCTGGCCGGCGACGCGCGTTGCGACGCCGTCGTTCTCGATGCGGCCAGCGTTGTCGTCTCGGCCCCGGAGGTCGAAGCCATCGCGGCGCGGGCCGCGCTGATCGTCGTGGTCATGTTGCCCGATGCCGAGCCCGCGCTCGGCTGGATGCGGCGCGGCGCCGATGACGTGCTGGCGCCCGACGAGCTGGTCGGCGCAGCCGGCTGGCGCCGGCTGCGCTTCGCGGTCGAGCGGCGTCGTCGCGGCGAAGGGCGTCGCCCCGCCTACGCAACCGACCCGGCGACCGGCTTGCCGCATCGCCAGCAGTTCGTCGAGCACCTGAGCCAGCTGCTTGCCCTGCGCGAGCGAGAGCCCGCGCCGATGGCGGTGGTGGCCCTGCGAATCGAGCCCTCCGCCGCTGGCGCGGCGCCGAGCGACGACATCGAGCTGCTGCGCCGCAAGATCGCCGTCCGCCTGCGCGCTGCCGTGCGGGCCAGCGACATCGTCGCGTCGGTCGGCGACGATTGCTTCGCCGTGCTGCTCGGGGCGGTGCTGACGCCCGCCGATGCGGCTCGTGTTGCCGACAAGCTCGCCACCGGCATCGTCATGCCGTTTCCGATCGGCGGCGTCGAGCTGTCGGTCGCTGTCGCGGTTGGCATCGCCCACTATCCGGGCGACGGCAACCAGGCCGACCGCCTGCTGCGTCGTGCTCTGGCGTTGGCGGCGGTGGCGCCGCCGATGTCGGTCGGCGGCCCGGCGGCGGCGCAGGACGCGAGCGGCACATTGCGCCAGGCCGCGAACGACGAGCGCTGAGCCTGTCTCGGCGCCGTGCCTTGCGCCGCTGCCGCCGTGCCGCGCGCCATCAGCGCCTACCATTGCGGATGGGCCGTCGACGACCGCCCGATCCCGTGACTGCCGACGAACGATGAAAGCTTCCGAAATCCGTTCCACGTTCCTGAACTACTTCGCGTCGAAGGGGCACACGATCGTCGCTTCGAGCCCGGTCGTGCCGGGCGACGACCCGACGCTGCTCTTCACCAACGCCGGCATGAACCAGTTCAAGGACGTCTTCCTCGGCTTCGACACGCGCCCTTACGTGCGCGCCGCCTCGTCGCAGAAGTGCATTCGCGCCGGCGGCAAGCACAACGATCTCGAGAACGTCGGCTACACNGCGCGGCACCACACCTTCTTCGAGATGCTCGGCAACTTCAGCTTCGGCGACTANTTCAAGAAAGACGCGCTGGCCTTCGCCTGGGAGCTGCTGACCGAGGTCTACAAGCTGCCCAAGGACAAGCTCTGGGCGACGGTCTATGCCGAGGACGACGAGGCCTACGACATCTGGAAGAACGAGATTGGCTTGCCGGTCGAGAGGATCGTGCGCATCGGCGACAACAAAGGCGCGCGCTACGCGTCCGACAACTTCTGGATGATGGGCGACACCGGCCCATGCGGCCCGTGCAGCGAGATCTTCTACGACCACGGGCCCGAGATTCCCGGCGGGCCGCCCGGCTCGCCCGACGAAGACGGCGATCGCTATATCGAGATCTGGAACAACGTCTTCATGCAGTTCAACCGTCAGGTCGACGACAAGAGCGGCGCCTACGTGATGCACCCGCTGCCGAAGCCGAGCGTCGACACGGGCATGGGCCTCGAGCGGCTCACGGCGGTACTGCAGCACGTGCATTCGAACTACGAGATCGACCTGTTCGTGACGCTGCTCGCAGCGGCCAAGCGGGTGGTCGATGCGGCCGGTGCCGGCGATTGCGACCAGGAGTCGCCCTCGCTCAAGGTCATCGCCGACCACATCCGGGCCTGCACCTTCACGGTCGTCGACGGCGTCATCCCGGGCAACGAAGGGCGTGGCTACGTGCTGCGCCGGATCACGCGGCGGGCGATCCGCCATGGCTACAAGCTCGGCGCGCGCAGGCCCTTCTTCCACAAGCTGGTCGCCGGCCTGGCAGCCGAGATGGGCGACGCCTATCCGGAGCTGCGCCGCGACCGGCAGCGCGCGACCGACGTGCTGCGCCAGGAGGAAGAGCGCTTCTTCCAGACGATCGCCAACGGCATGGACATCCTCGACGCGGCGATCGCCGCCTTGCCGACGTCGGGCGAGCGCGTCCTCGCGGGCGAGGTTGCGTTCAAGCTGCACGACACCTATGGCTTTCCGCTCGATCTCACCGCCGATGTCTGCCGCGAACGCGGCGTCGCCGTCGACACGACCGGCTTCGACGTCGCGATGGCCAAGCAGCGCGACCAGGCCCGCGCCGCGGGCAAGTTCAAGGTCGCGCAAGGTCTCGACTACGTCGGCGCCGCGACGTCCTTTCACGGCTACGACCAGCTCACGCACGACAGCGCGATGGTCGTCGCGATCTACGTCGACGGCAGCGCTGCCGGCTCGGCGGCAGCCGGCGACGATGCCGTGGTCGTGCTCGACCACACGCCGTTCTACGCCGAGTCGGGTGGCCAGGTCGGCGACACGGGCGAGCTGCGCAATGCGACCTCGCGGATGCTGGTCGAAGACACGATGAAGATCCAGCAGATGGTGTTCGGCCACGAAGGCCGCGTCGTCGAGGGCGAGATCAGGGTCGGCGACGTGCTGAACGCGAAGGTCGATGCCGAGCGCCGCGCCAGGACCGTGCGCAACCACAGCGCGACGCACCTGATGCACAAGGCCCTGCGCGAGGTGCTCGGCGAGCACGTCCAGCAAAAGGGCTCGCTCGTCAACGCCGAGCGCACGCGCTTCGACTTCGCGCACAACGCGCCGCTGACCGATGCGCAGATCCGCCGGGTCGAAGCGCTGGTCAATGCGGAGATCCTGGAGAACCACCCGACCCATGTCCGCGTCATGCCGATCGCCGAGGCGCAGACGCTCGGCGCGATGATGCTGTTCGGCGAGAAGTACGGCGACGAGGTGCGGGTCCTCGACATCGGCTCGAGCCGCGAGCTCTGCGGCGGCACGCACGTCGAGCGCACCGGCGACATCGGCCTGTTCAAGATCGTCGCCGAGAGCGGCGTCGCCGCCGGCATCCGCCGTGTCGAGGCCGTCACTGGCGACAACGCGTTGGCCTATCTGCAAACGCTCGAAGGCACGTTGCAGCGTCTGGCCGGCGCCTTGCGCGCGGCGCCTGCCGAGGTGCCGGCCCGGCTCGGCCAAGTGCTCGAGCACGTCCGTTCGCTCGAGCGGGAGCTGGCCGCCGTGAAGGGGCGCCTGGCCTCTTCGCAAGGCGGCGACCTGGCGGCGCAGGCGGTCGACGTCAAGGGGCTCAAGGTGCTGGCGGCGCGGCTCGACGGCGCTGACGCCAGGACCTTGCGCGACACGCTCGACAAGCTCAAGGACAAGCTGAAGACGGCGGTGGTCGTCCTCGCCGCGGTCGATGGCGCGAAGGTGCAGATCGCCGCCGGCGTCACCGCCGACAGCACCTCGCGCGTCCAGGCCGGCGAGCTCGTCAATTTCGTCGCCCAGCAGGTCGGTGGCAAGGGCGGCGGCAAGGCCGACATGGCCATGGCCGGCGGCACCGATCCGTCCCAGCTCGGCGAGGCGCTTGCCTCGGTCGCCGGCTGGGTCGAGCAGAACGCATGAGAGGCTGACATGAGCGACATGGATTGCCTGTTCCTCGAGGGCCTCGAAGTGCCGTGCCGGATCGGCTGCACGGATCCGGAGCGGGCGACGCCGCAATCGCTGCGCGTCGAGCTGCGCCTGTTCTGCCCGTCGCTGCGCGAGGCCGGCGTCTCCGACGATCTCGAAAAGACCGTCGACTACCGGCTGGCCGCCGATCTCATCGACGCGGTCCAGGGCCAGGAGTACCTGCTCATCGAACGGGTCGCCGAGGTGCTGGCCGAGGTCGTGCTGAAGAATCGCCTGGTCGACCACGTCACCGTCTCGGTGAAGAAGCGGCCTCCGGTGCAGGGCCTCGAATGGGCCGGCGTGCAGATCACGCGAGGTCGCCGGACAGCGTCTTGAAGGTCGTCAGCAACACCGCGATCTCGCTCGATGGCCGCATCAACACGCGCGAGCGGCGCTTCGCGTTCTTCGGCAGCCCGCGCGACCACGCGCGCATGAGCCGGCTGCGCGCCGACGCCGACGCCGTGCTGGTCGGAGGCGCCACCTTTCGCAACTGGCCGCACCCGGCGTTGCCCGACGCGGCCGATCGGAGTCGCCTGCGCGGCCGGCCGTGGAACGTCGTCGTCACGCGCGGCCTCGACGTGCCGCTGATCCCCGAGTTCGCCGCCGAGCAGGCGATCCGTCCGCTCTTTCTCACCAACGCCGCGTCGCTGCGTGACGGCTTCCCGCTCGAAGCCGTCGGCTGGAGCGGCGCCGCGGGCGAGCGGATGCCGATCGCCTGGATGCTCGAGCAGATCGCGCGGCGCGGCGTCGAGCGTTTGCTTGTCGAGGCTGGTGGCGACCTGCTGTTCCAGTTTCTCGCCGCCGATGCGATCGACGAGATGCACCTGACGCTGTGCCCGCTCGTCGTCGGCGGCCCGGCGCCGAGCCTGGCCGATGGCGTCGGCTTCGACCTCGCCGACGTGCGGCGCATGCGCCTCGTCTCGGCCGAGCCGGACGGCGACGAGGTCTTCCTGCACTACGAAGCGATCCAGCCGGGCGCGCAGCCCGATCCGCCCGGCATCCTGCCGCACGGCAGAGGCGNGGCTTGAGATGAGCGTNGCGATGCGGGTGCTGTTCGCCTGCCTCGCGCTGGCCGGATCGCTCGCCGCGCGTGCCGATGAGCGGGTCTCGTTTCCGAGCCTCGACGGCGAGGGCAGCGCGCCGGTCATGCTGACGGCCTTGTGGTTCCCCGCCTCGACCTCGACCCCCTCGACAGCGCCGGCGGTGGCGCTGCTGCACGGCTGCGGTGGCCCCTACGACAAGCGCGGTCAGCTCAGCAAGCGGATACGCGACTACACGGCGCTCTTCAACCGCGCCGGCTATCACGTGCTGGTCGTCGATTCGCTGACCGCCCGCTATGAAACCGAGCTTTGCACGCAACGCCTCGGCAGGCGCCGCGTGACGCAGGCCAATCGCCGCCTCGATGCGCTCGGCGCGGTTGCGTACCTGGCCGAGCGGTCCGACGTCGACGTGAAGCGGATCGGCCTGGTCGGCTGGTCCAATGGCGCCAGCACCGTGCTGGCCGCGACCAACGCGCGCCATCGCGACGTCGCTACCGCGCTGATACATCCCGCATTCGCCGTCGCGTTCTATCCCGGCTGCGATGCCGACGTGAAGCGCGGCTACGAGCCGGTCGCCCAGCTGTTGATGCTGGTCGGCGGGGCCGACGACTGGACGCCCGCGGCTTCCTGTCGCGCGCTGGTGCGCGCCAGCGCCGAGCCGAAGCCCGAGATCGAGGTCTACGCCGGCGCGTACCACGACTTCGACAGCGACATGCCGCTGCGTGTGCGCAAGGACGTGCCGAACGGATCGAGCCCGGGCCAGGGCGTGCATGTCGGCGGCAATGCCGCGGCATGGCGAGCGTCACGCGAGCGGCTGCTGGGCTTCATCGCCCAGCACTGAGCCGAGGTCGGCCCAGCCGGCGCCGGGCCGCTCCCAAGGCGGCTGAGCACCCCCCTCGGGGGGCAGCGAACGCAGTGAGCGTGGGGGCCGACAGCTCAGGCCGGCGCCCAGAAGACGGCGAACCAGCCCTCGGCGTCAGTCCAGTGGCGAGGTGGCGAAAAGCCCGCGTCCTCGAGCATGGCCGCAAAGCGCTCGACCGTGTACTTGCACGAGTTCTCGGTGTGGATGCGCTCGCCCGCCGCGAACCGTCGCTTTGCCCCCGGCCAGGCGACGGTCGTCGCTGCGCGCGACTCGAGATGCATCTCGACGCGCGATTCCTCGGCATCGAAATAGGCCACGTGACGCCACTCGGCAGGCTCGAAATCGCTACCGATGACGCCGTTGAGGTGGCGCAGCGCATTGAGATTGAAGGCCGCCGTGACGCCGAGCGCGTCGTCGTAGGCAGCCTCGAGCACGGCGGTCGGCTTGACCAGGTCGACGCCGATGAGAAGGCCGCCGCCGCCGGAGCGCGCGCGGATGCGGCGCAGGAAGGCGAGTGCCTCGTCGGCCGCGAAATTGCCGATGCTCGAGCCGGGGTAGAAGAAGACCGGCCGCGCGTCGCCGAGCATCGCCGCGGGCAGGTCGAGCGCGGCGGAGAAATCCTGGCCGAGACCGACGATGTCGAGCTGCGGATGCTCGCGCTGCAGGCGTCGCAATGACTCGCGCAAGAAGTCGACCGAGACGTCGACGGCGACATAGCGGCGCGGCTCGAGCAACGGGAACAGGCTTGCCGCCTTGGCGCAATTGCCGGCGCCGAGGTCGATCAGCACCATGCCCGAGCCGATCGCCGCGGCCATCGACGCCGCGTGCTCGGCGAAGATCGCTGCCTCGGTGCGCGTCGGGTAGTACTCGGGCAGCTCGGTGATCGCCTCGAACAGGGTCGAGCCGAGGCGGTCGTAGAAGAATTTGGGCGCGATGCTCGCCCGCTCGGCCAGCAGCGCGGCGCGCGCGGCCGCGATCTCGGCGGCGGGATCTGCCAGGCCGGTCTGCAGGAAACGCGGCGATCGGATGTCGGGCATCGTTCGGATTCGTTCGAGGCAGGGCAGGTGCCCCGCGGTTTCGCACCTTAGCGCGGTATCGACCAGAATGCATGCCATGAGCGCCTTCCGCATCCCGGTGCCCGGCATCAGCCGCCGCCACACCCTCGCTCTCGCACTCGCCGCGGCGGTCGCACCCGGGCTCGCGAAGGCCGGTGCGGCCGGCCATGTCGTCAAGCCGTGGCCGTCGGCAAAGCCCGTGCCCGCGCTCGACCTCGCCGACCTCGATGGCAAGCACTGGGCGCTCGAGGCGCTGCGCGGCCATGTCGTCCTGCTCAACTTCTGGGCGACGTGGTGCGAACCTTGCCGCCTCGAGATGCCGTCGCTCGAGGCGGTGGCCAGCGCCCGCCGGGACGCCGGTCTGGTCGTCCTCGCCGTCAATTACAGGGAGACGGCGCAGACGGTTCGCGTGTTCCTCGAGCGCACGCCTTACAGGGCGACCATCCTGCTCGACGCCGACGGCGATGCGGCGACCGAGTGGACGCCGCGCGTCTTTCCGAGCACGGTGTTGATCGGCCGCGATGGCAAGCCGACCGCGACGGTCCTCGGCGATCTCGACTGGTCGGGCCAGGAAGCGCGCGAGTTGATCGACCCGCTGCTCGCGGCACCGCGCAGGGCCACGTGAGCGACCACGCTTCGACGGCATCATCGGCCGAGCTGGCAGGTCGGCACATCGTGCTCGGCCTGAGCGGCGGCATCGCCTGCTACAAGGCGGCCGAGCTGACACGAGAGCTGATCAAGGCAGGCGCCACGGTCCAGGTCGTGATGACCGAGGCGGCGGAGCATTTCATCACCGCCGTGACGATGCAGGCGCTGTCGACGCGACCGGTCGTCACGAGCCAATGGGATGCGCGCGAAGCCAACAACATGGCGCACATCAACGTCACGCGCAAGGCTGACGCGGTGCTGATCGCCCCGGCCAGCGCCGACTTCATCGCCAAGCTGCTGCACGGCCGCGCCGACGACATCCTGTCGCTGCTCTGCCTGGCGCGGCCGATCGAGCGTTGCCCCTTGCTGGTCGCGCCGGCGATGAACCGCGAGATGTGGGCGCACCCGGCGACGCAGCGCAACTTCGCGCAGCTGCGCGCCGACGGCGCGTTCGTGCTCGGCCCCGGCAACGGCGACCAGGCCTGTGGCGAGATCGGCGACGGCCGGATGCTCGAGCCGGTCGAGTTGCGCGACGAGCTGATCGCTTTTTTCCAGCCGAAGGTGCTCGCCGGCAAGCGCGTGCTCGTCACCGCCGGGCCGACCTTCGAGCCGATCGATCCGGTGCGCGGCCTGAGCAACCGCTCGAGCGGCAAGATGGGCTTCGCCATCGCCCGGGCCGCCGCCGAAGCCGGCGCCGACGTGACGCTGATCGCCGGCCCCGTCGCACTGGCGACGCCGCGGCACGTGCGCCGCATCGACGTCACGACGGCCGCCGAGATGCACCACGCCGCGCTGGCCGCCGCGCCGTCCAGCGATGTCTTCGTCGCCACCGCGGCGGTCGCCGATTGGCGCGTCGCCAACGTCGCCGATCAGAAGATCAAGAAGGACGAAGGGCGCACCGCGCCACCGACGCTCGAGCTGGTCGAGAACGCCGACATCCTCGCCGCTGTCGCGGCGCTGCCGTCGCCGCCGTACTGCGTCGGCTTNGCCGCCGAAAGCCANGACCTGATCGCCCATGCGCGCAAGAAGNGGNAGAAGAAGAGCGTGCCGCTGATCGTCGCCAACATCGGCGGCGAGACCTTCGGTCGCGACGACAACGCGCTGACGNTGGTCGACGACCAGGGCGAGCTCGCCTGGCCGCGCGCCGGCAAGGTGTTNCTGGCCAGGCGCCTCGTCGCCGAGATCGCGCAGCGCATTGCCAACGCGCCGCCGCGCTGACCACGCGATGGTGCAGATCGACGTTCGCGTCCTCGACGAGCGCATGGCCGCGCAGATGCCGGCCTATGCGACGGCCGGCAGTGCCGCTCTCGATCTGCGCGCCNGCCTCGACGCGCCGCTCGTGCTCGCACCGGGACAGGCGCAGCTGATCCCGACCGGCCTGGCGATCCACGTCGCCGACCCGGGCCTGGCGGCGATGATCCTGCCGCGCTCGGGCCTCGGCCACAAGCACGGCATCGTGCTCGGAAATCTGGTGGGCCTCATCGACTCCGACTACCAGGGGCCGCTCATGGTGAGCTGCTGGAACCGCGGCGACGCTGCCTACACGGTGCAGCCGTTCGAGCGCATCGCCCAGCTCGTCATCGTGCCGGTCGTTCAGGCGTCGTTTCGCATCGTCGATGCGTTCGAGGACAGCGCCCGCGGCAGCGGCGGCTTCGGTTCCACCGGCCGCGCATGAGTGCGCGTCACCCCGTCGTGCCCGGACCGGGCACCGCGGCTGCGGCGGCCGCGCAGGCGGCGATCGCCGCGGCCTCGGCACCGGACGTCGCGTCGGGCGAATCGACGCCTGCCTTCGCCGATGCCTCTCTCGACACCCAGCTCGCGCCTGCCGCCGGGTTGAAGACGGCCGCTGACCGGGCGCGCTTTCGCCGGCTCTTCTTCGCGGTCATGCTGCCGATGTTCCTGGCCGCGGTCGACCAGACCTTGCTCGCCACGGCGACTCCGGTGATCAGCCGGGAGCTCGGCGGCTTGCGCGAGACCTCATGGCTGGCGGTGGGCTATCTGCTGGCCTCGGTGGTCATGGTCCCGCTCTACGGACGCCTGGGCGATCGCTACGGCCGTCGCAAGCTGCTCGGCGTCGCCATCCTGGTCTTTTCGGCCGGTTCCCTGGCCTGCGGCGCCGCGCCCACGCTCGGCCTGCTTGTGGCGGCCCGCGTGCTGCAGGGGCTCGGCGGCGGCGGCCTGATGACGCTCTCGCAGGCGCTCATCGGCGAGGTCGTTCCGCCACGGCAGCGGGCACGCAACCAGACCTACTTCGCCATCATCTTCACGCTCGCCAGCGTCGGCGGCCCGGTCATCGGCGGACTGATCGTTCACCATGCCAGCTGGCGCTGGCTCTTCTTCATCAATCTTCCGCTCTGCGCGCTGGCGTATTGGCGATTGCGATCGCTCGGCAGCGACGATCGGCTGCACCCGTCGCGCGGCAAGCCCGACATCGCCGGCATCGCACTCTTCGCGCTGGCGATCGGCAGCGGTCTGGTCTGGCTCTCGTCGGCCGGCAACCGCTTTGCCTGGGCATCGCCGACCAGCGTCGTGCTCGTGTTGGTCTCGCTGGTTCTCTTCGCCGCGCTGGTTCTCGTGGAGCGACGCTCGTCGCAGCCGTTTCTGCCTGTCGAGCTGTTGCGCCTGCCGGCCGTTCGCTACGCCGTGCTGACGGTGATCGCCTTCGCCTCGGCCATGTTCGCGATGGTGTTCTACCTGCCGGTCTACCTGCAGCTTTCGTTGCGATCGAATCCCGCCGAGTCGGGCCTGCTGCTCCTGCCGCTGACCGTGGGCATCGTCGGCGGCGCCACGCTGACCGGCCGCGTCATCGTCTGGACCGGACGACCGACGGCGATTCCGAGCGTCGGCTTGCTGCTCGCATCGCTATCGCTGCTCGGCATGGCCTTGCTGCCGGCGACCAAGCCGGTGCTGATCGCGCTCGAGGTGAGCGCCGGGATCGGTCTCGGCTGCGTCATGTCGGTGATGCAGATCGTGACCCAGACGGCCGCCGGCCCGGCCCGCCTCGGCGCCGCAGCGGCCGCCATCTCGCTGGCGCGAACGCTGGGCTCCTCGTTCGGCGCGTCCGCGTTCGGAGCACTGATCTATGGGCTCATCGGCGGCGCACCGGTGCTTGCCGGAGTGCCGTCCGCGGCTGCCGAGGCGAGTGTGCGCAGCGCCTTCGAGGTTGCGTTCCTGGCCGCAGCGGCGCTGTGCGTTGCAGCCGCCTGGACAGCCAGCCGGGTGCCGACCCTGCGCTTCGACGGGGACGCCGCAGTGTCGGTCACGCCGGGCGCGTGAGGGGCTGTGGCNTCAGGGCGCCCGCGGAGCGCGCCCNANGCNGGCACCGATTCGGGCGGTCAGTGCAGGCGCGAGGTGGGCGGCGCCGCGGCGAGCACGCTGACTGCCGAGCTGGCGACGCTGCCCGCCTCGATCTCGTCNTCGGTCGCGGCGCGGACGTCGCGCACCGTCAGCGCCAGGCGCAGCGCGATTCCGGCGAGCGGATGNTTGCCGTCGAGCACGACGTGGTTGGGGTAGACCTCGGTCACGGTGTAGATCGCATCGGGCGAGAGGCCCGCCGTCTTGGCGCCGGGCGGCGGGCCTTCGAACTGCATGCCGGGATCGATCGCCTCGGTGAAGATGTCCCGGGCCTCGAAGAAGACCAGCTCGGGGTCGTACTCGCCGAAGGCGTGCTCGGGCTCGAGATGGACTGTCGTCGAGTAGCCGGTTTCCTGGCCGTCGAGCGCTTCCTCGACCTTGGCGAGGAGGTCGTCGCCGCCGTAGAAGAACTCGATCGGGTCGGCGAGCTCGTCGATCTCGACGCCCTGTGCATCGGCGAGATGCCAGGTGAGACTGACGACACACGGAGCGCTGATCTGCATCGAACGATCATCGCACAATGACCCATGGACATTCGACGCCCGATGTCGTTGCTCGGTGGCTTGTCGGCCAGCGAATTCATGCGCCGGCACTGGCAGAAAAAGCCGCTGCTGGTGCGCGGCGCGCTGCCCGGCGTGCTGCCCGCCATCGACGCCAAGCGCCTCTTCGCGCTGGCAGCGCAGGAGGGTGTCGAGTCGCGACTCGTCGTCAACGTCGACGATCGCTGGACGAGCCGACCAGGTCCGCTGCCGCGCCGCTCGTTGCCGGCGCTTGCGCAACCCGGCTGGACGCTGCTGGTCCAGGGCGTGGACCTGCACGACGAGGCCGCGCATCGGTTGCTCGGGCGCTTTCGCTTCGTCCCCGACGCGCGCCTGGACGACGCGATGATCTCCTTTGCGAGCGACGGAGGCGGGGTCGGTCCGCACATCGATTCGTACGACGTGTTCCTGCTGCAGACGGCGGGCCGACGGCGCTGGCGCATCGGCAAGGTCGAGCGACCGCGCCTGCGCGAGGGCGTCCCGCTCAAGATGCTGGAGAGCTTCGCGCCGACCCAGGAGTGGCTGCTCGAGCCGGGCGACATGCTGTACCTGCCGCCGGGCTGGGGCCACGACGGGGTCGCGGTCGGCGCATGCATCACCTGCTCGATCGGCTTCCGTGCTCCCGACCGGGCGTCGCTGGCGGCGGCCGCATTGCAGCGGATCGCCGATTCGCTCGGCGACGCCGCCGATGACTCCAAGAGTGCGAGCGCCGCGCGGCGCTCCCTCTATGCCGACGCGACGCAGGACGCGACCCGCCATCCGGCCCGCATTCCGGCGTCGCTCGCGCGCTTCGCCGACACGGCGATCGAGCGTGCGCTGGCCGACCCGAACGTGCGCCGGCTGGCGCTCGGCGAGATCCTGAGCGAGCCGAAGAACGACGTCTGGTTCGAACGAATGGAGAACGCCGAGCGCATCGCCGGCGTCGTGCTCGACCGGCGCACGCGCATGCTCTACGACCACGGTCATGTCTACATCAACGGCGAGGCCTTTCGCAGCGGTGGAAGCGATGCGAAACTGATGCGCCGGCTGGCCGATCGACGCGCGCTCGATGCCGGTCGCGTCGGCCGGTTCAGCGCCGAGGCCCGCACCTTGCTCGCGCGTTGGGTCGAGGCCGGATGGTGCGCGAGCGACGACGCCTATAGATCAAAGGAGAACCCATGACCGACGACGTGGTGACCCTCATCGCCTCGCGCGCCGACTTCGACGTGGCCGTCCGCTCGGCGTTCGCGCATGCCGCCGAATGCGACGCTGGCGAGATCTGCATCGTCGATCCGAACTTCAACGACTGGCCGCTCAACGAGCGCGCCGTCGTCGAGTCGCTGGCGCACTGGGCCTCGTCGCGAAAGAAGCTCATCGTGTTCGCGAAGAACTTCGACGAGATGGCGCGCCGGCATTCGCGTTTCGTCGAATGGCGTCGGCAATGGGCGCACATCGCGCAGTGCCGCACCGACGACGACCTCGAGGGCGACTCCCTGCCGACCTTGCTGTTCGTGCCCGGCATCGTCAGCGTGCGCCTGCTCGACCGTGTCCGCTATCGCGGCACCGCCTCCGCAAAGCCGGTCGATCTCGTCGAAAGCCGCGAGACGATTGACGCTCTTTTGCAACGTTCGACCGAAGCCTTTCCCGCGACGATGCTCGGTCTCTAGGGGAATCACCTAAGACGCCTATAATCATCGGCTAGGCACCGAATGCTCGAGCTTTCCTTGCCTTCGAATGATGGGGTCCTCGCACGAGGGTTCCCACAATTACCGGTAATTGTCTGAACCTAAAACGAGGAGAAACATGAGAACAGCTCTGTTGATGGCAACTCTCGCCGCCGCAGTGACCTTCGCCGCTTGCACGAAGAAGGACGAAACCACGACCACCACGACAACGCCGGCGGTCACCCCGCCGACGACCGTGATCACCACGCCGTCGACCGACACCGGGGCCGCGATGGCCGCCTCGTCGGCTGCGACCTCGGCGATGGACGCTGCTTCGTCGGCCGCGACGAGCGCGACGATGGCTGCCAGCGCCGCTTCGGGCGCGATGAAGTAAGTCACTTCATCCGAGAATGCAAAAGCCGCCTCCGGGCGGCTTTTTGCTTTGTGCTTCGCGGATCAGCCGGCGTCGAGCCAATCGAAGCCGCGCACCGGATGGGCGACGACGACCTCGCGCCCGTCGCCGGACCACGTCGCGGCCAGCGCCGCGCGCACGATGTCGGGGTGGTTGTTTTCGCGGCTCAGGTGAGCGGCCACGACATGGCGCAGGCGCGGACCGAGGCAGTGGGCCAGGATCTCCGCAGCCGTGGCGTTGCTGAGGTGGCCGAGGCGCCCGCCGATGCGCGCCTTCAATGACGGCGGGTAACGCGAGGCGGCGAGCAGGGCCGCGTCGTGGTTGCATTCGAGCAGCAGCGCACTGCAGCCGGCAACGCGCTCGAGCATGTGCGTCGTGATCGAGCCCAGGTCCGTCAGCACCACGACGTGCGCGCCTCCGTCGCTGCAGCGAAGTTGCAGCGGCTCGGCCGCATCATGGGCGACGGTGAAGGGGCTCAGCTCGAGATCGCCGACCGCGACCGGCTCGTCGTCGCGTGCGAAACGCAGCCCCGGCGGCGGCGCGGGCTCGCCGATCGCCCGCCACGTGCCGCGGCTCATCCAGAGCGGCAACTGATAGCGAGCCGACAACGTCACCGCGCAGCCGATGTGATCGCCGTGCTCATGCGTGACGAAGATGGCGTCGAGGTCGGACACCGCGAGACTGGCGCGAGCCAGGCGTGCCTCGAGCTCGCGCACCGAGAAGCCGGCGTCGACGAGGAGCCGCGTCGTCGTGATGCCGCTCGACGCTTCGACGACCGTGGCGTTGCCGCCGCTGCCGCTGCCGAGGCTGCGAAACCGGATCACCGCGCCACGTTCGGCCCGCGGGCGTTGCGCGTCACTTCAGATCGTCGAGGAGCAGCGCGGCGATGCGCTTGCCGTTGTCGCTGTTTTCGGGCTTGCCCTGCGAATCGAGGACGCTGACCGTGCTGTTCGCGCCTTCGCCCGTCACCTTGACGTGGTACTTGACGGGGTTGCCGATGTCCGCGTCCTTCTTGCGGCTGAAGAGTCGCGAGAAAAAGCCCGGCTCTTCGCGACCAGCGAACTTGGGATCGACATAGCGCACGAAGTAGAGGCCCTGCGTGCGATCGCGGTCCTCCACGGTGAAGCCGCTGCGGTCGAGGGCGATGCCGACGCGCCGCCAGGCGCGATCGAACCCGTCGTCGATCTGCAGCGTCGGCCCGGGGCGGCCCTCGACCATGCGCGCCCGCACCGGACCGGCAGGTGCTCCGGTGCTCTTCGCGACGATGGCCTTGGCCTGCTCGTCCTTGGCGCCGAGCTTGACCATCAAGCGCGACAGGAACTCGGCCTCGAGCTCGGGATCGGCGGGGCGCGGTTGCCAGACCGTGCCCTCTCGTTGCTGGCCGGTGTAGACCTCGACCATGCCGCGGTGCGTGACGTAGATGTCGCTGCCGGCGGCAGTGCGCTCGATGCGGG
>JGI24140J50213_10000637_pt1 | contig 16146 bp, 10 predicted proteins | sample BarGraIncu00222A_FD_50213 | JGI IMG/M metagenome (IMG submission 50213)
AGTAAAGCGCCATCTACTGATTCCAAAGCAAGTCCCTGGCAGCTTTCAAAGGTGCAGTTTGAAATAGTTATATGTTTGAATCCACCTCCGTTTGACTCGGTGCCACACTTAATACGTCCCGTAAAGTTAGCTCTGTAACCGGGGCCAATGGGTTTATAGGTTCCATCTAATACAGTTCCTTCTTCGAATCCACCTGAGACCCAACAGTTGGTGATATTTACTTCCTCTGTTGTGCGGGCATAACCCAAGCCAAATGAGCTTTTCAGACAGATTCCATCGTCCCAGGGTGAATTGACATAACAGTTAGAAACGCGGACATTTCTGCAACAGTCTATATCCATACCATCCCTGTTTGTATCTATCTTCAGATTGTCAATGGTGAGGTTGTCTACCCCGGTAACAAGGATTCCGAAGTGTCCTCCGTGCAAAATCTGAAAGTCACGAAAGATTACATTGTGACAATTCTTCAGACCAATAGCTTTGTTGCCTAGAGAATTAGGAAGATTATCCTGTCTCAGAAAACGGGTGAGTCCTTTGCCATAAATCCTGCCGGGTCCTAAAATAGAGACATTTTCAATGTTCTCGCCCCAAATCAGACTATTGTGCCAATGGCTATGACCGAAATCCTGGTACTGCAATTTGTCCCCCCATTCGTTGGGTTCAGCTTTGTCGTAAGCCGTTGTATCCTGGATGGCCTCAATGGTTGATCCCTGATCAAGGTAAAGAGCAATATTGCTTTTCAAACGAATCGATCCTGAAAGATAAGTCCCGGCAGGGAAGAAAACAGTCCCTCCACCTGCTTTTGATGCAGCTTCGATGGCAAGATTGACTGAAGGTGAATCAAGATTTTTCCCGTCTCCTTTAGCGCCATAATCCATTACATTGTATACAGGTGATCTACCAACAGTAGATTTGTTATTGGATTTTGACTGTGCAGAAACTCCTGTTGAAACTAACAAGAATAAAATAATGAATAGGGTAAAAGTTTTTATCATAACATGGTCATTTTATGGGTTTTCAAATTTACTATTTAGCATTAATATATTGCCAACTTTTGAAAAATAAATATGTNAATGTGAAATAATAACAACAGATCCGGGNGTAAACTAATTTTCTCACTTTAGGTTTAATATTTCACAGAACATATTTGCGATTTTTAGCGTTATTAAATTATAGAGAATTAAATAGTAAACGATGAAATTTCAGCTTTACAACTCAGAACGACATGTCTCTAAATATCGGCAAAGAACAGAAGAAGATAAAATGTCATGGTATTAAGAAAGTGATTGACAGCCATGATTTAAGAATGATAGGCCTTATCGAAGGAGAAGAGCGCGAAAGGAAAAGATTTGCATTTGATTTACACGATGGTCTTGGACAAATACTTACAGCAGCAAAATACTGTCTGGAGGGACTTTCAGAGGTTATCCCGCCCAGATATGAGGATGAATATAAAATTTGTTGTGAACTATTAAGTTCGGCTATTTCAGAAACACGCAATATATCACATGGACTCATGCCGGCTTCACTGGCTGATTTTGGATTGAATATAGCGTTAAGTGATCTTTGTAAACATGCTTTGCTCATCAATGGTCATTCAATAAAATTTGAATACAATGAAAAGCAAGAAATCAAATTTGATGCCTTTAGAGAATTAATGATATTCCGAATTGTACAGGAAGGGATTAATAATATTCAAAAGCATGCTGGAGCAACNCAGGCNTTCNTTTCTTTGCAATTGGAAAACAATAAAGTAGTGCTTTTGGTAAATGATAATGGATTAGGTTTTGATATGAATGAAACCCAANAGGGATTTGGTCTAATAAGTATTTTCAACAGATCAAAATTACTTGGAGGCAGTTACAGTCTTAAATCAGAGATCGGTAAGGGAACCCAGATTAGAATTAGTTTTAATCATACTTCAATTGTAAACTAGTAAAATTATTAAACTTGAAAGATCCAACAACATATACAGAATTCAGTTCGAAGACCAAATTGGTAATAGCTGACGATCANAAGATAATTCGTGAGTCGCTTGGTATGTTACTTGCCAATCTAGATAATATNGAGATTGTCGGAGAAGTTTCGAACGGTAAAGAGTTACTTGCGCTCATTGAAACTACTGCAGTAGATATCATNTTGATGGATATTAGCATGCCGGAAATGAATGGGATCGAAGCAACTGCTATTGTTATCAATAAAAAACCATGGATTAAGGTTATAGGACTTTCAATCCATACGCAAGCTGTGATCATCAAAAAAATGCTTGCAGCAGGCGCTTATGGTTATGTGACCAAGAACTCTTCTAGCAGCGAGATCTTTACGGCTATTGACAAAGTCAGAAACAATCAGAAATACCTTTGTCCTGAAGCATTGACATCTCTAACCAATGATCTTACAGGACAGGATGATGAATCCATGCACGCTCCGCAAATCAGTTTGAAAGAGCTTGAAGTGATTCGGCTCATTGCAGAAGGTCTTAACAATAATGTTATTGCTTCCAAAATGTTTGTCAGCGCCAAAACCATCGAACGGCACAAAACAAATCTGTTTAAAAAACTAAAGCTGACCAATTCAGCCTCTTTGATCAATTATGCGATCAAAAATAATCTCTTAATCTGAAAGGTGAATAGGTCAGGTCCCAATTATTTGATTTTATAAGTAAGCTTCATTGTAATTGAAGCTGTTTTTTCTTTTGATGAAGTATTAAAGGTTCCACCATAGGAGTAATCTTCATTCGAATTCTGACCGGTTATTTGTATGATTCCCATTTGAGCCGATATCAGTTTATCTATTTTTCCACCCGACTTCTCTGAAATCTTTTCTGCTCTTAACCTTGCATCTTCAGTAGCTCTGGAAACCAATTCTATTTTTAACTCAGTAAGTCTTGTGTAATAATANCTTGGNGGTCCTGAGAGGAACTTGATGCCCTTATTTAATAATTCTGTAATCTTACGGGATATGTCTTCAACCTTTTCAACTTCCTTTGAAGATATCTGAATAGATTGGGTCAGATTATACCCATCGAAATCTTCTCCAACAATTTTGCCATCGGGAGAGTATTTCCGCTTGGTTTTATTGCTTGTATTAACAGCACTAAAAACAATTTCTTTGATATTGATCCCATTTTGCTTTAAATATTCAGTTATTTTATTCTTATCGTTTTCAAGATCAGCATAAGCTTGTTTTAGATCAGTATTCTCTTTGGAAAAACTTCCGGTCCAAACGATTAGATCAGAAGTGAAGTTTTTTTCTCCAAGGCCGGTTACAGAAATATCACCNGCAACTTTGTTTCTGTTGACAAAAGCATGACCNAGCACGATAGATGCAACAATTATTGCAAATGAGAACAAGATGGGCGCTAAATTTGATTTCAGTATTGTTAACTTTTGAGATTCCATGAGAAAATAATTTTTTTAAATGAACATTCTAAGAATTGATTAGTCAGATAATGAGATCATTTTTAATGTATCAAATGTACAATATTGAATGATTAAAATGCAATCTTTTTTTATATTAATTTTCATCATGGAGAGGAATGAAAAGCATTGTCAGGAATAAAGATTAGACAACTTTTTCTTGTGAAATGAGGAAAGGGTTCCTGTTCCCATTAATTCACAATATTATTTAACATGCCATTGGGCGACAAGAGAAGAAATTCTAAATATAAATTTGGAATTTCTTTGAAATTGTAGTACTTTTATTTGCCTAAGGCTCCAGCTATACTGAAGTTTTCTCCGATAGTTTTTTTTTACCGTGGTGGATTAAAACATCCCCCAAAAGTTGTCAAAATCTCTTCATTAAATCAGGTGAATATTCCCGGAATACTTCCCTAATATTTCCATATGACTTAAATCAATGTCATATCGAAGCCATATTGAAGCCATATTGAAGCCATGTCGATCTCATATCACAATAGTTGGGACCAATATGGCTTCAATATGGCTTCAATATGGCTTTGATATGGCTTTTAAGAAAGTCATATGGAAATATTACCTAAGTTATTTGGGAATATGCTTGCCTGTTTGGGGTAGATTTTTGACTGTTTTGCCGGTGATCCCTAAAAGTTCCTGGGGATAGTTGCGATAAGGATTGACAACCCTTTAATCCCATTAATTCTAAGCTATAAAATTACATCAAAATTGCTTAAAAATAACAAAACATGCAATATTTTCCCTTACTGAAATTGGGTTACACATTTAATTGTTTAATTAAGGGTTTCTGATTTCTCCTTTGCTATCAACCAGCCATTTGTAACTAGTTAGTTCTTCTAGTCCCATGGGTCCACGGGCGTGAAGTTTTTGCGTGCTGATGCCAATTTCTGCGCCTAATCCAAACTGGGCTCCATCTGTAAATGCCGTAGAGGTATTGACATAGACCACTGCGGCATCCACTCTTTTTTGAAACTGTTCTGCAAGATCCGGGTTTTCGGTAATGATTGCCTCACTGTGTTTGGAGCTGTTTATTGAGATATGATCCAATGCTTCATCAATATTCTCCACTGTTTTTATAGACATTTTGTACGAGAGAAATTCTGTTGAGTAACTTTCTGAGGTTGCCTCCTTTAAGAGTTCTTTTGGGTAATATCCAGATAATGCTTTGAATGATTGTGGGTCTGCAAAGATCTCAACATTACTTTCCATCAGCTTTTCGCAGATATAAGGAAGATCTGCAAGCCGGGATTGATGTATTATCAGGCAATCCAAAGCATTGCACACACTTACTCTTCGGGTCTTGGCATTGGTTATGATGGCCTGTCCCTTGAAAATGTCCCCGGCTTTATCAAAGTAGGTATGACAAATTCCGGCTCCTGTTTCGATCACAGGTATTGTGGCATGTTGCCGGACAAAATCGATCAGCGACTGACTTCCTCTTGGAATCAAAAGGTCAACATACTCCCTGGCGTTAAGAAGTTGTGCAGTTGCTTCCCGGTCTGAAGGCAAGAGACTTACGATATTGGGATCTATGTTGTTGTCTTCAAAAACTTTATGAATGATAGAAACGATAGCCTGATTAGAATATGCAGCATCACTTCCTCCTTTTAAGACACAAACATTTCCGGATTTGAGACAAAGTCCGGCAACATCAAAAGTGACATTGGGTCGCGCTTCATAGATAATCCCGATAACCCCAAATGGGACACTTACTTTTCGAATGTGTAATCCATTTGGTTGAACTTCATCATAAAGAACCCGGTTTAGTGGTGATGGGAGAGTGGCAACATTTCGTAAATCTGAGGCAATACCTTTAATCCGATCGGAAGAGAGTCTGAGCCTGTCGAAGTTGGGATCCAAAAGGTCCATCAGTTGGAGATCCTTCTGATTTTCGTCAATAATGAACCGAATATTCTCCAGGGCAGCATCAGCGATCTGCTCAATCAGTTGATTGATTTTGTCTTCAGAAAGGAGTGCAGCCGTTTGTGTTGCCTTTTTAGCTGATATTAAAATAGATTCAGTCGTGTTCATTTCGGAAAATTTTCTAATGCAAAGATACATTGAACACAGGATTTATAGACATTATGAGTCAATTATAGGGATAGTCGCTTAAAGATCCCAAAACAAATTATCTGTTTTCACATAGATAATCGACTAAATCTCGATTATCTATACAAAAATGACTATATTTGTAAGACGAAAAGCATTCCTGCAATGATAAAACTAAATCAGTTTGGAGTCATTCCTATCGACTATAACACATTGGTCAGCACTTTAGGGAAATATAAGTCCCCAAAAGACAAGGTTGCCAGAATGGAAAGAGATGGTGAAATCATTCGCTTAAAAAAGGGACTATTTGTAGTAGCTCAGAAAGTTCATCTACAGACGTTGTCCAGAGAGTTGATAGCAAATCATCTTTTTGGGCCATCGTATGTATCCTGCGAAACAGCATTGTCATTTTATGGACTGATTCCTGAAAGAGTTTATCTGACAAAATCCATGACTACAAAACGCGCTAAAAACTATTCAACTTTAGTAGGAAACTTTGAATATATCTCTGTTAATCAGGAATATTTTGCAATAGGTCTAAGGCAGGAGATTGTAGAAGATAAGTTTGCTTTTATGATAGCTACCCCTGAAAAGGCTCTATGTGATTTGATAATATCGACGAAAGGATTGAAGATTCAATCGACGAAGTCCATGCAGATCTATTTGGAAGAAGATTTAAGAATGGATATTTCAACAATTCAAAACTTCGATATTGAGATAATCAGGCGCTGTAATTCTGAAAGCAACAAAAAGAGGACTGAATTAACACAATTACTAAAGGTGATTGAACGATGAATATATTCGATCAAATGCTATCCCGTTATGAGGTAAACGCCAATAACGACAACACCAATGCTGTGCATGAAGTCATGCAGCAAGTTGCGCTTGCAGGTTTGTACAGAGGCGGATTCTTCGATAAAGCAGCTTTTTATGGAGGAACCTGTTTACGGATTTTTCATGGTCTTCAGCGCTTCTCGGAGGATATGGATTTTTCTTTATTACAGCCCGATGATAAGTTTTCACTGGAAGACTACTTTAATCCAATCAAAGAAGAGTTTAAAGCTCTCGGAAGAGATGTGATAATCACTAAGAAAACAAAGAAAAATCAAACCAACATAGAGTCTGCATTTTTGAAAGAAGACACAGTCATATTCGATTTAAAATTTACAACTAAACGAATTATCAAGATTAAGCTTGAGGTAGATATTAATCCCCCCTTAGGTTTCACGACAGAACCAAAGTTATTGCTTTTACCCTATTCTTTTATGACCCGTTGTTATATCTTACCCGATTTATTTGCAGGTAAATTACATGCTCTGCTTTTCCGTAATTGGAAGAGCCGTGTTAAGGGACGTGATTGGTATGATTTTGAATGGTATGTTCGAAATAATGTCAAATTGGATTTTAAACATCTCTGCGAAAGGATATATCAGTTCAACTCAATCAAAGTGGGAGAACTGACACCGGAAAGCTTTAAAGCATTGCTCAAGGAAAAGATAGCCCATACCAACATTGAGTCGATTAAGGCTGATGTACGCCCTTTTATCAGGAATCATCAGGAAATGGATATTTGGTCAGTCGATTACTTCACACAATTGACAGAAATGATTCAATTTGAGTAAGTAGTTGGATAATAGGGTCAGTTAGTTAATAATGTCAGTCATCATATCTCCATGCCCATATCTCAAAATTTTTTTAAACAGTTTCCTGATAATTTGTTGTGACCAAAGTTATGAAGTTGTTTCGTAAAGATAGAGATGGTCATAATGAATGATGGGTTGTTTTTTCTTACTGCCTGCAAACTGACCGGCCTTATCTGAATCATAAAGCGTTTTACCCAGCCCTAGTTCGATTCCCTTATGATCTTCAATCTTGATGATGTCACCCTTTTTGAAATATCCTTTTACATTTTCAACGCCAATCAGCAGCAAACTTGAGGCCTGATCTGAGAGTAATGCTTTGCTTGCGCCTTCATTGATTGTCAGCACTCCCTTTGCAAAACTGTCCGAGTTAGCCAGCCATTTTTTAATCCCTGACGTCTTTTTATTGTTTGGAATGAAGTGGGTATTCACTACTGATGATGCAGCATTTAGCAGATCAATGAGAATGTTTTCATGTTTCCCGTTTGCAATATGAACGTGAATTCCTTGTTCTGCAACCTTTCTTGCGATGTTTGCTTTCGTGATCATGCCACCCCTGCCAAATTCTGATTTGGAGGCATGAATGTGTTTAGCCAGATTCACCGTGTCTATTTTTACTTCCCGGATGACGGTAGCATCCGGATTGTCAGGATGGTCTGAANAGATACCATCAATATTACTGAGAATAATCAGCCCCTCACAATTCATCATGGCGGCCACAAGNCCGGAGAGTTCATCGTTGTCTGTAAACATCAGCTCTGTCACAGAAATTGTATCGTTTTCATTGATGATGGGGATGACCCCGTTATCCAATAATGTATTCAGACAGTTCTTCATATTGAGATAATGCCGGCGATCTCTGAAGTTGTCTTTGGTTGTAAGGACCTGTGCACAAACTGTTTTGTAACTGTTAAACAGATCATAGTAGGTGTTGATCAATCGAACCTGTCCGACGGCCGACCATAATTGTCGTGAAGAGACGGCATCCAGTTTACGGTTTGGTTGAACCTCGCTTCTACCTGCTGCTACTGCTCCTGAGGAAATCAAGATTATTTCAATTCCACTTTCCCTTAACTTGATGATTTGTTCAACAAGCAGTTTCATCCGGTTGATATCCAGCATACCATCCGACTGAGTAAGCACGTTACTACCCACTTTTACTGCGATTCTTTGATAACGGTTATTCATAATTGTTGATATAAAAAAAGAATCCGGGGATTGCTCCCCGGATTCGGATTATTTAATTTACACAAAGTAGTTTTATGAAACTGTCTGATTTGTGCGGATAATCATTTCGGGGTATGGGTCTTTAATACAAGCGGTCGCCATGCAATAGCTGGAATAGCCTGAGGTCGGCATGTCAGATAAAGTCCGTTTGTGTTTTTTGAATTCATTTAATTTGTGTGAAAATTTAATTCTGCAAAGATAATACAAAGAATGTCAGATAATATATTTCATTAACCCGGTAATTGTCTTCCATCAGAAGACTGAATGCTTATGTTTTCGGGTTCTGCATATATGCCGACTTCACTGATACAGGGACTGGCTGATGCTTTTATGATGCGGATTCTGACTTTATCTGTAGTGACAAATGGACCTCTAACAAGACGACATGCTCCGATTGCAGTGCCTTTGGCATATTCTTTCCAGATCCCGTTTTCCATTACATCAACAGCCCAGTCATCAACCCGTTGACCTAGTTTGATGTTCTCCCTGATTCTCAATACATTAAAAGTCTGTTTTCCTTTTAGTTGCAAAACAAGATCAGCTGTTTTCACACTGTCATCGGTTGCCCAGTAGGAATACCTGTCTTTATCAAGAATCATATATGGAGAATAGTTTGAAGATTTGCCTCTTATATTGCTTGCCTTGACTTTAGCCCCTGCAGCAAAATTATTGGCATACATCTGATTGATCAGTTTCCCAAATCCAACCAAAGAGATGGAGTCTTTTTCATAGACATGACCTCTTCGATCAGGAGGGATGTTGAGGATCATATTGGCGCCATTTCCAACAGACCTAAAGTAGTGATTCAGTAAATCCTGTGAGGATTTCACCTTGTTATTTTCACTCTCGTGCCAGAACCAACCCGGACGAATAGAAAAGTCGACCTCTGCCGGGATCCAGAATTTGCCATCACGATGTCCGTTCATGCTCTCATCGGTCAGGACATCTCCATTGGAAGGTTTGTCCCGGTCTTTTGCTCCATGCGGTGTAAATGTTGCCCAACAGGGATTTCCGGAATAACCTGCTTCTGTCCCAACCCATCTGGCGTCGGGTCCAACATCTCCAAAAATGGCAGCCATCGGTTGAAGTTCTCTTACAATTTTCCAGGTATTGGGCCAGTCGTAATAAGATGATTTATCGATGGTCCTTTTTTCCCTTGCTCCACCGTAATAGCCATCGCCACCGTTGGCTCCATCGAACCATTGTTCAAAAACAGGTCCGTAATTTGTTAGCAATTCTTTCAACTGGGCCCGATAGATATTGATGTACTCGGGTTTTCCATAGTTGGGATTGTTTCTGTCCCAGGGTGAAAGATAAACCCCGAATTTCATTCCCTGACTTTTACAGGCATTGGAGATCTCTCTGACCACATCGCCTTTTCCGTTTTTCCATGGACTCTTTGAAATATTGTGTTCTGTTGTTTTCGTTGGCCAAAGACAGAATCCATCATGATGTTTACAGGTTAAGACAACGCCTTTTAATCCTGCTGCTTTGATTGTGGAGACAATACGGTCAGCGTTAAAGTCAGTTGGATTAAAAAGTGTTGGATCCTCATCTCCATATCCCCACTCTTTGTTGGTGAAGGTATTTATGGTGAAATGAATAAATGCATACATCTCTGTTTCATGCCATTGCAGTTGAGCCTTCGAAGGAAGTGGGCCAAAGGGTTTGGGCGGCGCCACCTTTTGTGCATTTAATGACGTGTTTAATAGCATTAAGAGGGCCAAGGCCAACAAACTAACTCTTTTAAAATAAATAGTTTTCATAACGAATCAATAATTTATTTGATTACTTCCAATTCAACATTAGCAGGTTTTAATCCGGGGGATGCAAAGGTAATTTTTAAAGGGCCTGCTTTGTCACCTGCCTGAATATAAGCTACCAATTTACCTTTAAAAACGGAACGTTTATTGGTTTTGTATTGTGTGGTATCCCTGGGGTTGGAATTTTCCAGTCCCAATAGTTTGGCTGATCCAGTTACCGTACAGGTGATTTCAGCTTGTGATAAATAAATCCTATTCCTGTTTTCATCTGTGATGGTTAATTCAATATGAGCAAGTCCGCGTTTGCCAATACTCAATTGTTTTGTATCTGAAGATGCAATTATTGCTGCTGCCTGACCGGCTGTATTCAGGACTTGAACGAGATCTTTATTGCCGGCATCTTTTGCTATGGCTTTCAGTTTTCCAGGTTCAAAAGGAGTATCCCAATAGATAACCCCTGTAGTTTCAAAATCTGATCTGTTCTTCACTCCAAGAGACTTGTTATTCAAAAAGAGTTCCACTGATTTACAATTTGTAAAGCAGCTTACCCTTACTTTTTCACCATTGTTATAATTCCAGATTGGATCAGCATGTTTTTGACTCCAGATAGAACCCTCTTTTTCATTGGCAGGGACCAGAGTAGTTCCAATATATACCATTGGTTTGGTGCTCCAGATACTTTGTCTGAAATAATATTCCGGCTTTCTTAATCCTGCCAGATCGAGCATTCCTGAAGTACTGTGTTTAGTCGGGAACCTGCCAGCTTCACCAAGATATTCAATACCGGTCCATAAATACTGGGCTGAGATGAAATCGTTTTTGGCTACATCATTCCATACATTCATTCCAAATCCGTTCTCACTGCCATATATAATCCGGTTTGGATATTTCTTATGATCATCCACATAGCGGTATTCCTGATAGTTATATCCTGCTATATCAAGCGCATCGGCAAAACCTGTTTCATTGGAAATAATGGCAGCGGCCAGTGCAGATGTTACCGGTCGGGTTACATCGTATTGTTTCACAATCTTCACCAGTTCTTTGGCTACAATGCCGAGCCTGTCAGAATTTGGGGAATCTTTGTGATAACCTCTTCCAAAGATCTGTGGATTGGTTCCAATGTCCAGAATGGGATGTGAATAAGGGTCATTGGGATAATCGATTTCATTTCCGATGCTCCACATAAAGATTGAAGGATGGTTACGGTTCTTGAGAATCTGATCGCGCAGATCCCTTTCGTGCCATTCGGCAAAGACTTCGTTATAGCCCTGGAGACTNGGAGGCCCAAAATTTCTGCCCTGTACCCATTTGTTTTTTCCGCCTTCCCATTCGTCAAAAGCCTCATCCATAACCAGAATGCCAAGTTTATCACATAGGTCGTAAAGCTCGGTGGCATGTGGATTATGACTCATCCTGATAGAGTTGCAGCCCATTTCTTTTAACAGCAATAATCTTCGTTCCCAAACACCTACCGGAATGGCAACACCCAAACATCCTGCATCGTCATGCACACAAACACCTTTTATTTTCATCGGGACGCCGTTTAGTGTGAACCCCTTATTGGCATCAAAATGAAAGTCACGGATCCCGACTTTTGTATCGATCATATCTATTGTGACAGTTCCTTTTTTGATCGTAGTTGTTAAAGTATATATATTTGGTTGATCTGTAGACCAAAGCGTCGGATTATTTACATTTAATGAGACATCAGTACTGATCTCTCCTGAATTATTTACAGAAACAGTTTTTAAAGAATTGGCGACAATCTTTCCTTTTGAGTCAGACAGCGTGTTTTGAACATCTATCTTTTGATCGGCTGTTGAATTATTTTCAATTGTAACGTTGACAGCCACAACTGCCTTTTCTTTGCTAATAGTTGGCGTAGTTGCAAATATGCCCCATTGTTTGATGTGCACCTTTTCGGTCGTAATCAGAAAAACATTTCTGTAAATACCGGATCCTACATACCATCTTGAGTCTGCAAATTCGTTATGATCAACCTTAACGGCCAGCACATTCTCTTTTCCAAAGTTCAAAAATGGCGTCAGATCGTATTGGTAGGATATATATGCATTGGGCCGTTTTCCTAAATCGTGTCCATTGATCCAAACCTCTCCGTTTTTGGCGACTCCTTCAAAGTAGATGTATACTTTTTTGTCTTTATCGACGGCAGGAACAGTAAAATTCTTCCTATACCACCCAATTCCGGTTGGCAAATATCCTGTTGCACTTGCCCATTTGGTATCAAAAGGACCTTCTATCGACCAATCATGTGGTAACTCAACACTCCTCCATTCTTTGTCGTTGAAGCTGGTCTGGAAAGCATTTTGCTGATCTCCCTTGAAGAATTTCCAGTTTTCATTGAACAGGCGGGTTTCACGTCCTGATATTGAGAGAATTGTTTGTGTGTACCCTGAAAGGGTAATTAACAGTAAAACCAAAATAAGAATTAACGAATTCCTCTTCATTGTTGATATGTTTGGTGATAATTGATTTACTACTTTTACAGGCAAACTTAATGAATTCTCTATGATTACGCAAAAATGGCTCAGTATTCTTTGTTTAGTGGGTTTATGTTCATTTTCAAAGGCTGCTGATTTTACCCTTGTGAGTAAAACTACAAAGGTTTCTATCGTTTATACGCAGCATGAAACTAAGCTGGATTCAATTACCGCTAACCTGTTGGCACAGGATATTCAACGTGTGACCGGTTATCTGCCAACAGTTTATGATGATATTACCAAGGCAAAAGGAACTGTAATTATCATTGGATCCATTGAATCTAAGCTTGTTCAGAAATTATTGGGTCAACAATCTAAAGAATATATCAATCTAAAGGGTAAATGGGAAAGTTATCTGATTAAGGTGATCGATAAACCATTCGCCAATATTGGCAGCGCTTTGTTGATTGCCGGAAGTGACAAGAGGGGAACTGCCTATGGGGTATTCAGCATTTCAGAAAAGATAGGCGTATCCCCCTGGTATTGGTGGGCAGATGTCACACCGGTAATTAAAAAAGAACTTATCATTCAGCAGGATGATTACATGTCGTCACCTCCTTCGGTTAAATATCGTGGCATATTTCTAAATGACGAAGACTGGGGACTTCAACCCTGGGCTGCTAAAACTTTTGAACCGGAAACCGGAGATATTGGCCCCAAGACATATGCTATAATCTTTGAGTTGTTATTGAGGTTGAACGCCAATTTCATCTGGCCGGCAATGCATCCAAGTACAAAAGCCTTTTACCACTATCCGGGAAATCAAAAAGCAGCTGATGACTATAGTATTGTGATTGGTTCTTCTCATGCAGAACCTATGCTGAGAAACAATGTAGGGGAGTGGAATGAAAAGACGATGGGTGCTTTCAACTATGTGACCAATAAACCTGCTGTCCAAAAATATTGGGAAGACAGGGTAAAGGAAAGCAGTAAAAATGAAGTGATTTATACAATGGGAATGCGAGGTGTCCATGACAGCGGGATAGAAGGTGTCAAGACCATTGCAGAAACCGTTCCATTGCTCGAACAGATCTTTGCTGACCAACGGGACATGCTCAAGAATTATGTGAATAAAGACATTAACTCTGTACCACAGGCTTTTACGGCTTACAAAGAGGTGCTCGATATTTATGACGCCGGCCTAAAGCTTCCCGACGATATTACACTCATCTGGCCTGATGATAATTATGGATATATTCAACGGCTGGATGATCAAAATGAGCAGTTAAGAAAAGGTGGTTCAGGCGTTTATTACCATGCTGAATATTGGGGCAGGCCACATGATTATACATGGTTGAGTTCGACCAACCCGGCTTTAATCAGGGAAGAGATGATGAAGGCCTATGAGATGAAGACTGACAGGATCTGGGTTTTGAACGTTGGAGACATTAAACCGACTGAATATGATATGCAGTTTTTTCTGGACATGGCTTATAATGCTGAACCCTTTAAGAAGAGTGATTATGTCAAAACCCATATGCTGAACTTTAATCGTGAGGTATTTGGAAATCAGCATGCAGAATCTATTAGTGAAGTGATGAATGAATATTACCGGCTAGCTTTTGAGAGAAGGCCTGAATTCATGGGCTGGAGTCAGACAGAACCAACGACGAAAACCAAATACACTGAATACAATCACTCTTTTTATGGCGATCAGGCTCAACAACGAATCGATCAGTTTAATGATTTAGAGAGCAGGGTTAAAAAATTAAGAAAAGAGATAGATCCAAAATATGCAGATGCATTTTATGAACTGGTCTACTATCCTGTTGTTGGCGCTTCATTGATAAACAAGAAGTTTTTGTACAGGGACAAGAGTTATCTTTATGGTTTACAAAGCCATTCCTGTGCATATGATTATACCCTTATGGCCAAAAAGGCTTACGACAGCATCGTTACAGAAACTGCTTTTTACAATAATCAACTGGCAAATGGGAAATGGAAGGGTATGATGACAATGGATCCAAGGAACCTTCCGGTATTTCAAGACCCGGGATTATCAAATACTTGGATAATAAATAAACCGGGTTCTGTTTTTGATGTTATCCCTGAGGGGAAAACCAATTTGGATACAGCAGTTATAGCTTCCGGAATCAACAAACTGAAAATGCCGACATTCAGTTCAGTAACGAAAAAGAAATACTTTATAGATTTATTCCTGAATACCCTCCTACTGAATAGTATTCAACGGGTAGAGTGGACCTCTAATGTTTCTGAAAAATGGATCAAATTATCCCGGGAAAGTGGAGTTTTGGAAGATAAGGTTGGAAAGAGACAGGCCAGATTATGGGTTGAAATCGATTGGAAAAATGTACCAGCAAAAGAGAAATTAACAGGACAAGTAACAATTAATGGATTTGGAGGAAAATATTCTATTGATGTAAATGTGTCAAATCCGGTTGATACTGAACTTAAAGATTATAAAGGCTTTGTTGAAGATAATGGAATTGTATCAATATTTGCTTCAAATTTTAGTAGGAATACAACCAAGGGAACCAATGGATGGGCTATTCAGGAAGATCTCGGACATACAGGTAAATCTCTTGAGGCATTACCATTAAGTGCTAAACCTTCCATGAACCTGACGGATCCTGAGGTAATAAAAAACAATACACCTGTTGTGCAATATGATTTCTATTCTTTTACTTTCACAACTCCAGAAGTAACCGTTTACACGCTTCCAACTCATGAGTTGAATAAAAATTGGGGAGCTCGTTTTGCAGCATCGATTGATGACGGACCTCTTAAGATCATTGATTTTAAAACTGTGGGCCGCAGTGAAATCTGGAAACTTAACGTATTAAGAAACAGTGCGGATAGTAAATTCAAGACCCAACCGATTGTTAAAGGAAAACATAATTTAAAGATTTATATGATGGATCCGGGAGTTATTCTTGATCGGATGATCATAGACCTTGGAGGTCTGGAGAAATCTTACGGTGTAATCCCGGAAACAAGAATATCTGAAAGTAAATAACAAATTATTAAGCTTAATAAAATGAAATACACGTGTTTATTACTGTTTTTAATCTTGCCCTTTCTTGGGTTTTCGACTGAGTACTCAACCGCCGGATTCTTTCAGGTGCCGGGAAGTGGGCGTACTGTTTATAATTTTAATGTCGGCTGGCGGTTCCATAAGGGAGATCTCAAAGGAGCCGAAAGCGCCACCTTCAATGATAAATCATGGGAAGTAGTTTCTACTCCGCATGGGCTGGAGATATTGCCCAAAGAGGCCAGCGGATCTGTAAATTACCAGGGACCGGCATGGTATCGTAAACACTTTAAGCTTGGGGCAGCATATGAAGGCAAGAAAGTTAACCTCTACTTTGAAGCCATCATGGGCAAGAGCAAAGTATGGGTAAACGGAGTAATGGTAATGGAACATTTTGGTGGATACCTGCCTTTAAATATAGATATTACAAAATATGCCAACCTGAATGGCGACAATGTCGTAGCTGTCCTGGCTGACAACAGTGACGACCCAAGCTATCCTCCCGGAAAGCCACAGGCTCAGTTAGACTTTTGTTAT
>JGI24140J50213_10000639_pt1 | contig 16142 bp, 13 predicted proteins | sample BarGraIncu00222A_FD_50213 | JGI IMG/M metagenome (IMG submission 50213)
GCCGAGATAATCCTCGCGTTGATCGGCCAGCCGCGGAACGTTNTCGCGTCCGGAAAAGTCGGCGCNATGGCAGGANNCGCAATGATGCTGCTGCACCAGCGCCTGGGCGCGCTGCAGTCGCGCCGGATCGCCGGCATCGGCCGACGGTGACGGTTTCGGCAAGCTGGCGATGAAATCCGAAAACGCACGGAGGTCATCGTCGGTGAGCGCCTTCGCCATCTCGTTCATCGGCTCATAGATACGCAGCTTTTCGCGAAACATGAAAAGCTGGATCAGCGCATAGGGCGCCTGCTGCGCGCCGAGCGACGGGATATTTTCGGTTTCCGATTGTCCCTTTTCGCCATGACAGGCCAAACAGGGCGCGGCGCGTTCTGCGATCGTCTCCGCTCTCACCGAGCACGCCATCACGGCAACGGCCAGAGCCGCGATTATTTTATGCATAGAGCTCCCCGAAATTGTCGTCATTGCGAGGAGCAAAGCGACGAAGCAATCCAGCCGCTTCCATAAGGGCTGGATTGCTTCGCTTCGCTCGCAATGACGTGCTTTAGATTATTACTGCGTAGCGACCTTGGGCTTGCCATAGGTGATGCGATAGACGGCGCCGTTCCAGTCGTCGGAGACCAACAGCGAGCCGTCCTTCATTTGCAGCACATCGACCGGCCGGCCGAGGTATTTGTTGTCCTCCAGGAAGCCGGTGAGGAACGGCTCCATCGACTTGGCGGTGCCGTCCTTGTTCAGCTTGACGACGACAACGTCCCCGCCGACTTTCTGGGACCTGTTCCACGACCCGTGCCGGGCCACGATGATGGTGTTCTTGTAGTCCTTCGGGAACATCTTTCCTGCATAGAACCGCATGCCGAGCGAGGCCGAATGCGGGCCCATCAAGCCTACCGGTGCAGTGAATTCGCTGCAGGAATGTCCCCAGCCGAATTCGGGGTCCGAGATATTGCCCTGGTAACAATAGGGCGCACCGAAATCCTCGCCGGTCTTGGTGACGCGATTGAGCTCGTCCTGCGGCACGTCCTCCGACATCCAGTCGCGCCCGTTATCGGTGAAGTAGAGCTGCCTGGTTTCCGGATTCCAGTCGAACCCCACCGAATTTCGCACGCCGAGCGCAACCACTTCGGCGCCGGTGCCGTCGAGATTGATCCGCCTGATCTGACCATGCGCGTCGTCACGCAAGACGTTGTTGCCGGGCTGTCCGACCGGAATGTACAGCTTGTTGTCGGGCCCGATCGCGATGAATTTCCAGCCGTGGGCTTCATCCTTCGGCAGATGGTCGTAGATGACGGTTGGCTTCGTGGGGTTGTCGAGATTGTCTTCGACATGCTCGATCTTGGATATCTTCGAAAGCTCGGCGATGTACAGCGTGCCGTCGCGGAAGGCAACGCCGTTGGGCCGGTAGAGGCCGGAGGCCAGCACCTTCACCATCCGCTTGCCGTCTTTGTTGACGATGGAATAGACCTTGTCGACGAGACGGCTGCCGACAAACACCGTGCCCTTGTCGCCTTCGGCCAGCGACCGCGCATTCGCCATGCCGGCCGCGTAGACCTCGACGTTGAAGCCGGGTGGTACTTTAAGTTTCGCCGTCGGCAATTTATCGACCGCCGCCGCGATCGGTGGCGGCGCAACCGGCGAGAGCTTCGCCGCTGCTTCGATGGCGGGCCGCCCGATCAAAGGTGAGCCCGGCGGCAGCGCCGGCGCGGCAGTCTGTGCCGCCGCGGGCGGATTGGCCGGCTCCTCGGCAGCAGCGCCGAACGTAAACACACCGATAAAGGCAACGGCGAGCAACAAGTTGCGTAACATGATTATCATCATCATGCTCTCCTTTTTGCGGAAGCCTTATCCTGGCGCGGGCAAGCACGCCGGTGGTCTTCCTGAGCGATAGTCTTCAATACTTTTCCGGCGCTGCGCAATCGGAAGCATCCTTTTGCGCGAGGCCGATGACGCCACCGGAATGGATGCGGGCCTGCGGTCCTTAATGTTTTGTTACCGGTTGATCGGAGGCATGGAGGATGGCTTCGGCAAAAGGAAATTCGAGCACGATCTCACCTTCATCATCGGTCACTTCGAGAACCGCATTCAAAAGACCACGCTCTGCGTCTTCGGTCTTCAGCAATTCCCGAATCATGGCTCGCGCAATTTCCCATGCGCGATCCGGATTTCGCAGCTCTTCGCCTTCTGGATCGGAGATCAATTCGTCGCCGATACGCGTGTTGAAGAAATATCGCGGCATGGGTGGAAAGCCATTTCCGTTGAGGGGTCCCGTGGGAAGCCGGTTGCTCTCACAAGTTATTTATCCGGAGCTCGCCACGCCAATATCGACTCGGCGGCAGCATCCGATTGGATGGGCGACCCTGAACCTGTTGATCTGTCGTTGTTTTGACGGCGGATCGCAAAAAAACGTGATTTCATCTTGCACTGCAACATAGAAAGGTGACGGATTTGCCACCGAAGATTTAACTGGCGAATTTTTAGTTCGTCGCTAGGTTATAGGGAGGGCGGATGTCGTCCGATTTTGAATGGAGAGCCACAATGGCCTGGAAGACCCCAAAGATCGTCGAAGTGTCTGTTGGCATGGAAATCAACATGTATGCGTGCGCCGCCCGCAAGTAAGCGGTAGCGTTAGCTTTACGTTTGACGCAGGTGGACCTCCAGGCGTGACACGTTCCTGAATAGGACCGTGTCCGTACTGGCGTCCACCTTCGAAACGTTTGTAGTTGAAGCGTTGGAAATACCAGGAGACGAATCATGCTTCGCGTCGTCGTCCTGGGCGCCGCGGCTGGTGGTGGTGTCCCGCAATGGAATTGCGGCTGTACGGTTTGCCGGAAAGCGCGAAACGAGCATCCTGAACTCAGAAGCACCCAGGCTTCGATCGCGATCAGCGCGGATGGCGATCACTGGTTCCTGATTAATGCATCTCCCGATCTGCGCCAGCAATTGATCGCGACGCCGAAACTTCATCCCAAGGCCGGGACGCTTCGTCACAGTCCGATATCGGGCGTCATCCTGACCAATGGCGAGGTCGACGCGGTCGCCGGGCTATTGTCGATGCGCGAGGGCTCGCCATTTACCGTCTACGCCCACCCCAGGGTGCTGGCGATCCTTGCGACCAACAGCATCTTCAACGTGCTGAACGAGAAGAATGTGCGGCGCCAGCCGATCGAGGTGGACAGGGCGTTCGAACCGGCGCTGCCTGATGGCTCGCCTTCCGGCATCGAGATTCTGCCGTTCGCCGTGCCGGGAAAAGGCGCGTGGTACCTGGAAGGCAAGGCTCACCCGGCAGGCGACGACGGCGCCGGTGACACCCTTGGACTTCGAATCGGTGACAGAGCGAGCGGCAAATATATGTATTTTCTTGCAGCGTGTGCCAGCGTAACCAACGTTCTGCGGTCCCGGCTCGCGGGCGCCTCTGCGATTTTCTTCGACGGAACAGTATGGCGCGATGACGAGTTGATCGCAGCGGGCCTCGGCAACAAGACCGGGCAAGGCATGGGACATATTGCGATGTCAGGCGATTCCGGTGCCATCGCGGCTCTCGCCAACCTCGATATCGGCCGGAAAATATTTCTGCATATCAACAATTCCAACCCGGTGCTGCTGCGCGACTCCGCCGAGCGCAAGACTGCCGAGCATGCAGGGTGGCAAATTCCGACCGATGGAATGGAGATCGTGCTTTGAACGCCATGACAGCCTTTTCTCTCGGTGGAAGCGTTCCGCTGACAAGCGCCGAAGACCTTGAAGCAGCACTCCGCCAGATCGGCGCGACGCGCTATCACAGTTTGCATCCGTTTCACCGGCTGCTGCACGGCGGCAAGCTGAACAAGGGGCAGGTGCAGGCCTGGGCGCTGAACCGCTATTATTACCAGAGCACCATTCCGATCAAGGATGCCGTCGTGATCTCGCGCTTCCGCGACCGCGGCATCCGGCTCGAATGGCGGCATCGAATCGAGGATCATGACGGCGATCTCGGAGCCGAGGGCGGCATCGAGCGCTGGCTGAAGCTGACCGAGGGACTCGGGCTGGACAACGCCTATGTGGAATCGACCGAGGGCATCCTGCCGGCGACGCGCTTTGCGGTGGATGCCTATGTGCATTTCGTCCGCGATAAGACGCCGCTCGAGGCCATTGCCTCCTCGCTCACCGAACTGTTCGCGCCCAACCTGCATGAGGAACGCATCTCGGGAATGCTGGCGCATTACGACTTCGTCAACCCCGACATCATGAGCTATTTCAGCCGGCGGCTGACGCAAGCGCCGCGCGACGCCGGTTTTGCCCTCGACTATGTCAAGGCCCATGCGCACACCCCGGCAGAGCGCGAAGCGGTTTGCAACGCGCTGATCTTCAAGACCAATGTGCTATGGGTTCAGCTCGATGCGCTGTATCATGCATATGTCGATGGGCATGTGCCGCCGGGCGCATTTGTGCCCAAGGATTTCAAGACAATAGTTTAGAACAAAGACCAAGAGGCAGAGCGATGGCAGGCTCACGCAACATCAGCGTCAGCGAGGCGAGCCGGCCGGTTCTGCCGCGGCATGCCAGGTTGAAATTCGATGAAACCCGGCAGGTCTGGGTCATCCTGGCGCCGGAGCGCGTGCTGGCGCCCGACGAAATCGCGGTGGAAGTCCTTCAACTCTGCGACGGCGTTCGCAACGTCACCGCAATGATCGACATGCTCGCCGAAAAATACGCGGCGGAACGTGGCGCGATCGCCACCGACGTCATCGCTATGCTGCAAGACCTTGCCGACAAGGGATTTCTCACCGAAGCCCGCGAGAAGACATCATGAGCCCGACCCTTACCGATGCCGGCGTCGCTGCGACCGATCCTTCCGACGGGCTTGCGGTGCTGGAATCGCGCGGCTCCACGGCGGAGACCTTCGGCATTCCGCTCGCGGTGCTCGCCGAGCTGACGCATCGGTGTCCGCTGCAATGCCCCTATTGCTCCAACCCGGTGGAACTGGATCGCGGCGGCAGCGAGCTCACCACCGATGAATGGAAGAAGGTCCTGACCGAACTCGCCGAAATCGGCGTGCTGCAAATCCATTTCTCCGGCGGCGAACCGACCGCGCGCAAGGATCTGGTCGAACTCGTGCAGCACGCCAGCGATGTCGGACTGTACTCCAACTTGATTACGTCGGCCGTGCTGCTGACCCGGGAAAAACTTTCTGCCCTGGCCGATGCGGGGCTGTGTCATGTGCAGATCAGTTTTCAGGGCAACGAGCCATTGGTTGCCAATCGCGTCGCCGGCCTGAAAAACGCGCACGAAAAGAAACTTGAGGTCGCGAAATGGACGCGCGAGCTCGATCTGCCGCTGACCGTCAATGCGGTCATGCATCGCCAGAACCTGTTCCAGCTTGCGGACATCATCCAGATGGCGGTCGATCTCGACGCCGACCGGCTGGAGGTGGCCAATGTTCAATATTACGGCTGGGCGCTGAAGAACCGCGCCGCGCTGATGCCGACGATCGAACAGATCGAGGAGACCAGCCGTATCGTCGAGGATGCCCAAGCGCGGCTGAAAGGCATCCTGGCCATCGACTTTGTGGTGCCGGACTATTACGCGCTGCGGCCGAAAAAATGCATGGGCGGCTGGGGCCGGCAGTTCTTCAACATTTCACCCGCCGGCAAGGTGCTGCCCTGCCACGCCGCCGAATCCATTACCGGGCTCGAATTCGAATCGGTGCGCAGCAATCATTCGATTGCCTGGATCTGGAAGAACTCCGAAGCCTTCAACCGCTATCGCGGCACCGGCTGGATGCCGGAGCCGTGCCAAAGCTGCGAGTTCAAGGAAATCGATTTCGGCGGCTGCCGCTGCCAGGCCTTCGCGCTGACCGGCGATGCCGGCAATACCGATCCGGCATGCACGCTGTCGCCGCTGCATGAGAAAATTTTCAAGTTGGCCGAGTCCGAGGCGGCGGCCGACAACAACCGTTTCATCTATCGCAATTTTGCAGGCGGCACGCTGGAGACGGAAGGCGAACATGGCGCCTGACGCCGATGCGGGTAAATCCTCCGGTCACCGCTCCGACCCGTTCGCGCCGCTGACCTCGCAACTGCTGCCGGCCGGCGGCGGCCACGAGATCTACGTCGAAACCGTCGGCCGCGCCGATGGCATCCCGGCGGTCTATCTGCATGGCGGCCCCGGCAGCGGCTGCCAGCCCGATCACCGGCGGTTGTTCGATCCGGAGCGTTTCCATGCGGTCCTGTTCGACCAGCGCGGCGCCGGTCGCAGCCGCCCCAAGGGCCGCCGCGAAGACAATACGCTGCCGCATTTGATCGCGGACATGGAAATGATCCGCGAGCAATTCGGTTTCGCGCGCTGGATGATTGTCGGTGGCTCCTGGGGCGCGACGCTTGCGCTGGCCTACGCACAGGCACATCCGCAGCGGGTCTCGGGCATCGTCCTGCGCGCCACTTTCCTCGGCACCCGCAACGAGTTGAACGGCGCCTTTGCCGACGTGCTGCCGCGCTTTTATCCGGGCCTCGGCGACGATTTCCTGAGTGTGCTGCCCGCCGATGAGCGCAGCCAGCCGCTCGATGCTTACTGGCGCCGCATCCTCGATACTGATCCCGCAGTGCACGGCCCGGCCGCCCGCGCCTGGCATGACACTGAACGCATCCTGTCCGAACACGCCCCGTCGCGGGTCCGGCTCGATCTTGGCTCGCTGAACTCGACGCGAGCGTTACCGTCCACGCCGTTCATGGAAGCGCATTACTTCCAGAATGACTGCTTCATGCAGCCGAACCAGCTTCTGGCGGAAGCAGGCCAACTCGCAGGCATCCCCGGCATTATCGTGCAGGGCCGCTATGATCTTTTGTGTCCGCCGGCAACCTCGCATGCGCTGGCCGCGCTGTGGCCCGCGTCTGAGGTTCGCTTCGTCGAGGGCGCCGGCCACCAGCTTTACGACCCAGGCGTGAGGGATGCGGTGATGAAGGCGATCGCGGACCTGGCTTCCCGCGCCACCCGATAACAGGACGGCCCTGAGTGTGTGACATCCCCGGCGGCCAGAATCCGCCACACATGCGATGCGCATGCTGCACTGCCGCAAAGACAGGCGATGACGTTAACGTTACGGCCCTTCGACTAATGAAGGCTGTCGATCAAGCAAAAATGGCTTTGTGGATCGCATTGATTGGTCCTAATAAGATAACCCTATGATCCAATTTGAAAACCATAAGAACGCCACCTGAGCGTTCGCCGGAAAAAGTAAGGCCGCGTCATTCTTCATCCCGGCGCGGGCAAGGCAGGAATGAAACCGACCGATATCTCTGCGCCCGATTACTTTCATAAAGTCGTCGATTGCCAGTGGGCGTGTCCAGCACATACGCCGGTTCCAGAATACATCCGCTTGATCGCTGAAGGCCGCTATAGCGACGCCTACATGATCAATTGGAGATCGAACGTGTTTCCCGGAATTCTGGGACGCACCTGCGATCGTCCGTGCGAGCCGGCGTGCCGCCGCGGCCGCGTCGAGGAAACACCGGTCGCGATCTGCCGGCTGAAGCGCGTCGCCGCCGACTTCAAGGACGACGTCAAGCACCGCATGCCGCAGCCTTCGGCGAAAAACGGCAAGCGCATTGCAATCGTCGGCGGTGGTCCGGCCTCGCTCACGGTGGCGCGCGATCTCGCGCCGCTCGGCTATCACTGCACGGTGTTTGATTCCGATCCCAAGGCGGGCGGGATGATGCGCACGCAGATTCCGAAATTCCGGCTGCCGGATTCGGTGATCGACGAGGAGACCGATTACATCCTCAATCTCGGTATCGAGTTCAAAGGCGGTCATCGTATCGAGAGCCTGAAGCAACTGCTCGCGGAGAACTACGACGCGNTCTTCATCGGCTCAGGCGCGCCGCGCGGCCGCGAGCTTGAGATTCCCGGTCGCAAGGAAGCCGCCGCCAATATCCATATCGGCATCGACTGGCTCTCCAGCGTTTCGTTCGGCCATGTCGAGAAGATCGGCAAGCGCGTGATCGTGCTCGGCGGCGGCAACACCGCGATGGATTGCTGCCGCACCGCGCGTCGCCTCGGCGGCGAGGACGTCAAGGTGATCGTGCGTTCCGGCTTCGAGGAGATGAAGGCGTCGCCCTGGGAGAAGGAAGACGCCATCCACGAGGATATTCCGATCCTCAACTTCATGGTGCCTGTCGCCTTCACCCACGACAATGGCAAGCTCACCGGCGTCACCTTCCAGAAGGTGAAAGCCGAATATGACGCCAAGGGCCGGCGCACGCTGATACCCTCGGGCGAACCGGACCAGACGATTGCCTGCGACGATGTGCTGGTGGCGGTCGGCCAGGAGAACGCCTTCCCCTGGATCGAGCGCGACTGTGGCGTCGAATTCGACAAGTGGAACATGCCCAAGGTCGACCCCAAGACCATGGGCTCGACCAACCCGAAGGTGTTCTTCGGCGGCGACGCCGCGTTCGGCCCGAAGAATATCATCTGGGCGGTGGCGCACGGCCACGACGCCGCGCTGTCGATCCACAAGCTGCTCTCCGGCGAGGACATCAGCGAGCGTCCGCTGCCCGACGTGCAGATCTCGTCGCAGAAGATGGGCATCCACGAATGGAGCTACGACAACGACGTCTCTAGCGACAAGCGCTACAAGGTGCCGCATCGTGACAAGGTCGTTGCGCTCAAGGATATTCGCGCCGAAGTCGAACTTGGCTACGACGTCAAGCTCGCGCTCGGTGAAGCCCAGCGCTGCCTGAACTGCGACATCCAGACGGTGTTCACCGCACCCTTGTGCATCGAGTGCGACGCCTGCGTCGATATCTGCCCGATGGATTGCATCACCTTTACCGNGAACGGCGAGGAAGCCGATCTGCGCGAGCGGCTCAAGGCGCCCTCGCCGCATCTCGACCAGGACCTCTATGTCGCCGACGGCCTCAAGACCGGGCGGGTGATGGTCAAGGACGAAGACGTTTGCCTGCACTGCAGCCTGTGCGCCGAACGGTGTCCCACCGGAGCCTGGGACATGCAGAAATACCTCATCGATATGACTCACGCGGGTACAACATGTCAGTCCAAAGCCCGATCAGCAGCGTAAACGACTTCGTCGTCCGCTTCGCCAACGTCAACGGCTCCGGTTCGGCGAGCGCCAACGAACTGTTCGCCCGCGCGGTCCTGCGCCACGGCGTGCCGGTCTCGCCGCGCAACGTCTTCCCGTCCAATATCCAGGGCCTGCCGACCTGGTACGAGGTGCGCGTCACCGAGGAAGGGCATCTTGGCGCCCGCGGTGGCGTCGACATGATGGTGGCGATGAACCCGCAGACCTGGGACAAGGACCTCGCTTCGATCGAGCCCGGCGGCTATCTGTTTTACGATTCGACCAAGCCGATGCCGTCGTCGAAATTNCGCGCCGACATCACCGTGATCGGNGTGCCGCTGACCGCCATCACCAACTCGACCTATACCGACCCGCGCCAGCGCCAGCTTTTCAAGAACATCATCTATCTCGGTTCGCTGTGCGCGCTGCTCGACATGGACCCGAAGCTGGTCGAGCAACTGATCGGCGAGCAATACAAGGGCAAGGAAAAGCTGCTGTCGTCGAATGTCCACGCGCTGCATCTGGGCCGCGACTGGGCCTTGCAGAATCTCAAATGCCCGATCGGCCTGCGGGTCAAGAAATCCGACAAGGTCGGCGACCGCATCTTCATCGAAGGCAACAGCGCCGCCGCCCTTGGCGCGGTGTACGGCGGCGCCACGGTCTGCGCGTGGTATCCTATCACACCGTCGTCCTCGCTCGCCGACGCCTTCACCAGCCATTGCAAGAAGCTGCGGCACGATCCCGCAACCGGAAAGGCAAAATACGCCATCGTTCAAGGCGAGGACGAACTCGCCTCGATTGGCATCGTGATCGGCGCTTCATGGAACGGCGCCCGTGCCTTCACCGCGACCTCCGGCCCCGGCATCTCGCTGATGCAGGAGTTCATCGGCCTTTCCTACTTTGCCGAGATTCCGGCCGTGATCATGAATGTGCAGCGCGCCGGCCCGTCGACGGGGATGCCGACCCGCACCCAGCAATGCGACATCATTGCCTGCGCCTATGCCTCGCATGGCGACACCAAGCATGTGCTGCTGTTTCCGGAAGACCCCGCCGAAGCCTTCGAATTCGCCGCGCAGTCGTTCGATCTGGCCGAACGCCTGCAAACCATGATTTTCGTGATGCTCGATCTCGACATCGGCATGAACCATCGGCTCAGCCGCCCGCTGAAGTGGGATGACGCCAGGCAATATGACCGCGGCAAGGTGATGACGGCGGAGATGCTGGACGACGGCCGCGATTTCGGGCGCTACCTCGATGTCGACGGCGACGGCATTCCCTACCGCACCTATCCCGGCACGCATCCTACCAAGGGCTCGTTCTTCACCCGCGGCACGTCGCGCGACCGTTACGCGCGCTATTCCGAGGAAGGTGCGGTTTACGCCGACAACATGCAGCGGCTGGTGCGCAAATTCGAGAGCGCCCAGGACATGGTGCCGCGGCCGCTGCAGGCCAATGCCGCCAAGCCGACCAAATACGGCGTGATCTACTTCGGCTCGACCGCGCCGGCTATGGATGAGGCGGTCGGGATACTGGAAGCACGCGGGCATCAACTCGACCGGCTCCGCATCCGCGCCTTCCCGTTCCATTCCAGTGTCGCCAGCTTCATCGCCGACCATGATTTTGTTTATGTGGTCGAGCAGAACCGCGACGCGCAGCTTCGCTCGCTGATCGTCAACGAGAACGGCATCGATCCGGTCCGGCTGATTCCGGTGCTGCATTATGACGGCACGCCGATTACCGCGCGCTTCATCGCCGGCGCCATCGGCGACCACCAGGATCAGCTCAAGGTAACCCCGCTCCGCAAGGTTAAGTCATGACCTATATCGCCAAGCCGAAATTCCAGCATCCCGGCCTTCCGAAGAACGATCTCGGCTACACCCATCGCGATTATGAGGGCAAGATATCGACGCTGTGTGCCGGATGCGGCCACGACTCGATCACGGCATCGATCATCGAGGCCTGTTACGAGCTTTCGATCGAACCGCACCGCGTCGCCAAGATCTCCGGGATCGGCTGCTCCTCCAAGACGCCGGATTATTTCCTCGGCAATTCGCACGGCTTCAATTCGGTCCATGGCCGGATGCCGTCGGTCTTGACCGGCGCCAATCTGGCCAACCGCGACCTGATCTATCTCGGCGTCTCCGGCGATGGNGACTCGGCCTCGATCGGCTTCGGCCAGTTCGCGCANTCGATCCGCCGCGGCGTCAACATGACCTANATCGTCGAGAACAACGGCGTTTACGGCCTCACCAAGGGCCAGTTCTCGGCCACCGCCGACCGCGGCTCCAAGAACAAGCGCGGGCTGATGAACAACGACAACGCCATCGACCTCGTCGCGATTGCGCTGCAGCTCGGCGCGAGTTTCGTGGCGCGCAGCTTCTCCGGCGACAAGACCCAGCTGGTGCCGCTGATCGCCGCCGCGATCCAGCACCAGGGGGCGGCGTTCATCGACGTGATCAGCCCCTGCGTCGCCTTCAACAACCACCCCGGCTCGACCAAGAGTTTCGACTATGTGCGCGAGCACAATGACGCGGTCAACCGCCTCGACGTCATCACCGGCCGCGATACGATCACGGTCGACTACGAGCCCGGATCGGTAACGGTGGTCGAGCAGCACGATGGTACCAAATTGGCACTGCGCAAGATCGATGCGGACTACGACCCGCATGATCGGCTCGGGGCGATGACGTTCCTGCAGAAGCACGCCGCCAAGGGCCAGATCGTTACCGGGCTGCTTTACGTCGATCCGGAGTCGGAAGACCTGCACGCCCATCTCAACACCGTCGAGACACCGCTCAACGCGCTCGGCGAGCAAGCGCTGTGTCCGGGCTCCGCCGCGCTGGACAAGATCAACGCCAGCCTGCGCTAGCATTTATTCGGTCGACCTGTTGTTGACGTTGACGATCGCGCATTTGGCCGCGGGCACGCAAAATCCGAGCGCATCCTTGACCGCCTGATCGATCGTCCGGCGGCCGGTAGCCCACTCGAAATGTGATCCGCCGCCGACCGCAAAAGCCTTGTTGGGTCCGCTGGCGAGATAGGTTGCGAATGCCTCGCGACCGCGGCCATTCAGGCCGGATAGCGGCCTCACATCCGGTAACGGAACGTCGATCAATTTGTCGCGGAGCACGAGATTGTTCGACGCCGGAAACCGGTCAACGATCGGCAACCAGATCGGGATTCCGCCGCTGCGGCCCGCCGTGCAAACCACAGGATCGCCCCTGCTCGCCGGTATCCGTCACCGCGCCAGGCCACGTGCTGGTCAGGGCGAATGAGAACGAGGCAAGCGCCGTATCCTTCGCGCGGCCGGCGGCGAAAAACGCGTCACGATAACGAAACAGAATCTCCGTTCCAATCCAAGGGGAACGGAGACTCCGAGGGGATATCATGTTGGCGATCGCAGCCTTGTCGATCCACATCTCGCACGTCAGAAAACGTGCCCGGCTAGATTGCACTTCAAGCAGAAAATGTCGTTCCGCTGTCATCAAAACCGCAAGATCGCCGCCAATCAGCCAATTTCCGGGGATCGAAATGATGTGAGTGGCGTTATATTGTCGGGATACCCATACTCCCTTGGTCAGTATCTCCCCCGCGGGCTTTGTTGACAAAATTCGGCTTCTCGCCAGAAAACGTCGCGAAAGCTGCAATTGGACCAACCCGAACAGAAACAGGCATCATGAATCCGGTCAAAGCACTCGAAAATCTCGGTCAAGCGGTCTGGCTGGATTTCCTGGCCCGCGGCTTCGTCGCCAAAGGCGACCTGAAAAAGCTGATCGACACCGACGGCGTCAAGGGCGTCACGTCGAATCCGTCGATCTTTGAAAAAGCGATCGGCAGTTCCGACGAATATGACGGCGCGATCGGCCGAGCATTGAAAGGCGGCGATCGCCCGGTCGCCGAGCTTTTCGAGCATCTCGCCGTCGAAGATATCCAGCACGCGGCGGATGTGCTGCGCCCGGTTTACGATCATCTCCACGGCAATGACGGTTTTGTCAGCCTCGAAGTCTCGCCCTATCTGGCGATGGATACCAAGGCCACGATCGTCGAAGCCGAACGACTTTGGAAGGAAGTCGACCGCCGGAACCTGATGGTCAAGGTGCCGGCGACGCCGCAGGGCCTGCCCGCGATCCGGCATCTGATCGGCGAGGGTATCAGTATCAACATCACGCTGCTGTTCTCGCAGAAAGTCTACGTAAAGGTCGCCGAGGCCTATCTCGATGGCCTCGAAAAATATGTCGCATCGGGCGGCGATCCCTCCCACGTCGCCAGCGTCGCCAGCTTTTTCGTCAGCCGCATCGACAGCGCGGTGGACAAGCAGCTCGACGAGAAGATCGCAAAGGCGAACGACCCCACCGAAAAGGAACGCCTGACGGCCCTCAAGGGCAAGGTCGCGATCGCCAACGCCAAGCTCGCCTATCAGGACTACAAGCGGCTGTTTTCCGGAGCGCGCTGGGAGCGGCTGGCGGCCAAGGGCGCGAGGCCGCAGCGATTGCTGTGGGCCTCGACCGGCACAAAGAACAAAGATTATAGCGACGTGCTTTACGTCGAGGAACTGATCGGTCCCAACACCGTCAACACCGTGCCACCGGCGACGCTCGACGCATTTCGCGATCATGGCAAGCCACGTGACAGCCTTGAGGAAAATGTCGAGGAGGCCAAACACGTCCTAGCAGAACTCGATAAATCCGGCATCTCGCTCGATGCGATCACGACCGAACTGGTCAAGGACGGCGTCAAGCAGTTCGCCGACGCCGCCGACAAGCTCTACGGCGCGGTCGCGCACAAGCGCGCGGCATCGCTGGGCGGCGGCATCGATCGGCAGCAACTGGCGCTGGGCGCAGCGATCGGCAGCGCCGTCGAGAAAAGCACAGAGGACTGGCGGGCATCCGCCAGGATCCGCCGCCTATGGCAGCACGACAAATCGGTCTGGACCGCGACCGACGAGAACAAGTGGCTGGGTTGGCTCACGAGCGTGGCATCAGCCGATGTCGCGGACTATGAAGACTTCGCGCACAAGGTAAAGGGACAGAACTTCACCGACGCGGTGGTGCTCGGGATGGGCGGATCGAGCCTCGGCCCGGAAGTGCTGGCGCAAACCTTCGCAAAGAAGCCGGGCTTCCCAAAACTGCATGTGCTTGATTCAACCGATCCCGCCCAGGTCCGTAGCCTTCAGGCTTCGATCAACGTCGCAAACACGCTTTTCATCGTCTCCAGCAAATCCGGCGGCACCACCGAGCCGAACGTGATGAAGGATTATTTCTTCGCACGCGTGTCCGAGACCATTGGTGCCGAAAAAGCCGGCCATCGGTTCATCGCGGTGACCGATCCCGGCTCATCGCTGGAGAAGGTTGCGACCCGACAAGGCTTCGCCCGCATTTTCTATGGCGACCCCACGATCGGCGGGCGTTACTCGGTGCTGTCGCCGTTCGGGCTGGTGCCCGCCGCCTCCGCAGGTATCGACCTTCGCACCCTGCTTGCGCACACCATGGCGATGGTGCGCTCCTGCGGGCCGGATGTGCCGCCGCATGAAAATCCGGGCGTGCAGCTCGGCCTCGCCATGGGCCTTGCCGGGCTCGAAGGCCGCGACAAGGTCACCATCCTGTCGTCACCGAAAATCGCCGATTTCGGCGCGTGGGCCGAGCAGTTGATCGCGGAATCCACCGGCAAGGACGGCAAGGGCTTGATCCCGATCGATGGCGAACCCTTGGGCGACGTGACCCTGTACGGCAAGGATCGGTTCTTCATCGATCTTCGCACCGAAAATGAAAACGACGCAACGCACGACGACAAGCTTTCCGCGCTGGAAAAGGCCGGACATCCCGTGGTTCGCATCGTCCTCAAATCGATCGACCATATCGGCCAGGAATTTTTCCGGTTCGAGATGGCGACCGCGGTGGCCGGTGCCATCCTCGGCATCAATCCATTCAACCAGCCCGACGTTGAGGCCGCCAAGATCAAGACCCGGGAATTGACCGCGGCGTTTGAAAAGACCGGTTCGCTGCCCAAGGAGCATCCGGTAATCTCAACCGCCGGAGCCGATATTTATACCGACGAAAAAAACGCCGCGGCCTTGCGCAAGGCCGGCGCCAATGGCGATCTCGGCTCATGGTTGAAAGCCCATCTTGGGCGCTCCGGCGCGGACGATTATGTCGCCCTGCTCGCCTATATCGAGCGCGATCACGCGCATATCGACAGCCTGCAGCACATGCGGCTGGCGGTGCGCGACAAGCGGCGCGTCGCGACCTGCGCCGAATTCGGCCCGCGCTTCCTGCATTCCACCGGACAGGCCTACAAGGGCGGACCCGACAGCGGCGTATTTCTGCAGATTACGGCCGATGACGCCAGGGATCTCGCGGTGCCCGGTCAAAAAGCCAGTTTCGGCGTGATCAAGGCCGCACAGGCCCGCGGCGATTTCGGCGTGCTGACCGAACGCGGCCGCCGCGCGCTGCGCGTGCATCTCAAGGGCGATCTCGAAGCCGGACTAAAGATGCTCGGTACGGCGATCACTGAAGCTCTGAATTGAAGGTACAGCCATGCAGCTCGGCATGATCGGCTTGGGGCGAATGGGCGGCAATATCGTCCGGCGCCTGATGAAGCACGGACACACGACCGTTGTTTACGACAAGGACCCCAAGGCCGTCGCTGCGATCGCAGCCGATGGCGCGCTCGGCTCCGGCGCGCTGGAAGATTTTGTCAAAAAACTTCAGAAGCCGCGAACCGCCTGGGTGATGCTGCCCGCCGGCAAGATTACCGAAGCGACGATCGACGCGCTGGCAAAACTGATGGAGAGCGGCGACGTCATCATCGATGGCGGCAACACGTTTTGGCAGGACGACGTCCGCCGCGGCAAAGCGCTCAAGGAACGCGGTATCCATTATATCGACGTCGGCACCTCGGGCGGCGTCTGGGGCATCGACCGCGGCTACTGCATGATGATCGGTGGCGACAAGGCGGTGGTCGACCGGCTCGACCCGATCTTCGCGGCGCTGGCGCCAGGCATCGGCGATATCGAGCGCACCGGGGGACGCGAGGGGCGCGATCCGCGCATCGAGCAGGGTTACATTCACGCCGGCCCGGTCGGCGCGGGACA